>FTCU01002364.1_pt1 | contig 75933 bp, 50 predicted proteins | sample 1639521 | NCBI WGS metagenome assembly FTCU01 (sample SAMEA3914864, study PRJEB12502) | metagenome | biome: forest; material: soil | place: USA | collected 2012-03-12 | depth 0.3 m
CTCCACTCATCAGTAAACTCATCAATGTTCGGACTGCGAACCGCCTGGTTGCCAGCAGTAATCTCTCTGTCGGCGTACGCTGGCGCTTGGGTAAGTTAGATTTGGGACATGCGAGATGACTTTATGTTCATTATGTATTGTTCTAGAAGGAGCAGGGAAAATTATGGCCGAGGGTCTTGTGGCTCGACATTTCCTCTTTTTTTTGTCCTCATTTCCTTGCGCTTTGTCTCGGCAATGTTCGATTACGCGTTGGACAACTGTCCACGCAACACACCGGAGGCTCTCCTTGGTACAGGTCGTTGGCAGAAAGCTCACATTCATTGGCTGTCGAGAGATTGCGGCACCGCAAATTAAGATCAAGATTCTCTAAGATCTTGCCAAGCGTCCTCCTGCCAAGCACGCGCAAAACAAACCATCTCCAGGTTGTCCCAATTTCAGATGGTGCAATCTGTGCGGGATTGACAATCTGTGGCAATACGGGTCCGGGAGTGATGTGCGTTTACGATGCTGCGCCGGCGCATATCATATCAGTCAGCCGCATGTCAACAAACTTCAAGTGCATGCACGTCAGGGGCAAGGAAAATAAAGTTAGGGCGAACTCCGGCTGGACGATGAGAGGACTACGGCCCACGGAGTAACGTCAGGGAGTACAGAGTGCGCACCTACTTGTACCTACCTAGGTAGACATGTTGGATCAAAGACAGCGGGTGCGGCTTGGGGTTATTTGCGCCATGCATGCTGGTATTGGCCGTTGCACGGCTAACGCTGGGTGAACTACCTGAACCACCATGGTTGGTGACGAAATCATGTTATCTCCGTGTGAGACACGGGCACAAACACTTCCATGCCTGTTACTGTCAAACAAGGAATCCAGGGGCAAGGAGCAACATACCGTCACACCATGACAGTGGCATGGATGGAACGTTGGGCCAAAAAGGAAGAGTAACCAAAGAGGAAAGCCAAGCAGGATTGCTATTGTTCGGATTGAGAACCATCAGCGCAGAAAAGACAATGACCCAAGAGGCTCTGTCTAGCCATGCTCAGGGGGGGGGCATGGAGGCTGCGGCACAGCAACAAGGGTATTCCGAGTGCTGTCGCATTCGGCACGCGGGAATGCGCCCCAAAGTGTCAAAAATGCACCAGAATGGTGAACCTGGTCGAGCAACCAGGGTCTATCGTCAACGTTAGCGTTAATTTGTGCAGTAGAGGCTTGGCAGATCAAAGTCCAGGCTGTTCAGTTCCCAACTTCCTGCACCGAGCGAAACAACCCAATCCCAACATTCTTGGTGGTCTTTCTTTCTTTGCGATCTCCTAGCATCTCCAGCGGCGTGTTGAGCACGTTTGGCGGTCCTCGCATCTGGACGGGTGACTCGGCCTTCTTTACTCATCTCGTCCCGGGTTGTCATGTTGCACCTCTTGAAGAGGTCCCCCGGCAGAGTGGAGATCTCGTTGACGTACTCCTAAACTGGAGAACTGGAGCCGGCGGGTTTCAAGAACAGGTCGGTCTGGAGCACTCCGCCGCCATTCTTGGCCCACCCCGTCACATCGTATCGGTGACGCGGCGCAACCGGCCACGGAAAACAACAAGCCCTGTTGAACCGAACCGAAACCTTTCGCCTCTCCGGCACGCCAGCTTCCAACCCCGCCCAACGGCTTCCCGGTTCCCCCTTCTCACCCCTTGAACATCCTCCTCCCTACGTGGCATTGGAGCCAGGCGGGAGCCAGCACCCGCATCCTGGCGTTCTTCAGCCTCGGCGGTGCGACGTCGTCGTTCAGCGGCCGACCGGCACGGAGCCATCACCGGAGGCGGTCCTCGGCCGGCGCGCCGCCATCCAACCTCCGATTGGGCGATCGCGCATACCTGGGGGTCCAGCCCCATCAGCCGTTAGGTCCCCTCTCGCCTATCCCAGGTACGTGTTCTCCCTGTTGCACCCCCCCACCTTCACCGTCCAACGCCCGTGTTACCTATCGGGTGCCCACAGGCTGGTGGGCCGGTGGTCGGCGCCAATGTCTTTGGCTAACACGAGACCTTTCTCCTGCTTTCTCCCCTCCCTCCAGGCACTCCCACTACCCCAATGTCTCTATCACGCAGCCCTTCTCCCGTCCCCGGCGGCGGCTGGGCGAGTCCGGGCCTCAACATCGCAAGCGGCCGATCGAGTCCGACGACGAGAGGATTCCCAGGAACGAGTGGCACACCAGTCATGTGGGAGTCGTCCAGGCTAAAGAAGGGCGCCGCCTCGGCCGCCGGGTACCCTTCCTTCTCGACCAAGAACCAGGGATTCTTTGGCCGCCACATGCGCCGCCTCTCGAGCAGCCTCCCACGCTTCAGCTCCAGCCCACACTACGCCGACAAGGAGAAGCTTGGCCGTGGCAGGTGGTCGGTCCACAATATGCCCTTGGTTGGGAGGGTGCGGGGGCTCGTGGCTCGGACAAGCAGGAAGATGAAGATAAGACTGCTGGTCTTGCTCGGGATCCTACTCTCCATTATTATCTTTTATAACAGCCGTACGTTGCCGCGTCGTCGGAGACATTGGAAAGCTGAAGGCTGACACAGACACAGCTTTGATATACCATTGGCGGAGATCAACATGGCTTGGGGGGGGCCAAAAGTTTGTCATAATCCTGGGGGCAAACGTCGGGGGCGGCGTTATGGACTGGAAAGGCGCCCGGGAATGGGCCATCGAGCGAGACTCGTTGCGGAATAAGAGGAAATACGTCGCTCGCTGGGGGTACGAGCTCGAGATCGTGGACATGAGCACCAAGAAACGGTATGCTCACGAGTGGCGGGAAAGCTGGGAGAAGGTCGACTTCGTCCGCAGCGCGCTGAGGAAATACCCCAAGGCCGAGTGGTATGCTGCTTGCCCGACCCCGTTCTGCCCGAATCAACCTAACCGCATCTCTCTAGGTTCTGGTGGCTCGACCTCAACACATTCATCATGGAGCCGACGTATTCGCTCCAAGACCACATCTTCAACAACCTCGGCAAACACGTCTACCGAGACATCAACGAGTTCAACCCACTCAACATCACGCACCCCTTCACCGAAAACTACCTCGACGCCGAGTCGCGGAGCGCCGTGGGCGACGGCAACGCCTCGTCGGTCAACCTCCTCCTGTCGCAAGACTGCTCCGGGTTCAACCTGGGCTCCTTCTTCATGCGGCGCAGCGCATGGACGGACCGGCTGCTGGACGTGTGGTGGGACCCGGTGGCGTACGAGCAGCGCCACATGGAGTGGGCGCACAAGGAGCAGGACGCACTGGAGCAGCTATACATTGCGCAGCCGTGGGTGCGCTCGCACACGGGGTTCCTGCCGCAGCGCATGATCAACAGCTTCCCGCCGGGCGCGTGCTCGGACAACGGCAACGACACGCGCATCCACTACAGCCAGAAGGACCGCGACTTCTTGGTCAACATGGCCGGCTGCGAGTGGGGGCGCGACTGCTGGGGCGAGATGTACAACTTCCGCCAGCTCAGCTACTGGCTGAACCGCAACCCCTGGGAGCTGTTCAAGGAGGAGCTGGTGGCGGTCCTGTGGTTCAAGCTCACGGGGCAAAAGGTGAAGCTTTAGCTCGTTTCGCGCCACTTAAATTGAGCCGCCGCGTCGCTGGGCGATGGGCTCGCCTTTTATGGACCAAAAACGGCCGGAATATTACCCCGTCCGTAGTCAGCAGCCGGATTTACGGCACCATTTTGAATCCACCCGAACATGGATTGGTACTATGGTATGTTATTCCCGAAGGACAACCCCCCTCAGAACCGGGGTTCGGGGTATCGGGGCAGGGAGGGGAGTTTATACTACATAGAGTTACCGGGTGCATTGTATGGAGCATTGTTTTGATTACCATGGCTCAGTGACCTTTGGGGGAGCAGGAAGCATCATAACCGGAAACTCTTGAGCATTTGGTGATGGAAGTTGGACGAGGAGTGAGCAGACCGTTCCACGGCATCAAGTGTTCGTGGTCACAGGTTGTGTGTGCTTGTCCTGTATATATGTACAAAAACGAAAGAACGGGAATGCCGTGTCCACGACGAGGGATGTGGTCGCACTCGATCTCGTGTGCGTGGATGCGTGTCCAAGTGGACACCAAGATAACGTTAACCGGCGTGAGGTGAGACCAGGCTTTGAGATAATGTGCGTCTCCAAAGACGATGTCCGGGTTGTGCAAGTTGAGATCGGATGAAGGCCTGCCATTGGTTGTGCGGCCTTGGAATGTGGTCGTTCTGCCCTTCTGATGGGACCCACCCCGTGGACCCTCACTCACTCAACTGCTGCGCCAAGACATGCCGCCGAAAGCGGTTGATTGGCTCCTGCTGCTTCAAGCTGCAACGACATGGCCATGCTCTGGTCTCGCTGCTTGCGGGACCGTCCCAAAACCCAATCCGACCATCACCTCATAGGATGGCGTTACTTTCTGCGATCGGTCCCTGGCTGAAACAATCCTTCTTGCGGAGACGACTTCATCGCCATCCGGAGCTGGGATTCATTCAGGAGGATGTCGCCTGCTCCTAGCGTGAGCCCCGACATGCCACACCCTTGCCATGGCCGTTCCCGTCCAGCTCCTCAAACACTTTGGACAAGCCCATACCGCCATTTGCCCAGCAGCCGCCGCCGGTGTTCTGTTTGGTTTCCTCGACATGGGACTTCCATGTCTCTCCACAGTTGTCTGGAGCCGAGTTTACTGCGAACCTCGCTCCAGCGTCTCGTTCCCTGCCTACTGACCAACTGGACACGCGCACGTCTTGAGCTGTTTCCGCTACCCGCTGCTACAGGGCCACTCCCGCGTCCGAATCATGCCTCGAGGCAGAGATGTTAACCTAGCGGCCTCCGGACCTGATTCTGGAGCCGCTTGCGAATGCGGCGGGATCCATGTCATCTAGCCCCCAAAAGTATACATATCACCGACTTCTTCCCGCTTTGGTAATATCCTACTTGATGATGTGCATTCCTCATTCTCATGTTCCTTCTGTTCCCGGTCGTGGTCGCAGCCGTCTCTCCTTATGCGGATGTCGTATCATATTTATTGACTTTTGATTTGTTTGTTGCCGCCCTCATTTAGGCTGTGAAGTCGCCGGCCGACCACTGAGACCAGCGTTGACTATTGACATCTGGCTGCCAATTGTCTCCTGTCTATTGTCTACTCTCTATTGTCTACTCTCTATTGTCTAGCTGTTATCAACACCACAGCTCAAGGTGTCTCCTCCGCGCTGGCCCAACAAGGTGTTGCTTCCTCTCCTTGCCCAGAAGCTATCTCTCTCCTTGTCCAAAAGCCATCACGCTCTCTTGGCCACAACTCAAGAGCAACCGACCGTCCCGGAATACATCTCTCTGTTAATAGCAGTCAAGTCGATCACTCGTTTGGAATACAAGACTCGAGAGGGGCAGGCCTCTAACAAGGAAAATGGTTCGGTCAACACTCGGCCTCGCCAGTCTGGCGGCGCTTATAACAGCAGGAGGCTCAGCGCGAGCCGCCTCATCTCCTACCTACAACATAGTCGATATCTTCAACTCGACCAACTTCTTCAAACAGTTCGACTTCTTCACCCAACCCGACCCAACCCACGGCTTCGTCAAGTATGTCGACAGCGCCACGGCCAACCGCAACGGCCTCGCAGGATTCACGCAGGGCGGCGTCTACCTCGGCGTCGACTACACCAACACGACGACAACCGGCCGCGCCTCGGTCCGCGTCACCTCCCAGAAATCCTACACCAAGGGCCTCTTCATCGCCGACATCGCCCACATGCCGGCCGGCGCCGCGGGCTCCTCCTCGTGCGGCCTCTGGCCGGCTTTTTGGATGTTCGGCCCCAACTGGCCCGCCTCAGGCGAGATCGACATCCTCGAGGGCGTCAACTCCCAGGACGCCAACTCGATAACCCTCCACACAGCCGCGGGCTGCTCCATCACCAACACCGCGAGCGCCGCGCCCGGCACCAAGCTCGTCTCGTCCGACTGCCACGGCTCCCAGGGCTGCAGCCAGACCACCTTGTCCAGCGGCAACAACTACGGCGCCGCCTTCAACGCAGCCGGCGGCGGCGTCTACGCCCTTGAGTGGACCGACACGGCCATCAAAGCCTGGTTTTTCCCCCGCGGCAGCGCCCTCGCCACCCGCCTCACCGCCCCCGCATCCAGCTCAGCAGCACCAGACCCGTCCACCTTCGGCACCCCGCTAGCGCACTTCCTCGGCGGCGCGACCTGCCCCATCTCGACGCACTTTGCCAGCCACAACCTGGTCTTCGACACGACCTTTTGCGGCGACTGGGCGGGCAAGGTGTGGGCGAGCGACGCCAAGTGCGCCGCGCTCGCGCCCAAGTGCGAGGGCTATGTGGGGAAGAACCCGGGGGTGTTTAGTGACGCGTACTGGGTGGTGAAGGATGTGAAGGTGTATCAGGTTGGTGCTGGTGGGCAAAGGAGGAGTAGTGGGGTTGAGGGGAGGAGGTGGCAGGGGTGAGGATGTGGGTTGATTTCCTGGAGGCGTTGGTAGAGGAGGGGGGGGGTGCTTCTTTTCTTTCTTTTCTTCTTCTTCTTATTATCTTCTTTGAGGCGCGATACCAAGCGAATGCGGCAGGAGTTATAATGGTCGGTTTCGTCGTGCTTTTGGGATCTCCCGCTCGTGCCGAATATTTCTTGACTTCGTTGGGGATGGCTGTATCTGTGTATACGCGGCTACACGTTTTGTTGGTGCTACTTCGTCAACAAGTCACAGTATCAGGGGCTCGTTCGATTATAGCTCTGGACTAACGTGTAAATACCATATATCACTTGGTCTCCGATGCTTGCTGTACGTGAAGCAATTGGCAATGTCTCCGACAAGTGGCCGTCCATCTTCCCACACAGCGGAGTGAACATCCACCTTCTCAAGCAAACTACGTCCTTCCTCCCTTTGCCCACTCTCCACCACTCCCTTACGACGGCCCCGGAATCTTGGCCAATGCTTCCCGAAACATCTTCCACGTCAGCTCCCTGGAGATCCTGACATGCCTCCGCGGGCTTTTTGGCCGCGTGTCCCGCCTATCTCCGACGTGTTTGGGGAGCATGGTCATGAGTGACTCTTGGATGTGCTTCGACATGACCGGGCTCTCGATGCTGTTGATGAACTCGCGAATGAAGGCCGTGTCCGACTTTGGGGGGTTCGTTTTGTATCGGTCTCGGAAGACGAGGTAGAGGGAGCGGACTTCTTCGCAAGGGTCGTGGAAGGGTGAAGGCCGTTTTGGTTGAGATTCCGGGGGTTGTTCGAGTTTCCTCTTTGCAGTCGCGGGTGGACTGTCTTCGCGACTGTGGTATCTGCGCAAGCCTTTGGTTGGCGTCGATGGCTGCTCTTGAAACCGACTGGTACTGCCGCCGGGGATGGCGAGGACTTGAAAGGGGGGTGCCAAAGCTGCAGGCGAGACGTCAGGATGTTGGGCATCCAGCAGTTCCAAGAGGTCTTCCCGGCGGGAGAGCATCTCATCCAGAAACTCTACCCTGTCTCCCGAGACGCCATGACGGGTCTCTGCTAGTTCGGCGATTCGACTCTCCAGCACGGTCAGCTTCCGCTCCGAGGCCAGCTTCTCTGCGCGAGTCTCGCTCAGCTCTTGGCGGAGAAGGTCGATTTTCTCAAGCGCCACACGGTATTGTTCCTGGATTGTTTTAATGCTCTCGGATGTGAGGGACCGCACTCCGTCTAGGCCTCTCTCTTGCGCCGCAACGCTGTTTGCCAGCTCTGTGATCATTGCCGATGCATCCTGCCTGTCCTGGCTGGCGACCTCCAGGCGAGCGTCGCACTGCTGAATCTTGGAATTAGACGCGGCAACATCCGCGACAAGAAGGTCATGCCGGATCGATGCTTCGCTCTGGCAAGCCGTGATGGACCGGCGGGTGTGTTGGACGTGGTCTTCGACGGCTTTCCGGAGAGCGCTGACTTCGCGGGTGCAGTGCTGGGCGCCGAGGAAACCAGCCCAGGCGCTGTTGAGAGACTGATGAAATCGGTCGGGCTCGGCGGCCGCGAAGGAATCCATCGGGAAGAAAAAGAGGAGAAATTGGGTGCTGGAGATGCAGAGAAACGAACAACAAAACGAAGCAGCTTAGGCGGGACAAACCAACAAATTCCCCTCTTTGAATTGATTCCCAGGTCGGATCGGCCTGGCTTAGTCCAAACTGGCTTCAGGTTGATGCCTAAGGCGTCTTGAGTCGCGTGGGGTGATTGAGGTCATCCTGGGAAGGCGCGATGGACATACCTCATCCGGGCTTCACCTTCCTGAGGTGGCCGGGGGACAAGAAGCTCCCAGGCCTGAACCTTCCGGTCTCCGGGTTCCGGTTTCCTTCTGGCTTCCATTACAAGCTCAACTCGCCGTGACTCTCACCAGAAAGGCGGCCATGTCGTCGATCTGCTCTGGCGCCTTGAGCCAGTGTCCTTCCAACTCTGCGCCCGAGTACTCTCTCGATTCCACTTGGAACCCTACGTTGGTCAACACCTGCCGAGCCCGCCTGCCGAGCTCGACGTCGACGACCGCATCGTCGACGCCGTGGCCCAGAAAGACCGGGGTCGAAAGGAGTGACGTGCCCGTGGGCGAGGCGGCGGACCGACTCCAAGCTGCCATGAGCTCCTCGACGAAGACATCCGACGGGCTGTCGTCTGGAGTCTCCGTCGCCGCCTCAGAGCCATTACGTGTGCCGAGAAGCCTCTCGATGTTCGCCGCAAAGGGCAGCCAGGTACTGGCCCCTACGAATGCTCCGAACCGCCTGTTGAGATCTCCCTGACACAGCAGCGTCCACATACCGATAGCGCCACCCTGGCTGATGCCCATAATCACCAGCTTCTCCGTATTCCCACCGAGTCTGTCAACTTCCCGGCCTAAGATGGACTGGAGGTAGCCGACCGACTGCTTGATGCCGCCCATCTGGAGGTCTTCTCGCTCCGTCGTGTCCGTGAGCGAGTGGGCCTCGAACCACGCGGGGAGCGTCTCCTCGAACACGGTGCTCCACAGCTCCTGTGACGACGGAAACACCCATCGCCAGCCCGGGAATCGCTGCGTGAGGGGCGCCTGGCCAGGCGCGGCTGTCTCGGCCAGTTCGTCGGCAAATTCCGGGCCGTTGCTGCCCCGGCCGTGCAGCATGATGGCGGTGTGAGTGTGCACTGAGCTGGGCTCGATGATGTGCACGGCGCCGAAGGGGCCATCGGTCGAGGGCCTGTTGTTGGGGTTCATGATGTTGGTGTGAGTGAGGGCCGTCCTCTTTACACGTGTAAGTCGACAAGAAGATTGAAATGGCCTTGGCTTGGCTGTTGACGCTGGAGTGCAGATCAGGGCGTGGCCGCCTTGCCAATCCGAGCGAGATCCAGAACAACGTGGCGTCTCTTACTGTGCTGTGTAGTAAATGCCCTGGATTCAGGTTGGTGCCACTGCAGTGCAGAGTGTTTGCACCCCTCAGGGTGTTCAGCTGTTGGAGTTGGGTGGGGTCGTCCTGAGTTCAGGGCGTGGGCGGGTTCGAGGCGGGGAATGCAGGATCCTTGCCTTTGTGCCCATCTCTCCACTCAGGTCCTCAAAATGATTGGCTGGTTGGGACGCTCCAGCAGGCAAGGGTCACAAGGCAGCCAGGATGGTGGCTTTGGGGGCTTCTCCCCTCCTTATTACTCCTCACCTTGGGCAAGGCACCGACCGACCTTGACGCCCAAGTACCTATTTAACCACCCAAACGGGGCTCTTCTCCCAGTCTCTTCCTCCTCACCTCTTCTCACTTTTGCCCGGCCCGTCTTGACCATGGCGGCCGTCTGTTCCCCAGTTCTGGCGGCCCGGTCTGCCCCCCTGGCACGGCCGATCCCGTGAAGCACCGGCTGTTCACAGTCGTTCCGAGTCAAGATCGACGAACTCTCCCGACGAGCGTGCGGTCTGCTCCAACAACCGCTAGGTAGTCAGCCTCGTCGACCGACCGAAGACATGGCGACTTGTTCGGGCCCGCGCCGGGCCAGGCTAGTTCCCCGTCCTCGATGATACGGGCAGGCCGGCGACGTCTCGTCATCCAAGCCGCCCATCGGAAGGTGTTGGGCGCGGGTCGTCCTGGGCAGGACGTTAAAAGGCCCGCCCGTTGCTCGATGGTCGGTGCGTCGGCAACGGGACTCGGTGGTGTTGTATTGTGTCACGGAGTTGTCCAACGTGTACATGTCGCGCCATAGAGGTTTCGCGTTATGGGGACCATAGAGTTACAAGGTTACTAGGTGCGTGTGCGTTGGCCCCCGTTTGCTGTTCGGTTCCGAGGTGCTCACCACGTCCTCTATCAACAGATCCTTCGGCTACACGGTTCATCCAGCGGTGTTTGGGACGCGAGGGGACGGCGTTGCCCCAGATGATTCATGGCTTGTCAATGAATGGTTCATGACGGATTCGCGAAAATGGCTTTCACGTCGGTTTGCAATCTCGACACTCGGTCAGGCGCATCTTGGCCGGTTCGGTCCACGGAGCATGGTCGAGGCGAACGGCACCGAATTCAGCTGGCGTTTGTCATGGGTCTGGGTTCTATGTTGCTGTTGTTGTCGCAGCACCTTTATTGCGCGTTTATGGCGATTGTCATCGGCTGGCCGTGGCGTGGTGGATTCCATTACCACGTAGGTGGCTTGTCCTGTCCTTGATCCAGTATCACCTGCTGACGCTGCCCAGGGGCGTGAATAATGCTTGCAACCCAGTATTGTCCTGGGCAGGACGTTAAAAGGCCTCGACGGACTGGCCGTTGGACGTTTTGATCCCCCTCCCGCTCCCACGGCGAACACGGCTCGGGGAGGGAGGCCAGTCAGACCCGGGAGTGCGCGTCGTCCGGCCGGCGTCCACCGGCACTCCCAAGGTCGCGGGCGGATGGCGGTTGGTGGGCTCCAGACCGAGTTGACCGCATCTGCAACCATGCAGCAGCATTGTTCGAATATTTGGCTCGTTCCGCACATCGTTTTCGCACATTGGGTTTTTGATGGAGCTGCCCGGCAGATCTAAACTGCGGTGTGAACAGGGGAAGAAGGGGTTCGCATCGTGGGGCGGTACCCTGCGGCGTGCCGCAAGCTGGTGCAGTCGCTCAGCTAAGCGACGCCGCAGTACCACCGCTTGCACCAACAGGAGGGGTCCTTTCTGAAGGAGAGAAGCGCGATAGTAAGGGCGACATGCCGGACCCTCTCTGCCGGTCTCCGCGGCTTGTCAATCCGCGCGGGGACACACGGGAGGCGAGCGCGTGCAGAGGCGACTTTGCTCCGGAGCCAGCGTCTCGGACTCGGCCGGTACGTGCGGCTTAACTGCCTGTCTGTCCGTCGGGGCATTTTGCTAACCCGGCTTCTTTCTGCAGAGGAGGATCCACGAGCAGCGGCCAGGGTTGGTTCCCTTCCAGTGCTGCTCGCTCGAAACGTCTGTTGGTGGGTGTAGGTAACACCCGGGTCGGGCTGGTCGCGTCTCCCTGGGGATAGTTTACGCTGCGTGTCGTGCTTCCCCGAGGCCCGCTGCCGGGCTCAGCTTCTTGCTTCAATTGCTTTTCAGCTGGCGAACTCTTGACTTTTAGCAGGCGAGTGGTTTTTGGCAGGCGTGTGGCTTGCAGCAGGCGAATGGCTTTTCAGCAGGCGAGTGTCTTTTGTTTCGAAAAGGGGCGCCTCCGGGCGGGGGGTTTGTGTTCGGCGGGGGATGCCTCTTGATTCTCGCCCAAGATAGATTTTGCCTGGACATTTTCAAATCCAAGCCCGGCATTGGCGCCCACCCAGGTCTCCTCGATGCAAGCAATGCGTGGGAACCAAACGTTGTGTGGTGTGAGGTTGGGTGTTGGACGTGGAATAGGAATATCCGGAAGCTTCACTCGTGATATCGTGCTGTGATACCGGAAAACCCGGCGGGTTCTGGAACATCTCGAGCCGGGAATCGCCCCAAGTGCCGGGCCAGTCCTGGGCCCCCAGGCTGCTGTTGCATGATTCGGCCGGGACTGCTCCACTGGGCCCGGCGCAAGGGGAGCAGGGGTTTCAGCACGCCCTCCCTGAAGCACAGCAGCGCTGCAGCAGGCGGGGAGGCAGGGGCCGAGGCGGGGGCGGGGCAACACCGCTGGAAGTTGACCTGGTCGTTGACCCCCTCCCCCACATAATTCTTCTCCGACCCAGGCCCAACCCAGGCACGCCAGGCTCAACCCTTTCACACCACCGGACACGGCGAGGTGATTCTGCAGGCATCCGCCGGGTCATAGTTTAGCCTCCAGCTCCAGCAGCTGGACTGCACTTCAACCTCCGAGATGGAGCCGTGGTCAGGAACCGCGCTGTTCCTGCTGGCGGGGTGGGGGCTGCGTGTCCCGCGTGCCAGAGTCGTTCCATCGTCGATGGATTATTGTTGTTGTAGTCTATTATTCTTGTACGAACAACGTTACTTTCATCTTTGCAGAATACAATTGAGTCGATTCCATTCCTGCGCTGCCTCTCTCTCCCATCTCGAGCCTCCCGCAAGACAGACAGACCAACACCATCGCCACCATGGCGGCATCCGACGACCAGCACAGCGGCGCGGCCTACCGCAAGCACCTCCCGGACCTCTCCACCCCCCGCTTCACCGTGATGCAGACCCAGGACGCCCACGAGTACGCCGCCGCCTTCAAGGAGACGGGCGCCCCGCCGTGGCTGCACGGCCTGTACCTGCACTGGCGCGACCTGTTCCAGGAGCCCTTCAAGGGCGTCACCAGCGACGGTCAGTCGGTCCGCGCGGCACATCTCCATGGCCTCTCTCACTGACACTCTCCCCCAAGGCCGCGTCCGCCCTGACCTCTTCACCCTCCAGGACGAGGGCATGCCCATCGACGCCATCGTCTCCGCCGCCAACGCCCTCCTCGCGCAGCTCACCCCATCCCAGGCCGCCCTCCTGTCCTACCATATCGACTCCCCCGAATGGCGCTCCTGGTCCAACCCGGAATTCCTCCTCTCCTCCAAAGGCCTCCGCCTCGACGAGCTCACCCCGTCCACCCGCGCCGCCGCCCTCGCCCTGCTCGAGGCCACCCTCTCCCCCGAAGGCTACGCCAAGGCCCTCGCGGCGATGCGCATCAACGGCTTCCTCGGCGACCTGGTCCACTCCCCGAAAGTCATGAACGAGTTCTCGTACAACCTCGTCCTCTTCGGCACCCCGTCCACCACCCGCCCCTGGGGCCTCTCCTTCTACGGCCACCACCTCTGCCTCAACATCTTCCTGCACCGCACCCAGGCCGTCGTGTCCCCCTGGTTCACGGGCGCCGAGCCCAACGTGATCGACTCCGGCCCCTACGCCGGCACGCGCATCCTGCAGGAGGAGGAGCGGCTCGGGCTGGCGCTGATGCGCGGGCTGAGCGCCGAGGCGCGGGACAAGGCGCAGGTGTACAAGCTGCTGCGCGACCCGGCGATGCCGGCGGGGCGGTGGAACCACGACGACCAGCGGCACTTGTGCGGGGCGTACCGGGACAACCGGGTGGTGCCGTATGAGGGCGTGGTGGTGGGCGGGATGGAGGAGGCGCAGAAGGAGCTGGTGCGGGGGATTCTGCGGGAGTATCTGCTGTACCTGCCGGAACAGGCGCGGGCGGTGCGGATGGCGGAGATTGAGAAGTGGTTTGGGGAGACGTACTTCTGCTGGATTGGCGGGTACGGGGACGAAGATGCGTTTTACTACCGCATTCAGAGCCCGGTGGTCATTGTCGAGTTTGACCACCACTCGGGCGTGTTCTTGACCAACAAGGAGCCGGCCAAGTTTCATATCCACACACTGCTGCGGACGCCGAACGGCGGTGATTACGGCATGGCCTTGAGGCCGCTCATTCAAGGCGCCGAGCAGGGTTATCTTTGGGACGGGGAGAGGGAGTGATGGGGTTGGTTGGCACGTGTTTGGATATCAGAAGGGCATAGGGCAATTGGATCTGGACTGGAGTGTTCATAGACAGAGAGGCAATCTGGGTATATTCTACGCTGCTTGGACCCTCCGGATCATTGTCATCCGCAGTTTGAACCATCTTTTCCCTTCTTAAAGAATATCTGCCAGCTCCTAGCCCCTGGGAACAGTCCCCCAGCTCCCGCCACAGACGCACTTTCTCTGCTGCCCTAGCACAAAGTTGTATCCGGGCTTCCCGCTCCAAATGTCCTCCATGACGGCGCCGCAGCGCACGCACCGGCGCCACTGCGGGCCGTCGCCGCCCCCAATGCCCGTCCAGCTGCCGTAGATGAGCATCCCAGCGACGCCGTTCTGGTTCCCACTTCCCTTGGCTGTCGCCTCCTCTCCGCCTGGGGCGGCCGGTCTCTTTGCCGGGCCACTGTTGTTGGCGGCGCCATTCCCCATATGGCCGTTGGAGCGCGCCGCCCGCGGCCCGACCGTCAGCTCGACCCGCTTGAACACGTCGACATACCTCCCCAGGGCCTTGCGCGTGGCGATCGCCCTCGGGCTGTCATCCATCTCGAGCAGGTCGTAGTTGGCAAAGTAGAGTTTGGCCGGGTCCGTCTGGTTGCGGAACGCCGGCAGGGTGACGGTGAAGAACTTGAGCAGCACTTCGCGGAAGCCCGGGGGCACACTCCGCCCCAGCAGCATGTCCAGCTCGCAGTGCATCTGGGCCTTGCGGGCGAACTGCTCGTTGAGCTGCTGCTGCTGCTGCTCCGTCAGGTTGGCGTGCTGGAGCTTCATTTTGGCCGCGTTCAGACCGGACAATGTCTTTTGATAGGCCGCGTGGATGTCGCCGCTCAGGTCGCTCAGGAGGCGGTCGAACTCCGACACCTTGACGAGGCCCGAAGACACGGCCCGCACCATCCGCTGGTAGGCCTGGTAGAGCGCCGGGTGCGGTCGGGCTCCGCCGGCGGCGGTGGCGGCGGCCGGGTCCTGCTGGGGTTGCTGCACGTGAGTTTCGTAGTACTGGGCCGCGCGGTTGCTCACCGTCTCGACATGCATGAGGCGGCGGCAGGCAGCCGAGAGAAAGCCTCGTGTAGAGGAGCACAACAGCATCTGCAGGGATACGTCGCCCTTGGACTGGAGGCATTTTGCCAGCTCGGGGAACCGCTTCGCATCGGCCAGCATGGCCATGATCTCTGGGTCGTCGAGCAGCTGAAATAGGGAGTCGGTGATCCACGCGAGGAGGGACATGCCCCATTTCGTACACCCCGTGACGGCATCCACAACCTCTGGGTCGTCCAGAGGGTTGAGCTTCTCCTTGAAGCCCATGGGCGTGTTGCTGGCAACGGTGATGACGACGAAGATGTTCCTCACGCTCAGTGCGAGCAGGGCAAACTTGTTGTCAAGGGAGCGGGGTTTAAAGTCTCCCCGGAAGCTGAGATGGTTGAGGATGCTGAGGCAGAGCTGGAGAAGAGAGTTTCTGACAAGCTGGTCGTGGTGAGTTTCTTCCGAGTAGTCGACCACAATCTTGAGCATGCCAATCATTTCCCGTATCCAAGAGTATGCAAACTCTGGCGCTTGCGCAAACGGCCGGGCCATTGCTAGTACGTCGTCGCAGGTGACCTGGGACACGGCTGTGGTGGACAGGGGGACGGTCAAGGCGATGAGGACCGTCTTTTGATCAGCTGTCACAGGGAAATTAGCATTAGCCGTCTTCTCCAAGCCTGTGGCAACTGTTTGCTTACTTTTCGGCAATGGCACGCTTGGGTCCTCCATCGGGTAATGTAGGCAATTCCATTTGACTGTCGAATCTTCGCAGATCTGGGCAAAGGAGCAGTTGGTAGGCGAGAAGGCCACCTGGAGACCTGAGGCTGGGGGTCAGCGAGGCCAGAAGCTCCGAGGTGATGACCAAAAAAGGATGCTCACATGGGGTATCGTTGAGATATTGAAACCCAACCTGAAGTGGGTGCATAATCGCGTCGGTATTGAGCTCGCCATACAGTTCATTCATGGTGAAGCGATCTCGGTATTGGACGGTCCCATCACTGAAGGCGAAGCAGATGACCCTGCCGAACTGTGTTGTAGTGACGGTGACAACGGCTTTAGGAAGTATTATCGGGTCAAGTTTGCGCAAGCGCGTCATGGTCTAAAGCCCCAGTCAGTCACGGCACTCTCGGCATCTGGAGGGTGTGAGGCACGCACAAGGGCTGCTGGTGCGGCGCCGTTCTTGGCCCCAAGCTGCTGGAAGGCCTGGTGAAGAGACTGAGTTTGGTCGCTGACAACCTCCCAGCGATCAATGATACTCTGACTGTCTTGGTGATAGGAAGTGGCGTCTTGTGGGACATATGACCGCACTGTCAGAACGACAGGCGGGCCCATGGGTTGGGACGGCCCTATAGGGGCTGAGGGAAGGATTTCGATGTGCGAGAGCTGGGTCATGGACCCGTCGAGGGGTGATTCACCGGGCCCGTGCTGAATCCAGCTGGTTACGGCCACATGGCTTTCCCTCAACGACGGCCTCAGGGGCACGCTTCCGGGAGGCACTTGCTTGTCGACCTGAGGCAGGCCCCACTGGATGACCACGCGCACAACCCTCAGTTGCTTCGAAGCGGTTGCGAGGGCAATCAACAGGGTATCTATGGCGTCACATGTTAGCTGGCGGCAGCACGATAGGCAGGCAGCGTGGGATGGTGGAGGCGTGAAGGTGTCGGGGAGATGGAGGGCTTCTCACGCTTATCTGAGCACAGGGAGGCGTGTGTGATGAGATCGTCAGACGAGGTCACGCTCTCGAGTTCGATTGCCGTCTCCTCCAGGCGGGCGTTGTTTTGGGTGAAAAAGAGCTTGAGGGAGCCATTTGTGGTCACACACAAGAAGGCACTCTTGGCCGGGTTGGGATGGTAGGGACCAAAGGCTGGGTAGAGCTGGTGCTCATACCTGTACTCGGACTGGTTCTTGGTGGCTGGGCCGTGGATGAGATGGTACTGTTGGGAAAAAGAGTCAGCAGGGACAGGCCGGCAATGGCAGGTATATACGATTAGAAGACGGCCTTGCCTGCTTGTTTGGCGGCGTTCCGAGGGGAAGCCAGTAACAGCCGACGACGGCATGGAGATCGTCGACGACGTCGGTGTCCCACCGGCGGACGGGGAAGGTCTGGTTGACGGTGATGTGGAAACTGAGAATCGTGATGCGCCCGAGGGCGTCGATGACGGCGAGATCGGGGTTCTGGGTGGGGGCCCAGGCCAGGTGGACGAAGGGCGCGGCGGCCGAGGCGGGCGGAGCGGAGGCCGGCGGGTTGGCAGACGGCGGCAGCGGGGTCTGCGAAGGCGGCGACCAGGTGGTCGGCTCGCTCAGCTCCCAGTCGGTGGTGTCCGGGTTGCAACGGAGGGACCGCAGCTCGACTGACATGGCGTCCTTGGAAAGGGAGGCGATGGTGCCTTGGCGGGACCAGGTGATGGCCTGGCAGCAGCCACGAGCACGCAGCTCGTCCAGGCGCTGCTGGAGGGGCAAGCTCGGCAGCGGACGCGGCGGCAGGACGGAAAGGGCGGCGACGCCATCCATGACGGGGTCCCCGAACAAGTCGACATCGTCCAGAGCCATGGCGCTTCCCATGGTGCCCATGGACCCCATGCCTTCCATGCCCTCGATGCCCTCGATCCCCTCCATGCCACCCATGTCATCAATGCCCTGGATCCCCTGGATGCTTCCGTCGACGCTCATGGGGTCTTCGTCCAGGAGGAGCGCCATGTCGTGGGCGCTCATTTGAGTTTGTGCTTATGTGTCAGAGGGAGAGTGGGAGACACTGTCGTGATGGTGGTGGTGGTGGTGACGGCGATGGCGATGGCGATGGCGATGCTGATGGTGGAGGGATGGCGAGTCTAGAGACACCAGCTGCCCGTCTGACGGGCCCAGGCGGATGCAGTGCAATAAAAGAATATCCAATCAATGTCAGAGTCATCCACTGGGCCAGAGACATATATGGGTCAAGGTGATGGCTGGGTGACGGGTGTATGTCTGTGTGTGTGTGTACGTGCGGGTGGGTGTGTGCGGCCGCGGGAGGGAGAGAGAGCCTGCGAGCTGTCCAGCGAAACCTGAATTTACGGGGGAACTGTTGAGGAATTCAAGACAAGAAAAAAAACACCGGAATCGAAGCTGGGCAAGTCACCAGCCCAGCAGTCCGAAGTCTTCGGCAATTGCGCTGGCAGCCCCCGATCTTCCTCAGACCTAAGGTAGGAAACCGAGTGAGCGTCCTGAGCTTGCTGCCTGCCTGTGAATCCAATCTCGAATTCCGAATGCTTGGACGACCTATCCGGGCTGCAACCAGCCACAATCCACAGTTGCAGCGGACCTGATGTGGCTGCTGTGGAGCTGGGACCTTTCCCTCTCCGGCAAGGCAGACCTCGAAAGCGGGTCCCGTCTTCCGGCGGGCATGCAAACCCTGGCCTCTCCGTCTCCCAGCAACGCATGGCAGTGGAGCTCCAGTCCCGCACCCCCCGAGCTTTTTCTGGGAGCCCAAGAACAAACGTCATTTCGTCGCGTTCGGCATGCAGCAGAATAAAATTTAATTTCCCATCTAGAGCTCCGAGTCCTTTTCGCAGGAACAATGCGAGCATGGGTCATACATACAGCGACGAGTGACGGAGCACAGCAGGCTGCGTTTGGGCTTGCAATGTCCCGAGCCCCTTGCGTGCCCTGCCAGATGGGGGACCCTGGAGCGATCAGAGATCCAGAATGCCTTCCAGATTACGGAGTAATTACGAAGTACCTTAGTAGTATTCTGTACCTTGAAGAATACAGAATAGATTACACAACGCCGCCCAGTTGCTGATCATGGAAACGTGCACACTGATCAGTTCCCAACAGAAGTATTGTATCGAGCCCTCTGAGTCGGGGCGTGTTTGACAGCGCATCTGCTTGTCGCTTGGGCCCTCGGCACGGCACGGCTGCTGGTGGTGGAATGAATCAACGCTGCCGTCTTTGCAGGTTCGTGGAGTGCTTGGTGGGCTGGTGGGTCCCTGACTCGGGCCCCGGCGCCAATCCCCAACACCGCTTCAGGGATTCGTGCCGTGCCCCCTTTGCTGTCACTGGTCGCTGGCTGCCAGCGCCCCGTCAAAGAACGCCAACTCCTCCGCAACAATGCCCAGCCGTCAGAATAGCCCGGACATCGAAATACCAAACGAATGCTCAACCACTCTGTTTTCCTTCTTTCCGCTCCTCTCTCGCCGCGGCGTTGCACCCACACTCACGCCTGAGCGAGCGCTGCTATTGTTCTCCCGACAAAACACAGCAGCGCTATAAAGACCAACAACAATAGAACGAAGAGGAGGGAAAACCACGCGGGTTCCATTGCAGCCTCAGCCACGATGATATAACAACAACGCCTTGCACCACCGCCGCCCTCCATTCTTTCTCGACAAAGGAAGGGGTTTTGGGGGCTCATTGGCTACGCAATTGAGCTTCTGCGTCGGTCTCTGCAACAGCCCGCAGCAGCAGCAGCAGCGCAGCAGCAGCAGCAGCCATGGCGTCCCTTCTACATCACCAGCAGTCATCCCCCCCTTCCTCTCCGCTCTCCGTCCTCTCGCAATCGCCCTCTCCGCCCAGCCCGCCGCTCGACGTGTCCAAACGGTACCCCTCGCCCATTTCCAGCTCCAGCGCCATCACTTCTGGCAGCACATCGCCTCTGAAGCCCGCCGACATGTCGGATTCCACCGAGGAGATCCGGGTGCGCACTGATGGCCCCCCGCCGACTAAGCGCCGCCGCATTGCCGCACCTGTGAGGCCGCGCACCACTGCCTACGTCGACCTGGAGGCCCGGGGGGAGGAGGAGGACCTGAGTCTCGAGAGGCTCATGTCCGCCCTGAGGAAGAAGAAGAAGATTGTGGTCATCGCAGGTGCTGGCATCTCGGTTTCCGCAGGGAGTATGTCCCCCCCTCTCTCCGTTTGCATGTCCAAAACGTGGCTTACCATTGTTGCCACCTAGTTCCCGACTTTCGCTCCTCGACCGGTCTCTTCGCGACGCTCCGTGGACAGCACAAGCTCAAGGCGTCCGGCAAGCATTTATTTGACGCGTCCGTGTACAAGCATGATTCGTCAACCGAGTCCTTCCACACCATGGTCCGCGAGCTTGCCCAGATGACCTCGGACGCAAAGCCGACGCCGTTCCACCACATGCTCGCGTCGATTGCCTCCGAGGGTAGGCTCATGCGCATGTACAGCCAGAACATCGACACCCTTGACACCCAGATGCCGCCCCTGGCCACCACCGTCCCCCTGAACGCCAAGGGCCCCTGGCCGACTACCGTCCAACTCCACGGCGGGCTCGAGAAGATGGTGTGTACCAAGTGCGGCCACCTCGAGCCCTTCAACGCGTCCTTGTTCGAGGGTCCGGAACCCCCGCTGTGCGAGAAGTGCAAGGAACAGGACGAGGTGCGGACCGCCTTCGCCGGGAAGCGGAGCCACGGCATCGGCAGGCTACGTCCAAGGATCGTCTTGTACAACGAATACAACCCCGACGAGGAGGCCATTGGTAATGTATCCAAAGCCGACCTGCGGAGGGTTCCCGACGCCGTCATCGTCGTGGGCACGAGCCTGAAAATTCCCGGCGTGCGGAGGATTGTCAAGGAGATGTGCCAGTTAACCAGGAGCCGGCGGGACGGCATCACCGCCTGGATCAACCTGGACCCCGAGCCGCAAGGCGCCGAGTTCAAGGACTGCTGGGATCTCGTCGTGCGCGGGAAGTGCGACGATATCGCCGGCCTGGTCAACCTGCCACGCTGGGACCAACAAGAAGACATTGGCGACCGCGAGACCTACATGGTCACGGGCGACGAGCACAAGGAGAAGCGGTGCGTCGACGGCCTCAATCGTGATAGAATCGACGTGCTTCTTGAGCGCAAGCGCTCACGAAGCTTGGAGGACGACGGCTTCGCGCCGCTTCAAGAAGCACAAACCCCGGTCGGCCGCAAATCCAAGTTCATCGAACAACACGGGGGCATGCCCACCCCGAGCGCAAGCCCCCGTGTCCGGAGCCCCCTCCCGGCCGTCAGGCCAACGAAATCTAAGCAGAGCACCCTCACCTTCGGGAGCACTTCGAACCCTCCGCCCCGAAAGGCGCTACCCAGACGGAAGCCAAAGCAGTCAAAGAAAGACACAGCACCACCCAAACCCAAAAACCGCCTCGACCAAACCTTCCGCGCCACCAAATCAACCGCCATCCCGGCTCCCCTCAAAGATCTTCATTACAAAACCCCGCAGAAAGCGCCTTCCTCCCCCACCGCCGCCTCCGACTCATCGAGCCTCTCCTCACCTATCGAAATGCCCGCCGACTTCCTGGCCCTCCCAACCCTCCGGCCCAAAAACAAAGTCAGCAAGCCGACCCCGCTCACTGTGCTCCCTGGTCCTCCGAACAGCGATTCCGGTGGTGACATGCCGTGGGCCGCTGAACCGCAGACGCCGACTGGCCTGAAGGGGGGCTGCGAGGTGAAGGAGGAGATGGTGTTGACTATCTCGCCGGGGTCAAAGCCAAAGAGTATGGGGCATCTTATTGACTGATTTCCTTTCTTCTTTTGGAGTTTTGGAGAGGAGCAAGAAAGGCTGTTGTCCCCTGCGGATCGAGGTGCACACACACACAGCATCTTGGCTGACGTATTGCTTCACCCTGGGGGTGCTTCGCTGGAGGGGAGCATAAGAGAGAGCAGATACGCAGAGATGGCCTTGAGCGGGACTTGCATGATTGGGCCGGCGCAGTTGAGGCGGCAATTAATACCCAGGGATCTGGGAGGCATGGCAGTGGCGGTACTCTGGTTGTTTAATGGTGGTGTTGAGAGACAGTGGGTAGGACAGTCCCGGACCCTGCTTCTTCAGAGCGGTGCAGTAGTAGTAGTAGCTTCGGTAGAGAAAATCAGCATGCTTGGGGCGTGGGCGAGCTTGCTCAATGGAATACTATGGGACAGTTCATCCGACATTATCGTTATCATTGTCATCATCGGCTTGTGTCGACCTGGTGTCCATCTCATATTATTTTTTACGGAATACACACCACGAATATCCTCTTGCCAAAACACCCCTTTTCCATCACAGACAGCCCTCATCCTACCGCTCTTCTCCTGTTTCTTCCTGGAGCTCAACCAGCGCCCGTGCCAAACCTGCCGAGGGAGGTCGAGAGGGCAACCAGCACCGCACCGCGCATCCGACAGACAAGACGAAAAGATGAAGAACACGAAGCGATGCAATGCGATAGAAGGATCACCAGCGACAAGGCGAAAGCATCCGTTCCTCGACACGCCTCCACCCCCCAGCCACCAAGGAAACACTAAAGCAGATATTAGAAGATAAACCACACAATCCCAAGCAAGCAAAACGCTAATAATATGCACAGGGTTCCTTTTTCTCCCACCCCCTATGCCGCCGTCCAAAATCCACTAGTTTTAATAACAAAGATAGCAGTTCGCTCCGAGTCGTGCTCAACCCCAACCCGGATAAAAAACCCGTACTTCAATGCCATGGCCCTTCTCCTCGCCCGCCCACCTCGCCCATGACCAATGCAGAACTCCGCGGGGTATGTATATGTACTTTATCGACTCGCAAGGGTTGGGAAACGGGGTTGAAAGCAAAAAATAAAGACCTTAGAAAACCGAAGAAAGAAACGCAAGACTCCCAGATCTCCCTTCCTTTCTTTCAGGTTCCAAAATACGCCAGATCCATGCATGAGGATAAAATAGTAGAGAGGGATTAAAGTCAACATGACCGCCGTTGTCTCAAGGAAAGGTCAAGACTCTGCTCTGCTTCGGCCCTCGGATCCTAGTAAGGGCTGTGTCGAGCCGGCGGGCTCCGGCTTTGCCACGATGAATGCCGGAGCGGGACATTCCTATTATCCGGCCGGCGGTGTCGGTGGAAGTTGAGCCGATCGCCTTCTTCATAGTAATTTCGGCGCCTGGGCTCCTCCCTGCGGTCGTCTCTCCTCTCGTCACGCCTCTCCTCGCGACGCTCCTCGCGCCGGTCGTCGCGGTAGGGGTCGCGCGGGCGGCGTTCCTCGCGGTCGCTCGCGATTTCCCCGTCTTCCAGGTCCGGGTTTCTCCCGCGTCTCTGATCGGGGGCCCGGTCATCATCTCGCTTTGCCTTGTCCTTCTCCATGAGATCGCCAAACATTTTCTGGAGACGCTTGCCGGGCACCTTGACATCACCGAGAGGCCAAATCGAAGACAGGAACTCCCTGTGACAATGTTAGCACTTCGCACAAGCGGGGGAAGCAGCGATACTCACCAGAACTGAGGCTCCAGACTATCAAGGTCGGAATCGTTTTCCGCTCGCAGGCTCTTCAAGAAGTAACCAAATGTGCGGATTTCCTCGCCCAGAATTTTTGCCCGCTCCTTCGCGGCTGGCACGCGCTCCTTGGAGTACATGATGCGCTCCATGTTCGTCTTGAGAGGCCGGAGGACCGACCAGACGAGCTGCGCGTTGTCCGAGTTATCTATCTCATCGTCGCGAAGCTTGGCCAGCTCCTGGAAGCGCTCGACGGCCTTTTGCCGGTCACGCTTGTACCTCTCCATGGTCTCGGGATCCATCTTTGGCTTCTCCTTTTCTTTGGCCTTCTTTTCGTGCTTGACATCGACTTCGATCCGCCGGTGCTTGGGGCCGCGGTCGTCGTATTCATCGTTGTACTTCCGCTTGTCCGGCCGGGGCGTGCCGCGGTCGTTGGCATTGCTGTAAGACCGGTGATGATCGCGATCCCGGTGCTGACTAGGCTTCTTAGACATAGTGGGAGCCGGAGAGGCCGAGACGGAACTACCGTCGCCGCGGCGGATGCCGTTGGTTAGAAGCTTTTTGCTGCGGTGGTGGTTCTCCACAGCCTTCTTGGCGTTCGCGTCATTGGAGTACTTGGCCATGAGGACAGACAGGAGGTACTCAGACCGTCGGACAAGGTGAACGGCGCCGGGCGACGAGATTCCTTTTTCATCCGTCTTCTTGCGCTCCTCCTTCTTATCCACTCGATGTTCTTCCAGGAAGAACTTGTCTTGCATGTGGAGGTCGGGGTCGTCCCTGATCTGTGTCCAAGCGCCAAAGCCATACTTGTCGATGCCGATGAGCAACATGCCATCCTCTCTTGCTCCCCATTCGCAAGAATACTGAGCGGATTTGCTAGCATCGGGCAACCTGAACGTCATGGGGTCGCCGTGCTCTTGAAGCACACGATGCAAAAGCTTCAGCTGGGGCGGCCTTTCGACGACTGTTTCGGCGTTGACCTTGCGAACATCGCCAAAATCGACCAAGACGGCCTTCTTGTCCTTTTTCGCGAGCGGCTTGCCGGCCTTCTCCTCCTCTCCGCGCAGCTTCTCGGTGTTGGCATCCATGGCTATCCGGCTGATGGCGGCCAGATCGTCAATAATTGACTTGAGAAAGTCTCGATCTCGGTCGCTCAGGCGAGCATCGTGCACGATTTCCTCTTCGCGGTCGTCAAAGAAGCCGTAACGGAAGAATGCGCGAATGAGATTGCGCGTCTCTTTCTCATTGAGAGGACGGCAGGGATCCGAGAGCAATGCCCGTTGCTCCTCCAGTTCCTCCAGCTCTTGTTTCTCGCGCTGCCTCTTCTTAGCGAGCCGCTCAGCACGGTCATTTTCGACATTCTTCTTGGAGCCCTTCAGTGCCGCCTTGCGAGGAGCGTTCTCCTCCACTGTCTTGGCCAGATACTCCTCGTGCTTCTTCTTCTCCTCGTCGGCTTTGATGGCAGCCAGCTGTTCGGCGGGGATGATCTGATCCCAGTCAAGGGCCAGGTCGTCAACTTTGACATCGGTGACTTGCATCCAGTTGTCCCAGTCAATACCGCCGCTGCTGAGATTGATCTTGTCGTCGACGTCCGTCTTGGTGACTTCGGCATTCTCGAGAATGGCATCAATGTCGAGCTGCTCGAGCTTTTCCTGATTGCCTGACTGCTCAAACAGGTTCTGAGATCGCATCTTGAGAATCATGGAGATATCTTCGGCCGTCTTTGCCTCGTCCATCTTCAAGCCACGCTCCTTGAACTGCTCACGGAGGGCCTTACCCTCGTCCGTGACGCCCGCCTGGATCGTGAGGTACTCGAGGAAAAGCTTGTTGCGGGCACGCTTGACGACTTCCTCTTCAATGGTTTGCTTTGCAACCAACCGGTAGACGTTGACGGGCCTCTTCTGCCCAATGCGGTGAGCACGTGCCATCGCTTGCAGATCGGCTTGGGGGTTCCAATCCGAATCGTAGATGATGACCGTGTCCGCCGTCATCAAGTTGATGCCGAGACCACCAGCTCTCGTCGACAAAAGGAAGCAAAAGTCTTCGCTCTCATCGGCGTTGAAATGGTTGATGGCCATGCGGCGGGGTCCGGCGGGAATGGTGCCGTCAAGCCGCTGGAACTGATAGCCACGAATCCGAAGATAATCGCCCAAAATGTCGAGCATCTTGACCATTTGGCTGAAGATCAGGACACGATGACCGTCCTTCCGCAGCTTGGCGAGAAGCTGATCCAACAGCATCATCTTGCCGCTGCTTGTAATGAGACCCTTGATTTGGTCTTCCCGACGGGTACTGCCGGCAAGCACCCGGTCTTCGACGCCGTGAAACATGTATGGATGGTTGCTGACTTTCTTCAGCTCCATCATGATGTTGAGCAACGACTGCTTGTGTCCGTTGCTCACGTCGCTGAGAGCGGCGTAGTTCCTCGTGAGGATGTTTTTGTAGTATTCAAGTTGGACGTCGGAAAGCTCGACACGGATGATCTTCTCTGTCTTGGGCGGCAGGTCCGACTCAACCGTTTCCTTGGTTCGACGCAGGATATAGGGGGCGATGGCGGCGTGCAGCTCCCCAAGCTTCTCCTGTGTCTTGATTCGCTTGGCCTCGTCCAGCTGCTCGTCAGCCACCTCCTTGTTGTCGGCAGTGGAAAGCAACTCGAGTTCCTCGTCAATCAGGACCTTGCCGGGGTTTAGAAAGTCCAAGAGCGCAGCCAGCTCGGCGAGGTTGTTCTGGATAGGGGTTCCGGTGATGAGCACCTTGCAAGGCACACCGAAGCTGTTGAGCTTGAAATACAGCTGGGATTCGCGATTCTTGAGGCGGTGGGCTTCGTCAACGGCGAGGGCCTGCCACTTAATGCCCTTGAGGTGGTCGGCATCGGCAAGGATATAGTCATAGGAAGTGACTAGGACGTTGAATTTGGTCTTCTTGGGATTGCCGTCGACAAAGAGTTCGTAATCCCGGATATTGGCGCGAGCCGCCTCAGGCCCCAGATAGACGACGTAGTTGATGTCTGGGGCCCAGTGGTTGAAGGTGTCACACCATGCCGGAATGACACTGAGGGGCGCAACGACGAGAAACGGTCCTTCTTGACCGCGGTCGTTCCTTAGCCAGCTGAGAAAGGAGACGGTTTGGACTGTCTTGCCAAGACCCATCTCGTCGGCCAGGATGACGTTATTGCCGCGGGTCCAGTTGAGCGCAAGGAAGTTCAGGCCCTTCATTTGGAATTCGCGGAGCTGGCCGTTTGTGACGTAGGATGGTTGTTGCTCCAACTTGGTCATCCTCGACCGGGTGTCGAGACTGGTCTGCTTCCGATCCGACTGCCAGGAGCGTGTCGACCGATCCAAGAACTGATCGATCTTGTCCTGGGCATGACTGCTGACCAGAGAAGCATCTTCCCAGGTACAGTCGTCATACTGGAGTCCTTTCCACTTGACGAAGTACTCGAGGCCATCGTCCCCATCGCGGACGGCCACGACGCGCTCGACCTTTGTGAAGTCTTCCAAGGCTTCTTCTTCGCGCTCCCGGTCCAGCGACCACTGCTCCCGTTGTTCGGGGCTGATCTCATCGCCGCCAAACTTCAAATCAAGCTCGTATTCGACCATCTTCTTGTAGTAATTTTCCAGCCGACGAAACCCGCGGAACCCGGCGACGGTCTCGGTGGTCTCCCAGGTGTTGTGAAGATGAGACTTGCCCTGCCATTTGATGTAAAACTCGAAGTCGCGGCGAGTAGCGTCGGGTGTGAGCTCAACCCCTTCTTTGGGGCGATGTCGAAGTATCTTCTCGATGTAAGGCGAGTTGTCCTCCACGTCAACGGCCCAGTAGCCCGGGGTGGCGTCGTCGTCCCCCTCATCCTCCTCCACTTCGCTTTCCTGATAGGCGCCGGCTGAGACCTGAGCGGCGCGACGGCTGGACCACCGCTTCTCGGCGAAGGCCAGTCCCGGCTGAAGCTCCTGTTGCCGCCGAGCCTTCTTCCGAAAGCTGCGGGCTTTCGCGCCGCCGTAGGTATCAGAGTCCGAGTCGTCAGCGGAGGTTTGACGAGCCGGCGTGCCTCGCTTGGAAGCTGTCACAAAGAGAACGTTAGCCACAGCTGGCGGCATGAACAGGCACTGGCAGTGTAGCTCCACGAACCTGGTAGAGAACGGTCAAGGCGGCGGCGTTTGGCAACCGCCTTTCGGGGAGCCGGAGTGGCATCGGACTCGGATGCTTCTTCCTCGTCGTCCGAGTCGACCTGGGTATGCGTGTTAGTCCACAGTCTACGGCCACCATAGGGGAAGCAATGCTCACGACTTTCCGGCGTTGTACGGGACGCGACTGTGGTAATTGGACTGTCAGCTCTCGAACGCGACGGCGGCGGCGGGGCATCAACATACGCTACGTCTCAGGCCGTACAGCTCGGGGTTTTCCCGCATAAATTCGTCTTCTATTGTTTGGGCGGCCTTCCGCTTGGCGACGGCAGGCCCTGAAGCCGACGCGTCACGGTCCGAGAGATCGTTGCTTCTTGCCGAGGCAGGGCTACCTGCGGCATCAAAATCTTCATCATTTACGGCATCGTTATCACTCGCGTCGGAGGACTCCTCTTGCTCCTCCTGGGCGAACTCGGGGCCCTCGTCCGGTGAACCGACAGCATCGGGGGACTCGGAGGACGCGGCACCGAGCCCGGCAGGCTGGGCGTCAGACAGGTCACTATCGCTTTGGTTGCCATCGGACACGTGTGTGTTATGTTCGTCTTCGGAGGGGGAACCGTGTCCGTTCACTGGACCGGTATCTGGAGGAGTAAACATGGCGATGTTTCGGGGCACGAGCTGCCTGCTGGAAGACGACGATGTCAGCAAGAGCCCCCTTGCAGCTGGGGGGTCGCGGGTGAGCGCCCCGGCGAGAGGCTGCTCTCGCGACCCGTAATCAACAGATAACGGCAAAAAAGAAGCCGGGGCCACGATTCAATGATGCTTGTCGCATCCGGGGCGTGTAAGTGATGGAGACGGGGCGGCGGGCGATGGCGGGCGGCGATTGCGGCCCCGGGCGGGCGTGGGCGGCCAATCGACAGACCGAATGGCATCGAGGACATCGCGGGCATCGGTTTCCATCAAAATTCGGGTGCCGGAGGACGTCAGGAGGGCTGCGGACGGGGTATATCGACGGGCAGGTGCCAGGATCGATGGCGGATTTCGATGGGCGAGACGCGGCGGATCACGACGTGGGCCGAGGGTGCAGGGGACAAGCAGCTGCAACACTTACAGGTCATCAACAGCAACCTCCAGGCAGCGGACCGGTGCTTCAGCTTGCTAGGGGTCCGTCGCGATCGGGGTTGTGGTGGGGTGTGGTGTGTGAGGTGAACACCTGGAGACCCCAGTGTGGTTAGTGATGATGGTGTAGCGGAAATTCGCTGTGGTGGTCGGTTGGAGGAGAAAGAATGGAAAACGCTGAATCGGAGCCAGGCACCCGGTGGCCTGTGCTCGGGGCGCTGTTACCGCCCCACTTGCGGGCAGCGGATTGGCCCCAACAGCCCGTCCGGTGAGGCGGGCAGCTGCCCTGGTGCCCTCCAGCTCTCGCCCAGCCTTCTCTCAGCTTCGACTCCAGGACGGCTCTGAGGCGCCCAATCCAATCCCATCCCATTGTCGGGCAACCTGGGTCCGGGCTGCCCCATTTGCACCAGGAGGGATCTCTGAGCAACGTGCTCGGGGTTGTTTTGTTCTGTAGGTACTCACTGGCTGATTTGTTTGGCGCTGTGGGTTTGGTGCTCGGCAGAGCACAGGGTCGAGCTAGGTGGTCGATGCCGAGAGCTGACGCTTGCACTGTCGTTGAGGTGAAGACAGACGGGAGGTGTGCAAAATGGGGTTTGGCGAGGTCGAGCGAGGGATGGGAAGGAAGAGCGCATCAAAACACGGCAGACGCAGACGCTTGCACCGTGGAAACATCCCTCAGTCGTTACAGCAAGACACACAAGCACTCCCCAGCACAACCTGCCGCCCCAGAGGCTGCAGCGGTGCAGCGCCGCTGACGTGACTGGAGGTTCACTTGGGGCTGAGCTTACATTGTATTGCAGGCCAAACTCCGGGAATTGAAGCCCGATGATGCACCGTTTTTTTTTCCTTCTTTTCTTTTCTTTTTCCACGTTCAGAGCATTGGAACGCTTCCATGGTCCATGGACTCGCGCTGAGTCCTTGACAACATGGAAGCCTTAAGGCAGGGATGATGTCGGTTCTTTGACTTCCATAGGTACCCAGGTTAGGTTTATGGAAAAGAGTTACCCGGCAAAACCTCCAGCTGCCCGCAAACAAACAAATCCGTAGCTGCACCCGGCGGAGCAAGGTCTTACAACTCTGTGTCGCCCTGATTTGTGACTCATCAAGCGTATCCAAGTTAGAAAGAGGCGTGTGACCGCCGACATTGAGGACGGTCCACACGAAGTTGAGAGAAGGTTCTGGCCTGAGTGAGCTCGATGGAGCTGCGAGCCTATCAGATGTGGCACATTCAGGCTGACGGGCGGTGCCAACCCGACGCCGCATTCCCACGGGTCTTTGTGCAGCGCAGTGTGGGTCCCAACTTTTTCTGCCCTGCCCCTCCACAATCAACAAGGCCTTGGTGGCATTTTCGCGGGACTCGATTTTGGCCCACCCCGGTTACAGAGTGCCCCTCCTCCACCAACCCAACTTTCTTGGTCGGTCTGCCCACTGTTGCGTTCCGGACCACCTATCTTGCGCATCGACTGCCTGTGTCGTGTCCGAGGGGAATCGCGCTGTTTCTTGTTCGCCTTCTCGAACCCGATCCCGAAAACCCGAAGAACCGGTGTTGGTTCCAGGACAACCAAGCTGCTGTGCGCCCCGCATACCCGCCGTAAACCAGCACCATGGCCGACAGACTTACTCGGTATGTTTTCCTGGTCGCCGAGGACGTGATGGCATCATGGCGCATCGATGCACAGGTATTCTCTGCAAGAGTATGCTGACCGCTTCGACATAGTGTCGCCATCGTGAGCAGCGACAAGGTGCGGCCTTCCACCCTCCCGTTCCCCGAACTGCCGTCGCAGATCGACAAAGAAATGCTGACCCAAGCTTACGATGGGCGGGAATAGTGCAAACCGAAGGTGCGTGCACTCGCTAGAGAGGTTGAAACGCGGTGGTGCTAATGGAAGCGGAAATAGAAATGTCGTCAAGAGTGCAAGAAGTCATGCCCCGTGGTCCGGTCTGGCAAGCTCTGCGTAGGTTTGCTCCTCTCTCCCCATCAGCCGATGTGTAACTGGCTAACCATCATGCAGATTGAGGTATGTCTGAATCAGGGCCTCTATACTTCTCGGGCTGGCATGCATGATCTAACAACACGCGTCAAAGGTGACTCCCGAGTCGCGCATCGCCTTCATCTCGGAACAGCTGTGCATCGGTTGTGGTATCTGCCCCAAGCGTTGCCCCTTTGGCGCCATCACCATTATCAACTTGCCCACGAACCTCGAGAGCCAAATCACCCACCGCTATGCCGCCAACAGCTTCAAGCTCCACCGCCTTCCCATGCCCAGACCCGGCAACGTTTTGGGTCTGGTTGGAACCAACGGTATCGGCAAGAGCACGGCCCTCAAGATTCTGAGCGGCAAGCTCAAGCCTAACCTGGGAAGATTCGACAACCCGCCTGATTGGGAGGATGTTATCAAGCACTTCCGCGGCTCCGAGTTGCAGAGTAAGGGTTGCCGTCTTCGGGTGGAACTGTCAGTGGGCTAACACGCTGGCAGACTACTTCACGAAGCTTCTCGAGGATGATCTCAAGGCCGTCGTCAAGCCGCAGTACGTCGACCAGATTCCCAAGGCCATCCGCACCCCCGACAAGAGCGTCAAGACTTTGATCGAGAGCCGGCTTTCCCTGGACAACCTGGACGAGGTTGTTGACACCCTGGGTAGGCATGCTCCCTGTTTGCCCGATTCAGATCTCAGTCGGCGCTGACCCAGGACAGAACTCCGCCACATCTATGACCGTGATGTTACACTTCTCTCTGGCGGTGAGCTTCAGCGTTTCGCCATCGGTACCGTCTGTGTGCAGAAGGCCGACGTGTAAGTCCTCATAGTCTCACTCCTCGGCAGCTTGAGCTGACCCTCAATAGGTACATGTTTGATGAGCCGTCGTCGTACCTCGATGTCAAGCAGAGACTGAGCGCTGCCCGCATTATCCGGTCACTCCTGCGCCCCAATGACTATGTCATTGTCGTCGAGCACGATCTGTCCGTGCTGGATTATCTCTCGGATTACATCTGCGTTCTCTATGGCCAGCCCGCCGTCTACGGTGTTGTTACCCTGCCGTACTCGGTCCGCGAAGGCATCAACATTTTCCTGGATGGCCACATCCCGACCGAGAACTTGCGTTTCCGCGAAGAAAGCTTGACCTTCCGCATCGCAGAAGGGACTGAGGAGTTCATTGCCGAGAAGTCGCGCGCTTTCCGCTACCCGGCAATGCAGAAGACGCTCGGCGGCTTCAAGCTCGGCATCGAGTCTGGCAGCTTTTCCGACTCGGAGATCATTGTCATGATGGGTGAGAACGGTACTGGCAAGGTGAGTCGCGCGTTGCAGTCGCAGGATCCAATCTGTCCAGCTGGCTAACGTATAAAGACTACTTTCTGCCGTCTTTTGGCCGGTGCTCTCAAGCCTGATGGAACCCAGAAGGTCCCTGAGATGAAGATCAGCATGAAGCCGCAGACCATCACGCCCAAGTTCGAGGGTAGCGTCCGGCAGTTGTTTTTCAAGAAGATCAAGGCTGCCTTCCTGTCCCCGCAGTTCCAGACCGATGTTGTCAAGCCCCTCAAGCTTGATGATTTCATCGACCAGGAAGTGAAGAACCTGTCAGGTGGTGAACTTCAGAGAGTAAGTCGTTCAATTGCCCCCCTTTCTCCTGTGTGTGCGCCCCTAACACCGGACAGGTGGCCATCGTCCTGGCCCTCGGTATCCCTGCCGATATCTACCTCATTGACGAGCCCTCTGCCTGTGAGTTTTTCTCCTGCTTGACAGCCCTGCCTTTCTGTGCAATCTTCTTACATGGGCACAGATCTCGACTCCGAGCAGCGTATCGTGGCCAGCCGTGTCATTAAGCGGTTTATCATGCATGCCAAGAAGACGGCCTTCATCGTCGAGCACGATTTCATCATGGCCACCTATCTCGCCGACCGCGTCATCGTCTTCGACGGCCAGCCGGGTATTGATGCGCATGCCAACAAGCCCGAGTCTCTGCTCACGGGTTGCAACACCTTCCTGAAGAACCTGGACGTCTCCTTCCGCCGTGACCCCACCAACTACCGGCCCCGGATCAACAAGCTGAACTCGCAGCTTGACCAGGAGCAGAAGCTGAACGGCAACTATGTAAGTCGGAGACTGATGTCGTGTCGATGGCAGGCGGCTAACCACCCTCGCAGTTCTTCCTGGAGGACACCGACAAGAGTTCTTGAAAAGGGCATCCCAAAGGATACCCACAATCAACACGACCGCCGCGCCCCTCGTGACGATGCATTGGATTCTGGCGTTCTAGGCGTTCAAAAAGGCGGCAGCTGCAAGAACAGGCCCGGCGGCGCCCGGGCCGGTCTTGATGGCGCATCGGAAGAGGGCGGCGTGTCTGAGGACGACGATCCGGACATTTAGCACTGGCGGCGGCAGCCTATCCCCTGTTGCCTGGTCCTACCAAGAGTCGGTTCTCAGAAGCCGAGCCGTCCTTCCTTGAGAGAGGAGGATGGGGCGGTCATTTTGGTAGATTGAGGGGCGATGGATCAAGCTGGATGGCTGTCGCCCGACCTTTCTCGCAGATTTTCTGCTTGGGGTCGAGGTGAATGTAATGTGTTAGATATCATGATCGCGAGGGAAGGAGATGTTGAAATAGTCCGAGACAATTTGTGATGCGATTCCACTGTCACGATGAGCCGGGAGGTCTTTCTTGGTGAGGTTTGATACGCAAGATCGGGTGCAGTCACGACATCCACATCTGACGTCCATCAAGAGAGTCAAGGGGCGGGGAGTACATGTTTCGTCGAAGCTATTCAATTTCGGACTTTTTGATTCTTACATCGGGCTGCAGCAGGCATTACGAAACAAAATAGTGCGCTGCTGCAAGCCCGGCTGGCTGATTACAATGTACTGACGGTGATGACCTGACCTGGTTAAGGGTTAGGCAGAAGAGCTGTGGGCAACGTACTTTGACACCTTGGGACAATCCTGTCCTTCTCATCCCTCGATCGCCTCAAGACCGCATCTACTTGTCCCCCTTTTTGTTTGTCTTTGCAGATTTCTCCTCAAAGGCGGCAGTGGTCGTGGCGACGACCCCCGCCACCTCTTCCCGCTCCTCGACCCCACGGCACGACAGGGTTGACGATCAAGATGGCGACCGAGTCTAGTCCTCCTCAATTTCGCCCTCCTCACTTCCCGCGCGAACACTCGGTGTCCGCTCCTTCTCCTTGGCGGGCAGCGGGGTCCGCTGGCTCGTGCTCGGAGCGCGGTCACCGCCGCTCTCGAGCTTGACACGCTTGGCAGCAGGCCTACTGGCGCCGTCTCGGCGGTCGTGGTCGTCTTCCTCCGAGGGACGGGGCCGGGTGCGCGAGTACGAGGAGCTAGGCCGCTCGTCGCCGTAGGGCAGCTCGTCGACGTCACGCTCGAGAACACGGCGGCGGTAGAGGCGCTCGCGGTCCTCCTCGCGGGTGCGCCGCTCGCGGTCGTAGTGGTTGGTGTCGTCGGGGCGGGGCCGGCGGTCGTAGTCGCGGTGGTCGCGGTCGCGATCGCGCTCACGGTCCCTCTCGCGCTCACGGTCCCGCTCTCTGTCGCGCTCCCTCTCTCGGTCTCGCTCACGATCGCGATCGCGATGATCACGGTCTCGGTAGTCGCGGCGGTCGCGCTCCCGATCGCGCTCTCGGTCACGGTCATGATCACGGTCTCGCTCCCGGTCTCGTTCCCGGTCGCGCACCGAGGGGGACCGTCGCTCCGAGAGCAGCACGTCGGCGGCGCTGGTCTTGCGGTAGTTACGCTCACGCTCGGCGACGGCATGCCGGCGCTCCGCCTCATAGGTGTTGTGCTCCGGGCTGCGGCTCCTTACCGAACGGGCACTGCTGCGATGAGATCGCTCACCTCTGTCACGATAGCCATCCGGACGATCACGGCGGCGCTGGCGCTCCTTATCGGCCTCGTCTTCCTTCTCCTTCAAGCGGCGGAGGTGCTTCTCGAAAGCGCCCCTTCGGGCCTCGTCAGAGGTGACGGCTTGGAAAGCGGGCACATGAGCCAGCCGGCTCTTGACCTGCTCATAAGTGTCATCGACGCTAATGGGGGGGTCCATCCGCTTCATATGCGCACGAAGGTCCTCCAGAGTGCGACGCTGCTGGCGGTCTGGCTGCCTGTCCTCTTCAGAGCGCTTGGTGCGTTTTTGAATCTGTTGCAGGGCGAAGATGGTTAGGAAAACTCAACTCATCAAACGTGGGCGAACTGAGACAACATACCCGCTCAAAGATAAGCTCCATAGTATCGCGTTCAATGTTAGCTGTGCGACGATCACCTTTGAGAACTGACTCGAACTCTTGGAACGTAGCCTTGGGGGTGACCTCGAAGCGTTTATCCTAGAAATCGTGCGTTAGACGCGTCATATAGAAGAGGCCGAAGGGTTTGACATACGTCGATGACATCGAGAACGTCGTTCCGGATGCTCCTCAAGACGCGCTCCTCTTCTTCAACCACATCCCAGAAAAGATCCATGGCGGTAGAGCCATTCTGGCCAGCCACGGCCCGGTAGCGCTCGTCGGCTTCGATCAGTGGATGGATTTGACTCCACTTGGTGCCGGCCTTGATCTTGCCGTCCTTTCTCAGCTCCGAGAGGAGGGCAGTGAAGCTATCGCGGGCCTTGCGCTCGCGGCGAAGCTTCCTGTTCTTCTCTTCCTGCACGGAATCGTTGAACTTGCGCTCCAACGCCTTGACGTGGTTCTGAAAGACAGTCAAGACGTCATACTTGGTCAGGGACTTGTACTTCTCATCCTTCTGAAAAGGAGCGGTGCTCTGGATGGTGCCTTGGGCGTCGGACCAGCGCGTATAGGGCTCCAGGTTCAAGGTCGGGAGCAGCTCGATCAGGCCGTCCATGGCGCTCTTGCGCAGGGCGACCTGCTGTTCCTTGTGGGCCTCCTTGAGGTCGACGATGTAGTCCTCAAAGAGCTGGCGCCGCTCGTTCTCGTTGTTGGTGGAGCGGAAGATAGTCTCGCCCTCGATCATGGGGCGAGCCGTCTTCCAGCGGGTGTAATGCTTGATCTCGGGATGGCTCCGCAGCATGGTCGCGAAATCAGCACGCAGCTTGGTCAGCCTCTCCTTTGCACGCTCTTTATCTTGGACAACGACATCGTTGCAGTACTTCTCAAAAGCAGCTTTCCTGTCCCTGGGGTCTTTGATAGCGCGGAACTGGGGATCTTTGACGGTTGCTCGGATGGTCTGCTCCCAGGACCATTCGGGCTGGACGCCGCTACGACGAAGGAGCTTAACGAAGGCCGCCTCGGCTTCCTCAGCCGTGGCATACTCGGGGTCGTTCGTAGCAGGGACAAAGGCCTGGGCCTGGAGGTTGTTGCCGAAGGTCAGCTGGCGCGATTCACTAATAGGCTCACGATGATCGCGGTAGTGGTCGGCACCTCCAAAGCCACCCTGAGGGCCACCGCCCTGGCCGGGGAGCGGAGTGGCAGGAGTTCTGGACGAGTCAGTACGCGGTGAAAGCCAAGTGTTCGGGGGTCATGGGGGATGCTCACGCGGGGGTTGTCGGGGTCGCCTCGCCGCCAGCCAGAGCTCTCTTGTAGGCATCTGGCATCTCCCACGAGCTCTGCTTCGTCTCGGTGTTGTACCAATACTTTCGGCCGCCCTCGGCCGTGTACTCCTTCCATGGCTGATTCGCGAGCGCACGCTGATTTCCATGACGCAGGTCAGCACAACCAGTCTGCTCTTTCGGACTCTCTCGCACTCAGTCCCACCCGGTCCGATTCCGAACAACAGACGTACCTCAGCAGCGCTCATGAGATCCTCGGGCTTGGTCCACTGCGTGACCTTGGTCAGAGGGTTGAAATAGTAGACGCGGCCATCGGGAGTGCGATGCTCTTGCCAGGCAGCGCCCGGCGGCGCAAAGGGCGTGTTCATTCTGTCGATGAAATCCGCGGTATCGGTATCCGAGATTCGAGGTTCGAGGGCGTAATAGGCGGTAGGTGATGCGTCGCGGGCTTCCAGATGCGACGCGCTTTGTTGGCAACAGCGTGAGAAGCAATCTTTTTGCAGAAATTAGATGGCGAAGAGCCGAGCAAGGAACATGAACTCGCGCTTGGCACGGAGTACCATTAGCGTTGACTTTGCGCTGCCGCACAGGTCGCAATCAGACCCGAGCTTGTGGGGGGTGCACCCTTGGCACAGCAGGATTTAGTGGGTCTATGCAGGCACAGGGGTTCGGGCGACTAGCAGTGGACTGGTTGCCGCACCAAGCACCAACCACACAGCATTTCCCATCGACAAGCCAGCTCGTTGTATTGAAGTTGGGGATCAGGTTGGGGTGTTTTTGTTTCGAATTTGGTCTTCTCGGCCGGGAGTTGGCAACTTGGCATGGTTATTGACAATAATATATTTTCCCCCTGTGGTATTTGGGGTATGGCGGCATAGATAATTGACTGGGCAGGCCAGAAACCCACCGCCCGACTACCTTCCGAGACACGCCAACCACCAACTCGATGGCGCTCCCAGATCCAAACGGCGCCGGCGAGGTGGCTGACCTGACCGACGTGGCCGATGCCTTTCTCGAGCAGTCGTACCTTACATACATCATACCGTCCGCGACAAGCTTCAGCCCCGGCGAGGTTCTTGGGCAGGGAGGGGGGAAATCGGTCGAGAGCACAATATCCGGCATCGAGCAACGCCAGCAGCTGTTCTTTGGTACGAAGTTCGATGCTGTTTCCGCTTGAGAGTTTCAAATAACTCATGCGCAGCTCCCAGATGAAACCGTCGACCTGTACTTCATCCTTCGCACACCATACGCCGACGACCTGATCCTCCGCTCGAACCTGCGCCGCCTTGTCATCACCCTCGATGCCCACATCTTGAACGGCGCGGCTTCAGATCGCGACGGGCCTCCCGCCTCTGAAATCATTTACACCGGCGCAGTCGAGGACGTGGAAGACGTGTTTCTGGTGGCAGACGAGTCTCAGGAAGAGGACGAACGATACGTGTACGCCGTCTGGAGGCTCCCCGTGTTCCTTGCCCGTCCCCGGATCAGGCTACAGGTGCCCTCCGTCGTGTTCTCGGGCGTCGCAAACTTCAGGGTGAGCTCCGAGGATTCCAGCCAGCTCGGCAGCCCGGGCGGCGGATATATGCAGAGTTGTGTGCCGTCGGGGATGAACCTGCTGGAATCGTTTGCCAACGATCCATTCCTTGGGGGCATCAAGCCCCAATTATCTGCCCAGAGGGTGTCCAAGGTCGCACCCCTTACAAAGCCAAAGGACGCTCTCCATCGCATAAGCGGGCTTCAAACGCTCAAGCTCAAGATCTATCCCGTCCTCCACACCCGGGTCCGCTTTTCGCGGCCCAACACCACGCCGCCCAGCGCGGCCATGATCGCCCTGGTCGAGGTGGATTTCACCCCCTATTTTGACTGCGAGGTCGCTCTAGACAAGCTCACCCTCGGCGTCACAGACGGCCATGTCGAAAATCTCAACAGCCAAGACGGCATGCGTCTTCCCCTCAGCTGCGTCGCCCATGACCACCTAACCTTCCTCTACAAGCTGGCACCGCAACAGCGCGACATCGTCAGCAAGAATTTGGCTCGCGACCTCGTCATCACCATCGAGGTCGTCGTCCTCGTCCGCCCCGAAAACGAACCGAACCCGTGCACGCCGCGCCTGACCATGACATGGACCACCCCCCTCGACTTTACACCCCCGGTCAACCCTGGCTTCGGTCAACCCAAAACCACGCCTATTCAGCGCTCTCACAGACCGAGCCAGCTCTCCATAAGCGGCGGCGTTGATAACCAACCCCTCGTCTCACCCTCCGTCATCCGCCCAGACGCCCTCCCCTCCCTAGAAGCAGCCACCGCGCGGCCGCTGGAATCCGTCCTCCCCGACTTCGGCATCACCATGACCTTCACCGGCCCGTCCAAACCAGTTCTCCTCGGCGAGGAATTTACCTGGACCGTCTTTATCGTCAACCGCAGCCGGCCAGACATGCCGGCCGTCCACATCCACTCCTCCACCCTATCATCTTCCTCTACAATCATCCACCACCCCGCCGCCGCTGCCGGAGGCCCGGCCGCCTCACGCAAGCTGATGCTCGTCCCCATCCCGCGCCGCCGCCGCAACGAGCTGCGCGTCATCCGCCCGCCCTCCACAGCGACGGCAATGGCGATCGCCGCACCCAGCGGCGGAGCAGTAGGCGCCGCCCAGCGCGACCCGCTCATCGCCGACGCCGTGCTCGACGAGGCCGTTGTGCACGCCATGCAGCGCAATAGCGTCGTCGACGCCGCCGAGCTGGTCTGCCTATCGGCCGACGTGCGCGTCGGCCCGCTGGCACCCAACGCCTGTGCCGTCGTCGACCTGCGGTTCCTGGCGCTGCGGGCCGGGGTGGTCGGCCTGGAGGCGGTCCGGGTGGTGGACCTGGGGAGCCAGGAGCATGTGGATGTAAGGGAGCTGCCTTTGGTCGTTGCTGTTGAGGCGAGCTAGGAGGCTAGAGGTGTTGGTTAGCTGGCTGTAATATTTACTTGGAAATGCCATATGATGATGACTATGGTATGGTTAGCGGCGATGATGAGGACATGTGGGATTGTGAAAGGGTATTGCGAATGCTGCGTTGATGATTCTATCCCCTAACCATATGTGATTTCTCAACGATGCTCCAACAGACAGACCCGCCCATCCCTTTCATGCTGCGCTTCCCAATCCCAAACGAAACACACAAACCTGTATCCCGACAAACAAGACCAGACACCACGCTACCGCCCGAGTCCAAGCCCGCTATCTAAAGCACATATCCAGTCATAGCAAGTCATCAATGTCATCCAAATCCGTCGTATCCCACCCAAGCCGTTGGTAAATGCTCGCCCCATCACCACCACTGCCACCACTGCCACTCCCACTCTCGTTTTCGACCACATCCCCCTCCCGGACCCCATCACTCGACAGCGACGCACCTGTCCCCTTCCCTTTCCCTTTTACCATCCCACCCCAATTCCCCGCATCTCCCGCCGCCACCCCAAGCGGCAGCCGCGACCGAATTGGCGTGTCATCCACGAAATCCGCCCTCTCCCGCCTTCCTCCCACTCCACCTCCGCGCGGCGCAACCGGCGTCTCAAACAGCGCGTCCAGGCCCGGCGAGGACGGGAGCGTCTCCACATCGACCCGGCAGGAAGGCACGGAAAGATAGTGTGATCTCGGCTGTTGCTTTTGTCGTTGCTGCTGCTGGTGCTGCTGCTGGGCGAACAGTGGCGGAGCAGCCTTGCGAGCCATCAGTGGCGAGGAGGGTGCCGCGCCGCCGGGTTGCATCGAGCGGAGGCCCGTAGCGGGGATAGAAGGGGTTGAGGATGCTGCTAGGCGAGCGGGGGTTGTGTGGACGCGGTCGGCGGGTTGGGCGGTGCCAAGGCGGTTGGTGAACTTGCGAGTGACGGTCGAAGCCGGAACGACCGAGGCGCTGGAGGGAGGAATGTCGAGGAAAGTTGGGAGTTGGGAGGGGGACTGTTCGGCTGCTAGGACGTCTTTGAAGCGGTTGTTGGCGGGTGTGGCCTTGACTTGGACGGCTGACGCACGGTTGGGTTTTTTCATCTCTTTAAAGGAGTACGGTTAGTGCCTGTCTGTTGCGAAGTTGGTTAAGGTGGTGAGAAACGTACTCTTCAACTGGCCAGCAGTCGCCCGTCTGTCGGCTGCCTCGACAAAGTCTTTGGCGGCCAGGCTCCGATTCGGCTTCTTGAGCGCCGAGATGGCATCCTTGAGCTCCGCGTCTACCTTCGCCTTCCTCTGCGCCTTCATATCTGTCCCGCTCAAACTTACGCTCCGAGCGAAGAGATTGGATGGCCGCTCCTTGAGCGAGGTTGACTCGGCCCTCGGAATCAGGCCTATCAGAGATGACTCGCTCGCCTCCCGCTTCAGTCCCGGAATCACGGTCTGGCTTGCGGACCGTAGCAGGGCGATGGTTGCAGCCGGCCCATGCGAGACGCTACGTCGACTACGCTCGACGGAGAGGGCGCGCTCGAGAGTCCTGTCCTTGTCCCGTTTCGAGGCACTTGGTCGTTTCATTGGGGCACCGGGCTTCATTTTTACCACAGAAGCCGGCTTCGCGGCCTTTTCCTTCGGTGGTGATTGTGCGACAGGCCCACCGAGTTTGCGGTTCAGAGAATCACACGGCCCCGGAAGGCGAGCCGAGAAGCTGTCAAAGTCGATTAGCCAACACAGGAAGCGGACGGGGGCTGCCAGGACTGCCAAGGACTCACAAAGGCATGATGATATCCACACAAAAGTCCCTCAAGGGTTCTGAATTAGCGCTCTCCGGCTTTTCTCCCTCGTGGCCCTCTGTTGGCATCTGAGATTCGGCCACTGCCTTGACTTCGTCCAGCGTTGTGGATTGCCAAATGCAGAGGCGGTCTGCATGGACGTCAAGGAGCACGGGTAGGTTATGTTTGTTCCGTTTCCTGGTCGACGGCTCCTGGCTCGCCTCCCGGGAAGGGGCCTGAGATTCCATACCCGGCAGTTGGCATTCGGTACCCTTTGCCAATGCCAGAGGCTCGAGGGCCAACACCTCCAAGATCAAGATCATCTGCAGCTGAGTTTCCCGTCTGCGCAGGCACGAGATGTGGTATTTGCTTTCGGTCGCCGTGAATGTCTTGTCGTCGTCCCCGCCCGACACGGGTCGGTGGGAAGCCCACCATCGCCTAACATGGTCAATCTCCCCCGGGTACAGCCCATCTTTGCCGAGTCTGGGCCTTTTTGCCTTTCTTTTCTTGGGCTTCGGGGTGCCGTTGTCCGAGTCCTGGAGGTGCGTCTTCATTGTGGCAACAATCCCGGGAATCGTTTCACGATACTTCTTGTCGATCACGACGGTGGTCATGACAAGCTCCTTCAGGAAACCGATCAGGTCATTCATGTCGAGGTTGGAATCCCAGTCCAGATGAAATGCTGCCCTGGCTCTAGAAAGAGGCCCCTTTGCAAAATACGCCAGCGAACCCTGTCCTGGTCAGTACCAGGAGAGAATAGATTAGTTGGGTGAAGATAAATCACCTTGGAATGATAGAGGGCCTCGATGTATTGAGTCCTGATATTCTGGAAGATCTCGCCGGCGTCAGGCTGGGAATGCGGATCGTCACTGAGTGCTGGGCCAGGTGTTGGCGCAGCATCTGCGCTGGGGGCCGAAAATCCAGGTTCAACGGGGCCGGCGACAGGCTCCTGCACCGGTGCTGCGTTTTGGTTGGCATCCGCATTCGAGACCAGCCTGCCCGTTGCAGCCGGATCTTGGCTGAGAGGTTCTTTCTCAATGACAGACATGGAACGTTTCCGAACCAAGGACTGTATCTCGTCGATAGCCAGCCTCCTCCTCTTGTTCTCGTTGTACATGGAGGGCGTGGTCAGCGGGGCAGCCGTAGCAGTGTTAGGCTTGACAGGTTTGCTGCTCCTCATCCTTTCCCTGCAAACAACAGTGGCAGTCTCGCCAAGGACTTCGATGTCCACCCAAGAGCCCAGCTTGCACAGCACGTATAAGCCATTGCTCTCACGTTCGACGGCGTAGACCATGCGGGTTGTGTCGGAACGGGCGAGCATGACATTGGACCCTAGGCGGCCCTCGAGGTCGAGAATCTTAATCTTGGACTCGAAAAGACGGCCAGCAGGGAGATCGCCATGGGGCTGGGAGAGATCGAGGTAGGACAGTGGCAAGTGCTCGCGGGGTAGGAGCATCAGTGGATGTAGGATCCGCGGCTTTACTGTTAAGCTAGAGGGGTGAGGCTGGCAACCCGTGTAAGTGATCCCCTCCACCCGAAACTACGAACGTGAGAACTAGACACACCTTGACGACAATGGGCGTCTTCAAGAGGCCATCGGCTGCGACACCGGGAACATCCCGCTTGCGCTTCCCAGAGCCGGGACTTGTCGAGGACGGGCCGGGCAGACTGTGGCGGCTCTGTGCTCGGGGGCGGCCCAGCTCTGCATCGGAAGCCGGGGCAATCCGGCCCGCGGTCGACAATGCTGGCCTGGCGGATGCTCTGCTGGAAGGCCTGCTGGATGGTCTCGTCTCGAACCGGTTCTCGAATCGGCTTTCGAGTCTGCTCCCGGGCCGCGACATGCCGCTGGGTCCTGCTACCGAGGAGGACATGCCGAGATAAAAATGCTGCTGGTGTTCAGTTGCGCATTGTGGACAAACAGGACGCAAGTCACCAGCATCTGGGCGTAATTGTCACAGGCGTTGTTGTTGTTGCTGCGAGAACCAGGGTCCCAAAGAGTCAGGCGCTGGATCGTGAACTAACAGCAGCAAACGGTCCCTAAATTGTTCGATGCGCGCCTCATGCTTGGCGTCACGCGTCTTGCAGCTCTGGGGTCGACGCGCCTCTGCACAGACCACCGCCGCGCCCCTCCACCCTCCCTCCACGTCTTGGGGAGTGGGGCGGGCGTTGGGCCTGTGAGACCTGGCACGGACCCAGCAAGCCCAGCACGCAAGTGGGCAGACTTGGCAGACCACCACCTGCGGAAAACAGCGGGCCCAGCCGCAGGCCCAGCCAATAGAAAGCATTGGCTGCAACCATCAGGCTTGGAACTCCCGGCAAGCTCCAGTGCTCGATGGCCGAGTTCTCAAAACTCGACCACTCTCGCAATACATGCCACTCGGTTTCTCCCAGCAGCGGGTGATCCTGCGCGCAGCAGTACCTACGCAGTCTCCACAGAGCAGCAAGGTGATTTCGGCGACACATCACGGCGACGCTACACCCCGGCCCGACCGCCCGGCCCTCTCCGGCATCCCGCCACCCGAGCCCCTACCTCGTAGCTGTGCTTGCGCCGCCGGCGCCGTATTGCATTTCACCGAACCGCCGGCCAGTCCGACGGTCGAGGGATGGCGACCGAACCATCTTCCCGCACCGTGCGCTTCACTCAGGCCGACGGCGACGCCGCCCCAGTGGGCCCGGGGGTAACCGTTTCCCACCCGGATAACCTGTCGTCGTCGTCGTCCTCCTCAGGGTCCGGGTTGGGGTCGGGGGACCTGCATCTGAGCCCCCGTCAGATGGACCCGCAAGATGAGCTCGGGGCCCTCGGCCGATACGTCGAGACAGCACACCCCGCTGTTGTGCAGCCGCACCCCGCCGGCACCACCTTGGCAAACGGTGCGGCAACCCGCCAACGCAGCGCCGCCGACTCTTCCTCGTCCTATTCCAACGGCACAGCTCCGCGCCCGCAACGTCCCACGGCGCCTGCCCGGACCCCTTCGAATACTTACCAACCCTACACTCAGCGGAGACCAAACCAGCCGGCGCCTCCCTCGTTCGCCTCCAGCGGCGGACTTCACATCAAGGACCCTTCGGCGTCGAGGCCGCGCCCAGTAGGAACGACATCCACCTTCCGCGCCCAAGAGCGGGAATATGTGCGTAGGCTACGCCAGCAAGACTACAACAACAATGACTACTTCGATGCCTATGGCTCGGGAGAGCCGTACGACTCGGATTCCGAGGGCGAGACGCCCTCGTCCGAGGGTCCGTTTGATGCCTACGACGACGCACACATCATGTTCGTCAACACCGAGGGGAGCCAGATTACGGAGGAGGATCTGAAGGATTCCCACAACCGCGAGAGGCTGGAGTGGCACGGGATGCTCGAGGCCGTCCTCACGGGCGATGTGGTGCGCCAGGAGAAGAAGCGTCTCATTGGATCCGCCGACGAGGACTTGGGCAAGAGCGCCCACAAAGCCGAGCTCTGGCTGGGCATCCGTGCCCGAGTTTGCGGAAGGCACCTACCCGTTCAGCGGAGGATGATTGAGGAGGCCCGGGGAACCCTAGATCGCTCCGTCAGCGAGGTCATCAACTTCTCCATTGCCGGCGAGACCGAGGCCGGCAAACCTCCAGTCGAGCAGGTCCGGGACGCCATCGAAAAGATCGAAAAGATTCAAGGCCTCTATCCCTCCAACACAGCGCTCATCGCGGAGCTCAAGCCCAGTATCTACGCGGCTTACGAGGAGACGTGTGATGCCGTCATCGCTTGGCACAATGTCAACGAGATGATCAACACGGAGCTCTCCATCCTGAAGAAGTGGGTAGGCAACGATGATTTGGACTTCCAACGCGCTAGCGAAGACCCCGGCCGCCTCAGCGACGAGTCATCCTTCCTGGACCGCCTGACGAAGGAGGAGGGTTTGAAGTCCCTGTACGACGAGAATGGCCCCGACGGAAGGAAAGGCATGCTTGAGCGCATCTCCATGGTCACGACCAAGGCCAAAGACACGCTGGTCTTGAACGCCGACGGGTTTCAGAAACGCCACCTGCCCCCCTACATCGAGGAGCTTCTCACGCTCATCAGCTTTCCTTCCCGCCTCATCGAAGACATTACCAAGACGCGGCTCGCCTACGCCAAACAAATGAAGGAATCGGCACAGCAAAACCCCATGATGCAAGACCAGATGATCTCGCAGTTCCAGGTTCTGCTCAAGTTGGCTATCAAGATCAAGTCCGAGTATACGGCCATGGCCCAGCCGGAGCCTGGATGGGACCTGCCACCATGCATTGATGAGGACTTTGACCGCGTCATCCTGGACGCCCTCAAGTACTACTTCAAGATGCTGAACTGGAAGCTGAGTGGCAACAAAAACACCTTCAAAGAGGCAGAGTTGCTTTTCCAAGAGTGGGGGTTCGGTAACGAAATCGGAACCCATCTGACACACGGGGACGTCGAGGTTGCCGAGCAGTTCAGCTCCCTGACCCACAAGGCCTTCAACCGGCTCAACCAGACCTTCGAGAAGGAGCTCCAGCGGAGGCCCAAGGAGAGTGTCTCGGAGATGACCAAGCGATACAAGCAGATCCTCGATTCCGTCCGCGTGCGGCAACGCATGCTGCAGCGATTCTCGAGGATGCTCAGCGATAACTACGAAAACGCGTGCGATTTCACCATTGCCTTCGGTCCTGACAGGCTCCAGGGCCTCTTTGACCGCCTGGTCGAGTCGGGCCACTTCCAGGTTTGCACCGGGGTCCCCGAGCACGAAAGCATCCTGATTATTGCATCTCCCTGCCTGCACGGCCGCGGTCCCGATATCCAGCTCCTGATGAGCACCTTTTCGTTTGAAACGGTGACCGAGGACCCGACAGATCCCTACGTTCTCGTCATCAGGGCCGAAGGTCAGCCCACCTGGTTCGGAGCGAAGCTTTACCTTTCGGTGCGAGATGAGCCGCTGGACGTTAAGTTGGGACACATGAGGCTCATTGCTGGCGGCTCGCAAGCACGCCTAGCGAATGCCAGGAAGTCGTTCCTGGACGCGGTAGACATGCCCATCGACCTCATCGTCGAGCAGAGGTCAAGTCTGCAAAAGGTCAACATCCGGCTCATGGAGATCCGAAAGGTCGCTTTCAAGCTCTCCAATGCCTTCATGGACAGTGTCGAAACCATCCGGCGGCAGACGCGGGGTCTCAACTGCCAGGAATTGATCCAGACCTGCTTTATCTTCGCCACCGAATTCGGGCAGCGTTCGCTGCTGTACATGGACAACAACAGGCGGACTATGAACAACATGAAGCTCACCAAGCTCGCACTCGACTGGGTGAGCTTCATCTGCGATGATTGCATTTCCTCGGATCGCAAGACGTTCCGCTGGACGGTGCAGGCCCTCGAGTTTGCCATGGGGATGACGAGGGGAAAATATATCCTGGCCTTGGGCGACGACGAGTACGCCAAGCTGCGGGCGAAGGTGGCCGGGTGCATGGCGCTCTTGATCTCCCACTTCGACATCATGGGTGCCAGGTCCAATGTTGCCGCACAGGCCGAGAAGCTGCGGACCGAGGCCCTCATGATTCAGCTGAAACGGCTCAACAAGGGACTGGGTGCCGATGACCGCACCGCCGCCAAGTTTGTCGAGGAGCACCGTCTCGAGGTGCTGTCCAAGATCGACGAGGAGAGAAGACAAATCCTGCTGGAACGGTCAGCTATGGGCCGGGTGCTAGAAGCCTCCAACGAAGTGGATCGATCGCTCGCTTGGCTCTCCTCTACAGCTACCAACTTCACCATGAGGTGGCAGCAAGGCCACTTTGTCGGTGGCGGCACGTTTGGCAACGTCTATGCCGCCATGAACCTCGACACGGGCCAGCTCATGGCCCTGAAGGAGATCCGCCTTCAGGATCCGAAGCTGATCCCCAACGTGGCCGGCCGGATCAGGGATGAGATGCGCGTCTTGGAGACCGTTGACCATCCCAACGTTGTGTCATATTACGGCATCGAGGTCCATCGAGACCGGGTGTACATGTTTATGGAGTTTTGTTCTGGCGGTTCGCTCGCCAATTTGTTGGAGCACGGCCGGATCGAGGATGAGCAAGTCATCATGGTCTACGCGCTCCAGCTTCTCGAGGGCCTGGCGTACCTCCACGAGTTGAAGATTGCCCACCGCGACATCAAGCCAGAGAGTCAGTCTCACTCCCACCACCAAGATGATAGACCCTTGAGGCGTATGCTAACTAGCAACCCCTAGACATTCTTCTAGACCACAACGGCATCATCAAATATGTCGACTTTGGCGCCGCCAAGCTCATCGCGCGGCAGGGCCGCACGCTCGTGCAGGACCTCACCAGCACCAAGCCCAACAATTCCATGACAGGCACGCCGATGTACATGTCACCGGAGGTCATTAAGGGCGAGAACCCCGGCCACTTTGGCGCCGTCGACGTCTGGTCCCTGGGTTGCGTGATACTCGAGATGGCGACGGGTCGCCGACCCTGGGCCAACCTCGACAACGAGTGGGCCATCATGTACAACATTGCGCAGGGGAACCCGCCCCAGCTGCCGTCGCCCGATCAGCTCAGCCCGCAGGGCATTGACTTCCTCAAGCGCTGCTTCCTGCACGACTCGACGAAGCGCGACACGGCCGTCGACCTGCTGCAGCACGAGTGGATCATGACCATCAGGAACCGCGTCGTCGAGCCGGCCACGCCGAGCAGCGACGCCAGCGGCTCCATTGGGAACACGCCCAACACGGCAACGTCATCCATGAGAGGCGCTTTTTCGGGGGATGGTTACTGTTAACAACTAATCAAGTCGGTTCGTGGGAAAGGATCGGCCGGTTTCGGGGCTGGTGTTTGCGGTTTTCCTTTGGGCTCGTGTCACTCATGTTTCGGTCATTTCGTGAGAGAACTTTCACGGTTCCCTCTTATCGCCATGCATGCATGGCTGCCTCTCGTTTCTCCGTTCTACTTTTCTTGAGGTGTCTCCTTGCCTGGCATTTCCGAAAACGATACCCCTATCTACTCTCCTCTCCCGAGGTACCTATTCCCTGAGTACACATCTTGTTGGTGCTATCTGTCGAGCAAAGCGGTTCTCTTCTTGTTCGTGTATCTGTCTAGGGGGTTTCGGCATCGGCCGTGTTCCGCTCTGGGTGTGTTGGAACTTGGAGAGGGCAGGGCGCCTCTGGCGATCTGCGTCGGGCATCCTACTAGTACTTCCTCCATCATGTTAGGTTCACAGTCCTCGCCGAGTGGGCAAGACAAATTGGATCTTCTCAATTTCCCATGGCCCCTTCTTCTGTTGGGCCAAACCCATCCGCGATGTTGCTTCGAGATGTACCGAGGGAATGAACAGCGGCAAGGACAGCATCGTGCCACCTTGACCACATCCCACCACACCACACCACGCACCACACAAGCAGTGCATGACACGTTGTCTCTGGCAACCCAAAACCAGACCCACCTTTATCTGATCCCCATACATACCATGCTTAGAGCGCTCGGCTCAGACTGCCTTGCATATGCACAGAGATTTACAGCTTCTTTTCTCCATGGCAAACGTGGCACTGCGGCTGGAGCAGGGACTGTACTTGTAATGCCATCAACTCTAACCCCACCGTATGCCGCATACCCGGAAGCCATCCCATCAAAATAGATTAATCTACATGGCTTGTTTGCCACACTTCTTCCCTTGCCGTTTACCCGGAACTTGGTTGCCGATGGCGTGCCAACACCGAACCACGGGATCGGGATGCCACAGTCCCCGGCGCGGAAACAAAACGAGTGGACCATGTGCATGGATGGATGGGAAGGACCCGTGGGACCGGAACGGGACGAACCGATTCAATATATGTCGATCAGTCACAAGCGAAGCACCTCATCTCACCCCATACTTATCCCTCCCTTCATATCGCAGGACACGGACGTAAAGTAAGGTTAGTCAAGCAAGGACAGACAAGCGGCCGGCCCAAACGCAAACCCGCGGAGGGTCTGGGCTGGGCTGCCTTGGCCTCGCACTGAGATTTCGCTTCTGGGCGGTAAATGATACGTATGATATACTAACACAGTTTCCTCCGAGGTCCTCCCTACTCCAATTCCCGCCTCTTCGGAGACTGAGGCGTATCCAACCTCGCGGAAAAGCATCCATGTCCTTCCGTGCCGTGTACATCTTATCCAATCGATCGTGCTTGAATACCCGGACAAAACCCGTCGTGCCAGAAACCTGCCCGTTCCAAACCCTGCCTTCCCCCGCGCGGTCGGTAAGTTCAAGTTCATGTGTGTTACCCGCCTTGACCACCGTTGATGACGCCCATTACACCGCCCCCTCGATGCCAGAACGATCGCGGGCCGAGAAGGGGGAGAAATGAAAATGACGAGGAGTGGTTCGGTCCATGGTGTGTTGTTGCTCCTCTCCTTGTCTCTCACCCGGCCGCTTCGTGTCCTTGCAAGAGGAGAAAACCCAAAAGCCATCCTGGAAAAGGCCAAGAGGCAAAAAAGCCAAAAAAGTAACCCCCGACCCCGATCCCACTTTGTGCCCGTTTATCATTACATTAAAGGAAAAGTGCTCTTCGTCTTGTGTTGGTTGGTGTGTTGCTGTGCGCTTTTTCGTCAAACCCGTAGCCGCGTGTATAAGCCCGGAACAAAATCCCTCCTAAAGGAGCAAAATATATGAAAACGAAGAAGAAAAGGAAAAATGAAAATCAGAGAGACTGTGATGAGTGTCTCTCGGTTTGAGACAAACGGCCTGGATTCAAACAAAATTTGTCGCTCGCTGCGAAGAGAAGATAGGGAAAAAAGATGGATGTTGGTACATGGCAGCCTCCAATGATGGGATGGCAAATGTGTTGGTCGGTGATTCGAGTCGGCCTCCTTTTCACGACTTATCTGTGCTGAAGTCCTGAGGGGTGATGTTCTGGGCGAATTGGAACTGCTTTGACCTCGGAGGTACCACAGGGGAGGAACGGGCTGAGGTCTCGGCCGGGTACGATTCCGGAAAGTGGTACTCGATTTGCCCCAAGCTCGAGCCAAAGAAACCCGTGTACGCCGGACCCATCGTGGGCGGGAACGAGGGCGTCACCGGTTGACTAGCCACATAGCCTGGGAGCTGAGGGGCCATCGAGAACTCGAGTTCGGAGCCCCCGTGGCTGCAGAGGCTCGGCGTCGGCAATGGCTCATCTTGAGGGACATAGTTCCACGCATGGTCGAGCGAGCTCGGGTAAAAGGTTTCGTGGAAACCCACTTGCAAACCTGGCGTCCCGGGGGGAGATTTGATGAGGGGCTCGCCATTGTATAGGTGGACACCACCCACGACGCCGAGAGAGCGGAAAGGGTAGACCTGTTCGTCGTCGGAGGAGCTGGCACCCGCGCCGCAGTCTCCCATGCCCGAGCCGAGCATCCCGTCCGGGCTCATTGGGGACATGGCACTGTTCAAGGACACCATCGACGAGGGTTGCGTCTCCTGCAGGGTCTGCAAAAGCGCCTCCTTGTTTCGATCCATGGCGAAGGGCGACCGCGGCCCGCCTGGGCCCATGAACGTCTTCTGCACACGCCCGCAGAGGCTGCCGGTTGCCGACGAGATGCGTCTCATGGGGCTCACCGTGTCAGCCCGCCTCGGCACCTCGATGCCCGTCTTGGGCCCGGGGCCACCCTTGAGCGCGGACAGGCCGAGAGGTGCAGGCCGTCTGCTCTTCCTCCTGCCGGCAATATCGGCGGGTGGAGGCGGGGATTTGAAACGAAGGTTCGAAACTGTCGACGGGGAGCTTGGGATCGAGCCAGGCGAGACGACATCGGACTGCGCCAAGCTCTCCACAGAAGCATGGTGCCTCAACAGCCGGTTGTCGACATTGATCGGGGCGTGGGCAGCCACCATTTCGGAGGGAAACCGCGAGACCGGGGGAGCCGCAAAGTAGGTCTGGTCGGCGTACGGGCCGAATGCGCCCGAATCACTGATACCCATGGCATTATGGGGGGACAACGAGCCGTAGGCCGGGCGCGGCAGGCTGTCGGCGGCGGATGTGTCGGCAACTTGAAAACGGAATGATTCTGGCTGCTGGAACGAGGTCTGACCCTGTGTCTCGGCGAAAGATTCTACCATGGCCCCTCGCGGCGAGAGCTCTGGAACGGCCAGCTCCGGGATCGGAGCGGAGGGTCCATACTTGACGTGGACGAACCCATCGCTTTCGGAGCTGGTTGGGCTCTCGCATGCTGGCGCAGCAGGCACATGGGCCAGCGTCGGCTGGTCGGTAGGTTCGCTCTTGGGTTCGGCATAATCGCTCTCGCTGTCATCGTCTGCTTCGAACGCGGCGGTAGACGGGGCGCTCGAGTCGTACAGCTCGCTCTGATCCAGGTCGCTGGTCGACTTGGACTCGGAACCGGCGCGCTCCCTCGCTTGCTGGGCCTCGAACTCGGCCGTCTTCTTGATCTGCTTCTCCTTGGCTCGGCGGTTCTGAAACCAATTCTGTCACAATGCGTCAGCGCACGGCGGCTTGCCTAGAAGAGCCCGCTCGCAGAAACCTACGTTTATCCTCGGCACCTCGACGCCCATCTGCTCTGCCAGCTCTCGCTTGGTGCTGCTGCTTGGCTTCTGGTTCTTTCCAAATTCCCTCTCCAACAGCTCCACTTCGTCCTTGGCCAACCGTGGCTTGGGCTCTGCCGGCTTCGAGAGATGCATGTTCCCCTGACCCATCAACGCGGCGGCGCGGTGCTGTTGTTGATAGTATGCCATCAGCGGATTCCAATATGGGTACTGGGCGCCCTGCGGGTGTCCTGGTTGCTGGCCGGGCAATGGCTGCTGCATGTTGACGTTGGGATAGCGGCGGCGGAAAGGGTCCAGATATTCCATGTCCATTGTGCCGGCTGTGGCTGTGGCTGTGGTGCTTGAGCAACCCTAGCGAAAGGGCACTCTGATGGTCGTCGACTGGTTGCACGTCTCGATCCTGGGCGGTATGATAATAGACACTTCTGGACGCGAGGCGAGGCAGCAGCGTTGGTCCCGGGTCCTCAAGAGGTGGAACGGTATGTTGTTGGCGTGCACCGAAAGAGCGACTGAGGTGAGAGCGAGGCGGGATGAGAGGACGGCGGCCGCCTGGTGTGGGTGTGGTGTTGAATGTGTATGTGGAGGAGGGTAGGTAGGGTAGGGGGCCTGAGGTCGGGGGGGGGATGCGAGATATCAAGGGGATGGGATGCGAGGTCAAAAGAACGTGTGGACCGGGATCAGAGAGCCACCCAGTGTGGGCGTCTGCCGGGAGTTTAAGAGAGAGTGTGAATTGCCCGAGAAAATGGGCAGGGGGGGGAAGGCGGCAAAAAAAATAAAGAGCGTGAGGCTTGAGAGTGGTGGTGGGTGTGTGGGAAGAGAGTGGTGTGTGTGGTGAGGGCGGCAGAGGGCGAGATGCAGCCAGGAGCAGACAGGGCCTGTCCCGTCTGTTTCTGCCGGTGCTCTGCTGCTGCTGCTGCGAGTCTCAAATCACAACCGGACAGGAGAGGACAGGGCAGGACAGGGCACGCAAGGCAAGGGAAGGAAGGAGAAACACTCCATGGCAGCCGGGGCCCGGGGTGCAAGGTGGGTGTGTGGGGAAGGGTGGAAGCCTGAGTCTGGGAGAGCGGGAGAGTGGGAGCCTGGCAGCCTGGCAGCCTGGGGGCTGCTGTGCAGGCGCCCCATTTTGCGCGCCTTCTGGCTGGATCGCGCTCTGCACGCTCTGCATTGGCGACGAGAGTTGTGCATAGCCCAGAGCCCGTGCCAGAGAGTCCAGTGCAGTCCAGTGCAGTCCAGGGCAGTCCAGTGCTGCACACTGGTCTGCCGCGCCCGCAGCGTGTCGCTGAGCCAGGGCAGGGGTGTGTGTTCGGATGCACGCGCACAGTGCCAGTGGGCGAGCCGGCGAACTGGCGAACGATCCCCGACAGGGGTCCTCAGGTGCCAGGGGCCAGGGGTTCGGGTGAAGAGGGAGGGAAGGGAAGGAAAGGGACTTCCAGGTACGGAGCCCCCAGCGGTTGGTCAGACCAGACGGGGCAAGGCGCCGCAGCTGAGCTGCAGGTGGAGGCTGCTGCTGGTGTGACCAGCTCCTCGGGGCGGCATGCGCTACGGTAAGACTGGCTGCAGCACCTCTGTGGCACGTCGCTCGAGCCGTGTGCCCAGCCCTCCGAAAACCCATGGGCCATGGAGGAGCATTTGCTTGCTCCCAAGCTCGGCTGCGAGTGCCCATGCCGCCGTACTATTACCGAAGGACACGCTCCCGGGCGAGGCGAGAATACCGTACCATACACATCGCTTTCGCAACCCGCCGAGCAGAGTTGCTGGCTTGACAAAATCCGACCCAAGGGACCTGGGCCGCCCGGCGTCCCGAGCTCCCCGCTTGACATCGGACGCACCCAAGCCACCAGGGGCACGAAGCGGAGATGCAGAACGTGCAGGGCAGACGAGCGAACCCATGCGCACCCGACAGCCAGGCCCCGTCCGTGCTGTGAGGTCGATGCGACCCCCGCCCGTGGCCATCTCTCCCACCTCGGGCCAGTCGCGTTTTTCGAAAACATGACGTGGACAAGAGGGCCCTTCTGGAAGCTGGAACACGCGAAGTGGATGGCTGGACAGTTGCCGGCCACGGGAAATGGGTTGCCCGGCGCTGGGGACGCTGTGCCTCAGGCCCAGACCCGCCGGGGAGAGTCGCGACGATGCATCTGATGGGGCGCTGGCTGCAGGGCATTCCCAAGAACAAACTTGTCACCACTCACCACTCACCACCCAGGACCGGGAACCGGAGCCCTGGGTTGCGTGGGTGTGTTTTGAAGCCGGACCTCGATGCGCGTGTTGTGGATGTGCCCGGGACGTCTTGGTCCTGGGCCAGCGGAGTCAGTCCCGTATCTGATGGTGCTACGGTACGACTAAGGTACCTTTTGCTGTGCGAGGCGCGCCAAAGTCTCCGACCTGACTTGGCTTGACTCGGCTGTGGCCACTGTGCCCGCACAGTTAGCGCCTTTTTCTTCTTGACTTGGGGCGCCGGGTCCCCTGCCGCCCCTGGCGCGTTGCCCGCATTGGGAAATTTCAGCATCCACGAGAAACGGGAAGTCTCTCCCTCTCGCAGGGGACTGGCTGTGGCTTGTCGTCGCCAGCGCAAGTGGCTCCTCTTCGGTCTGGGTCCGAAAACAACGGACGTCGCAGAGACGAGGGGAAAAGCAAAAAAATGGTTCGATGTGAAAATGTCGATGGAGGGGTCTCTCTCCACTCTTTTGACATGCCTCGGCCGCTTCGGCGGGGGTTCCATGGCCCTTCTGTCGGGCCTCCCACGTTGCCGCTCGGGCACCAACCGGGCATCGGCAAACACCGTCGAGAGCCCCGACATGCCCCGGGAATAAAATTGTGCCTGCCCGCGGGCGAGGATTCCACCGCGCGCTGCACTTCAGCGGCTTCCAGCGCGCAATGCGTATCCGCCCCACCGAGACTGCTGAGGCTGGAAAAGCTGCCTGTCGAGGAAAGCGAGCAAACTGGACAGCGGACTGAATACGGGATATTCTCCACAGAATACAGATCTGTACAGGTCTGTGCCAAGTACATACAACAGGCGACGGCGCGCTGTGCGCCTGTGGCGGACCCTTCCTAAACGGCACCTACGTTGTAGAGGCGGGGTCCCCTCTGCGATGCCCGACTTGCCAACAGCATCAACAACACCAAGAAAGCAGCAGATCAAGACATCACGATAACACCCATCCCTGTCGACTCGGGCTTCGGTTCATCTTGTCTTCGTGCTCTGTTGCAGTAGGATCTGCCGTTGTGGACCTGTTCGCGCAGTGGACTGCCCGTCCTGTTTGTCCGCCGGCTTGGCGGGTTCCGAGGGTTCTCAGCAGGTGATCCTGACTGAAGGGTGGGCCGTCCTCGCTTAACCCAGCGCCTGATTCGTGCAGCCAGCATGCTCTTCGTCCTCTCTCTCCGGTGGCCCAGGCGGTCTGCATTCGCATTCCATTCCATCCAGGCAGCTCACCATGAAATCCCATCCAGGTCCTCTCTTCAGGAGTTTCTCGGCCGGCGGCACTGTTTTCGGCGTCTTTCACAACGAGCACTCGGCGGACTTGTTGCTCCTTGAGGAAAGCCAAGTCCGAGGTGGAGGAAAGGTGAGGCCTGTGTATCGTGCCATCCACTGCCGCTACCAAGGACTCGCTTTGGCCAGTCTCAGGGCACCGAGACACTCGGCCAAGAGAGATTGGTCTTCACATTGTTAACTCCGTGCTGGGAAGCTTGGGACACAACCGTCCTGGATGCGTGCCGTGTGCACAGCAAGTCACGGGACACGGCAGCTTCCCGAGCCATGGCCCATGGGCCATGGGTGACACACAACCCGCATCGCATCCCTTGTGCTGCTATTTATGGACCCGCTCCCGCTGTTGCAACTCGGAAAGCGGGGGTCCGGGCCCCGAGCATTCGGTGTGATTGGGAGACAGGGGCACCACGACGCGAGAGGGTAGTATTGAGGGTGCCAGCACAGAGGGCCGCCGTGTTCACCACAGTACACCCGCCAGCTGAGGGCTCCGAGCCTGGGGCTCTCCCTTGGTTCACTCGGACGTGGGTGGTGGCAGGCGCGGAAGTTGGGCGTCTGCCAGGCTTGGGCAGCTCATTCGGAAAAGGTCGTTCTAACCTCACTGCTGCAACTCTGCGCGCTGCCACAGGCCGCGCTGAGGTGAGCAGATGGTGAAGCGGCAGGAGACAGACCCAGAAAACGTCAAAAAGCGGGCGCCTACATTGTAAGGCCCCAATCCACCCCCGAGTCAGAAATCGACAGTCCAACGCGTTCTCTGCTGTCAGCCCCCGGCCAAGCCTGACGGGATGGACCCCTCCGGGGCTGTGGTCGCAGTGGAGCCAGCGTCGTACGCCAATTCCAGACGCTGAAGAGCTGGTCGATCACGGCCGATCTACCGAACTTTATACCATGGAATGGGCCAGAAGCAGTGGAGAGAGGTGATTCCCGTAGGGATACAGAAGATCATGATATCACCCGGGAGAACGATGGCCCTTCAGCTCAGTGTTTCGTCCCGACGAGATACACACGTTGGCGTCAACGTTACTGTGTACTTGTATCACTTCACCACAAGAGATTGCACAGTATGAAGATTGCGCAGCCCGGTTGCACGCCGGGCTGCTGCAGGCGCCCCAATCTCGAGCGGGTGGACCACCACCAAACCGTCGTTCGACGTTGGCCCCCCCCCAGGCAGGGCTAAAGGTCAAAGGTTAGTTCAAGCGTTCTGGGGTTTGGGCCGGCCATTCGGAACTGCCCAGAGAAGTCGTGCGAAGACCCACCAGCGCCGTTGGCCTGGGTCAGTCCGTTGATTGGCCGGCATACGACGGCAGCGAGGGCTCATTCCATCACGACTAAAAAAGCGACGACGACTTCGAATGGTCGCAGGGTCGAGGCGAAACACACAAACTCGGAGTCAACGAGCTTGTTGACTCGCGCCTGCCCGCGCCTCCCCCCCGCACCGACACCGAGACCGAGACCGGCGCTGCGCGCGGTGGGAGGATGGGATGCCGCCGCCAGTCAGAGGGGAGATGCATGAGCGGGCTGGCTCTTGCGCTGTGGTTTGTCGTTGGCCAAGGCCCTCGGCGTCGAGCCGCGATGCACGGTGAGCCGGGAGCTGACCAGCAGCACTCCCGGGTGCAACCTCACCCCGGAGCGGGCAATCAGCTGGCTTTCCGTGGCCTTCTGTGGCCCCCCCCTCTCTGTCACGTCCCTCTTCGTCCTCTCACACCGGCTCATTCATCAGCCCGTCGTCACAACCTGCCGGTAGGCACCGACGGGGAAACGGCGTATCGCGCTGCAAACACACGATACGAAATCAAGAATTCGCGGGTCGAATTGGCCTGCCGTTGGCGCGCGCTCGCAAACCGCCTTGGGAGATTCCAATGAAAAAGCGCCATGCGCAAGCCCAGGGGGGGAAAGCTGGGAGATTGCGATGCCTTTTCTGGCCCTGTCGGCCACGTGTTGGCGGAGGGGAGCCTGGTCCTTGTGGGCCCCTCCCTCCCCCCTGCCTGCCCGCCTGCAGCGCCTGCAGCGTATGCAGCACCGTGTGCCGTGTATCCGCAGGAGGGCAGGAGGGGGGAGGTCGGTACTGTGGTACCTCATGGTACCTTCCCGGCACGCCCCGTTCTTGGTCCCAGGGGCACAGACACACAGAGAATCCCTGGAGCGGATCCGCACAGATCGTTCTACGAGGGGTCTTTTCCCCGGCCGCTGCTGCTCTGCGAGCCAGAGCCACAGCCCAGTGGCCCACAGCAGGCAGCACAGCAAAACACATCGGAAAGCACAGATGCAAGATGCAGAAAGAGCCCTGCCCTGTCCTCTCCAGTCTCCACATCTTGCGAGCGTCAAACGTCTGGCCGCTCTAGTCCGCACTGGGAACGCCCGCCCGCCGTCTGGCAAATCTCGGAGCTTGGCCGTGCCATCGGAGCCGGAACCCCGACCGATGTCAGATGGCAGATATCACGGCGTGGGGGAGCAATCAATATTCATTTCGGCCTCCCGGTTTTCCAATTTGGTCATTTTGAGCCTCATCGATCAGCCAACCTCACTCATCGGCACACCACACCGGGCGCCAGCCAAGGGCAGGCAGCAGACAGCAGACAGAGCCCCGTGGGTAGGTATGGAAGACGAAGCTCGTTTGGCTCTTTGGTTCCTGCAGCGAGCGGGGGGCCCAGGCACACATCGGTCCACGAAGAAGCTTCGCTCGGGAGTTGGGGGACGGCGGCGGGGGGGAGCGGGGGGGGGGCAAGCCTTGTTTTGCAGGACAGGGATCGGGTGGCTGAGGACAAATGCTGAGCAAGCAAGCAGCGCGCATGCTTCCTGGCTGGCCTGGCTCGAGCCTGGCTGGCTCGCGGCGCCGCTCGCAGCCGCCGGTCCCGTGGTCGCGCTAATCTCGCTCTGGGTTTTCTTTTCCGTGTGGCCCCCTGACTGGCTGGGGACAACAAAACAAAAGGAAGAGCAAAAAACATGCGAAAGCCAGAAAACCCGGGGCTGAACTGTGGCTGTTCCAGTGGGAATCCAGACGCAGGCCGTTGAGAGACAACGTCCAACCGCCGCTATACATAGCAGCCCCGCGTGCTCCGTCGTCGTGTTGATCGACGTCGAGGTTGGACAGGAGGAGGACGGGGCGGGCGCGTACTGCGGTATGCACAGAACAGGTGTAGGCGCAGGAGCTGTGATGCACGCCCTCCGCCGCGGCTGTCTCTCCGCAGCTGTCGGATCTGCAGGAACGGGCTGCTCGAGAAGCGGTGCTGGGCGTCGACGTTACGCAAATCGCCGACCAATTTGCCATGCCCCGTGGGATTTTCTGCAGGCGCCCGTAACCCTCTCCGTCACCGTCGTAAGCTGTGCTCGATCTCAGGCCAGCTCTCGTCGTCACTGGTTCCACAGCGCCGCCGTGTCTTGGATGGAGTGCGAGCTGCGATCCCGCAGCGCGCGCGCGTGCGTGCGTCTCGGGGGACCCTGTGCCTGGCCGCCTCCTAATCTCCTTGGCTGCTTGCTCCGACGTGATGCATCGGTGAGGCGAGGCATGACGTTGCACACGAAGTGCCGCACCGTATCTTGCCTCTGTCCCGTGACGGCGGGAGATAAACCGTGTTCGGGCACTTGCCCTTGCATGCCGTGCCCGACACTACACAGACAGTATGTACATGTCCGGCGTGTGCAGCGGGCCGGTGCTTTTGAGGCTGCGGTTTTTACGAACCGCCTCCCTGTTGTTTTGGACTAGTAGACGGTATCTTCCGTGACGCCGGCCCGGCGTCGTTTTCCCGGAAGACGAAGCGACGGCCGGTGAGTCTGTCTTGCTCGGTGTTTGTGCTCTGCACAGTCGTCAGAACATCGCATGTGAGTTTGTCCGTCCCGGGTCCTGGCCTGGTTGCGTGCAGGGGAAAAGCTGTCTAGGCTCCTAGGCTCTCTCCACAGAACCGTCTCTAACTGATCCAGGGAGGAGAGTGACGATGCCGGGCCCGTTGGGCCTGTTCGGGATACGATCGACGTGTCCCAGCCCATCTGAGGCCTAGCCCAACCCAACCCCAGCCTCACCAGGGCGTTTTCCCACGAGGACAGCAGGACAGGTCCTTGCCACCTCGTCGCTCCTCACAGGCACGAAGTGGGCGCACGCCAGCGGCGGGTCGTGGAGCGCTCCAGAGCGGCGGCGGCGCCCGCCCTTCTCAGCCCCCCCCCGTGGTCTCCGGGCTGCTTGGGGGTCGCCCTGGGGTGGTCGGACGGGGCCTGGCCCTCTTTGTTCCAGTTCCTCGGTGTTTCGGAGCACCACGGGATCGGGATGTCCGAGTCAACCTCCTCGAGAGATGCGGACGAAAGCGGTCACGGTTCGGTTCTAGAACCTGGCAGAAGGTTCTTCAGCAGGTCGAGGCTGGGCGGTGCGGGGGAAGAGGAGCCCATTCCAGCGCCTTGTTTGGGCCCAGAACCCGAGACCGGGAGGGGCGGCATCGAAAGACACTTGCAGCGGTGATCGGCGGCCAGGAGAGGGTGGTGTTCGTGCTGAGTTGGCCGCGATGTCACGACACCATGCTCCCATGCTTCCACGTTGCTCCAGAGGCCTGGGCCGCTTCGCTTCGCTCCGCATGTGCCCCCCTTGTTTCTTTCCGGGCGTAAGGTTGGACGAGTGTCGCTCCGTGTCCCCCGCTCCTCGTCTGACGAATCTGGACTTTCTTTCGTGCGTTGGAACTCTGCGGGCTGAAGACATGGCTGAGACGACGTCCAGCTGCGCGGCCGACGTGACAACTGCAGACGTGAAGAATCTATGCAGCTGGCTTGCGCGAGTGGTTTACCGAGACCGAGACCGAGACATTGGAGAGGAATTCCCGCGCTGAGGGCGCCATGGGACCAAATTCGAGAGGGCAAGCGCAGGCGAGGGTGCACTGCCGCGGCCGATGAAGCGCTCGCAGTCTCACACACACACACACACACACGCTACCGGTACACTCGGGGGGTTGGTAGTAGAGGTACAAACATGGACAGGATGGTACACCACCACGCAGGAGGGTCGAGCCACGGGTCCGCGGACTGGCCTCGTGGCCGGCCGGTCATCAACGGCTGCAGATCAGCTCTGGCAATCTCTCGACCATCACTTGTTGGGGTCGCACCCCGACGGGGCGACGGGAATATGGCACTGTAGTCCTCATTTTGCATCAGCTGCGCTCTCTCTAGTGCCTAGTTGATATCCAATCCAGATCCAGAACAAGCCGATTGCAACCCCCTTTCCCACAGACACACCACCATCCCTCACCCCCTCCCAACCACCAGCCCATCCCTCACCTCCAACACCACCCTCCCCCCTTCCTCGACCCTCACCACCCTCACCGAATCCAGATCCCGCACCACCCAGTCGGGCCCGGCCGCCAGCACCTGCTCAGCCGAGTGGCTGGTGACAACGGCAAGGACCTTGCACCCGGCGGCCTTGCCGGCGCGGATCCCCGCGGGCGCGTCCTCGAGCACGAGCACCTGCTTGTCGGCACCCGACAGGCCCAGGCGCTCTCGTCCGAGGAGGTAGCAGGACGGATCGGGCTTGCCGTTGGTTACTGATTCGGCGGTTACGACTGTCCCTCGTTGTCAGCCATGGTTTGTCTTGTGAGTTTGCTTGTTTTGGGGGTCAGGTCATATCGAGTTCTGTCTCGAAGACTAGATGAAAAGGGGTTCAAATCACAGGGATCTTGACGTACTGTGATCTGGAATGGGGAGGGAGAGGACGTTGAGCCACTGATGGCCGGGTGAGTTAGCTGTTTTGTTTGGCCTGGAGGAGGGGGTGGTTACATACGCCGGTCACTAGTGGGACTGTCCCGGAGGTCACGATGGTCCATGGCGTGGAGCGGGCGATGAGGTGCTCGAGGAGAGAGCGAGCACCGGGGATCTCGACGGCGTCGGCGCTGTGGTGCTTGGGGAGGAGACCCTCCATGTGCTGGACGTCTGGTTGAGTGGTTAGCTGCCGGGTGACCCTGTCTCTGTTTCTGTCTGTGTTTCTGTCTCTTGGACAAACAAGGCAGGGCAGCAGAAGGATCACTCACACTCCCAATTTGCCTTTTCAGGGGCTAGCACCTTGAGCATGTCTATGCTTCTCCGGCCGTGGGAGGTTCTGGGAGGCGGATACCCGGTCAGCCAGTCCGTCGTCACAGGAGTCAAGCATGAAGCTTCGACCAGGCGTGTGCACGCACTCCAGAATGACCTGGGGGTCGACCCCTATTTCCTTGCCGACGCTGTTGTCAAGGCATGCGAGTTAGCCAGAGAGAGTCACGTGGGGACGGAAACAAGACATGTGCACCTTTCCCAGTGCTTGACGACGGCGGCGGTCGAGTCGATGATGGTGCCGTCCATGTCGAACAGGAGGCCGTCGAAGGTGAGGGTCTCGGGGGGTGCCGAGAAGGCAGGTGTTGTTGGAGTGACGCTGCCCATGTTGATGTGATGCTGAGGCTTCTGGCTCGAGAGGAGATGAGACTCGAAGTCAGTGACGGAGAGAGTGATTGGTTGTGTCTGTTGGTGTCGATTGGGTCGATTGGGTCGATTGAGTCTCTACTCGTCTTGGTTTACGAGATGGAGGTTGAGGATGGAATGGAGATGAGTGCCCGATGGGATTCTTCCAAACCCAAAGTCAGACTTGGGAGTCAACAACCGAGGCGGGTCGACATATACAGTATGTGTCGGTATGTGTCAGAGGTCGGAGTATCTCCAAACAGAAAACACCCGACCCAATCCAGTGGGCGCCGACAGATTGGGCAACTCCGCCTCTGTTTCCAGAGGTAAGGTACGTAATTCGTAGGTATTTGTTCTGTCATAAATACAAATACACAAGTGCCGTGTAAATAACCCCCTTTCCCAGCATGACTAAATCGGCCCGTTGTACGGGGGTCCAGAAGCCGGGGAACCCGTGGAGCGGTCTGCTGAGGTCATTGGAGAATCCGAACTCTGCGCAGGAACCTGATGCCAGGGAGTCAGGGACTGACTTTGGAGGGGCAGTTGTGGGTGCGAACTGTGGGTTCTGTGAGGTGGGGTGCTGATAACCAACTTCCAGAGCTTATCCAGGCGGTGAGCCCTGGCACAAACTTTTCCAAGCGCTGCAACCACAGTAATTTTTTGAGAGGCTGCCGTTGCTGCTGCATCCGCCTGGAAAAACAGCAGTGCGAGGACCATAACTTGGGGAATCACATTGCAATCCTCAAACAATGGCCGGCTCAATAAATAAACCAAAGAGTAGGTCGACCGACATTTCTATTTTTTCTGCCAAGAAGCATCAACTGATAGCCCCCCAGAGCCCAAGTCCAAGCGGACCACGGTCCGGCTCCGGCACAAGATCGAAAAGGCGTCGGCCTCGAAGCAGCGCAAGTTGAAGAAGCAGGCCAAGAAGAACCCGGAGTGGAAGAGCAAGCTCAAGAAGGACCCGGGCATTCCCAACCTGTTCCCCTACAAGGACAAACTGCTGCACCAGATCGAGGAGGAACGCATCCGCAAGAAGGAGGAGCAGCTGCGCCGTCGCGAGCTGGCCAAGGCCGCCAAAACCGAGGCGGCGAGGACCGGGGACGACGAGCACATGGCCGAGGATGGCCTTGTCGAGGACTTTGACCTCGAAGACGTGGACGACGACGACGCCATGGACGAGGACGACGGCGACGTCGACGAGTCGAACCCGCTGGCTGCCCTCATCGCCAGCGCCCGAAAGGCCGCCGCCAAGTACGACAAGGAGCTGCAGAGCGGCGACGAGATGGACGAGGACGACGAGGACGACGACAGCGACGACGACAACACCGAGGCGGGCGTGATTGAGGTCCCCGGCGGCGCCTCGTCCCGCAAGGCCTACGACAAGGTCTTCAAGCAGGTCGTCGAGCAGGCCGACGTCGTTCTGTACGTGTTGGACGCCCGCGATCCCGAGGGCACCCGCTCGCGCGACGTCGAGCGGGCCGTTCTAGCCGCCGCCGGCACCGGAAAGCGGCTCATCCTGATCCTCAACAAGGTCGACCTGATCCCGCCGCCCGTCCTGCGCGCCTGGCTCGCCCACCTGCGCCGCTCCTTCCCGACCCTCCCGCTCCGCGCCTCCAACCCGGCCCCCAACGCCCACACCTTCAACCACCGCGACCTCACCGTCCAGAGCACCAGCACCGCCCTCTTCCGCGCGCTCAAGTCGTACGCCGCCTCCCGCAACCTTAAGCGCGCCATCTCTGTCGGCGTCATCGGATACCCCAACGTGGGCAAGTCCAGCGTGATCAACGCCCTCCTCTCCCGCCTCACCAACAACGCCCGCGGCCAGCGCGCCGCCTGCCCCGCGGGCGCCGAAGCGGGCGTCACCACCTCGATCCGCTCCGTCAAGATCGACAACCGCCTCACCCTGCTCGACTCGCCGGGCATCGTCTTCCCCTCCGCCACCTCCTCGTCATCATCATTCGTCCCGAAAAACCCCACCGAGGCCCACGCCCACCTCGTCCTCCTCAACGCCGTCCCGCCCAAGCAGATCGACGACCCCATCCCGGCCGTCACCCTGCTCCTCCGCCGCCTGTCCGCCACGCCGGACCTGATGGACCGCATGACCAAGGTCTACGACCTGCCCCCGCTGCTGGTCAACCCGGAGAGCGGCGACGCCACCACCGATTTCCTGATCCAGGTTGCCCGCAAGCGCGGGCGCCTCGGCCGCGGCGGCGTGCCCAACGTCAATGCCGCCGCCATGACGGTCGTCACCGACTGGCGCGACGGGAGGATACAGGGCTGGGTGGAAGCCCCTACCGCGCCGGAGGAGAGTGTGGGCAAGGTTGGCGGGAAGATTGAGGGCGAGGCGGTCATGGCCGATCAGAAGGCGATTGTGACCGAGTGGGCGCAGGAGTTCAAGTTGGAGGGGCTGTGGGGTGGGGAGGAGGAGCAGGGTGGTGTTGAGGTTGAGATGCAATAGATGGCGAGATATATTCTGTGTCTAGACGTGGCTGTCTGGTTTCTATTACCTTGGTGGGCGTTGCGGCGTCGAAAAGGGGGCCAGGAGATCTCGTAGATTAGGGGAAGGGACATGCATGTTTAGCATGGCAAATGTGATTTATTTCGGTTATTCATTTCATTTCTTGCTTTCTGCCCAAACACTTCCCCCACACAAAGCCATCTCTCTCTAAACAACCACAGAGCAGCAGGTATCTATCAATCAGTAAACACTCACAAGCTCCATCTTGACACCCCTCTTCCCCGTAGTCTCGTCCTTCTGGTCCGTCACCCGCACCCTGACCTTCTGGAACAGCTCGACGGCCACCTCGCGGCTCCCGCTCGTCGTGAGCGTGTACGTCTCGGCGTCGAACTCGGCCGCCGGCTCCGGGTCGGCCAGGTCGCGCAGGCGGATCAGCCCCTCGATGCCGAACCGCGGCACCAGCACGACGAAGCCGTTGCTGAAGATCTTGAGCACGAAGCCGTCCTCCTCGGTGGCCTTGCCGCGCAGGGCCTGGCCGACGTAGTAGGCGATGCTGGCGCGCCCCGCGAGCTGGGCGTTGCGGTGGCGCACGTTGATGTTTTTGCAGACGGCCTCGAGGCGGCCCCGGCTGCGGGACGAGGGGTCGACCGTCTCGTAGCCGATGGCGGCCGCCAGCTGGCGGTGCGCGGCCAGGTCGGCGTACCGCCGGATCGGGGAGGTGAAGTGCGTGTAGATCTCGCTGGCGAGGCCGTAGTGGCGGAATTCGGGGTACGCCTGCGTCCCCGAGCAGAAGTACTCGGCCGCCATCATGCAGCGCGTGGCCATGATGCGGACGAGGGTGTTGAAGAAGGGCTCCTTGGGGTCGACGCAGGCGTCGAGGCTGTCGGCAAGCGCGCGGGACGAGTCGACGCTGAAGTCGAGGTTGCGCTTGACGCGGAGCTGGTTGGCGAGCTCGTCGAAGTTGGTCTTGGGGGGGGCGCCGTGGCGGCGGAGGATGGCGGTCTGGGGGAAGGCCTCGTGGATCTTGCGGGCGACGCTGACGTTGGCGAGAAGCATAAACTCTTCGACCAGGGACATGGTGTCGAGGAGCTCCTTGGTCTTGACGTCGATGGGGTCCGACGTTTCCGACTCCATCTGCACCTTGACCTCGGGCGACGACAGGCTCAGAGCGCCAGCGTCGAGGCGCTTTTGCTTGAGCTTCCTAGACAGGGCGAGCAGAGTGCGGATGCTCTGGGTGAGGTCGTCCTGCTGCGAGCCGTCGTCGACCCGGAGCTGTGCCTGCTCGTAGCTGAATGCTTCGCGCGACTTGATGACCGACTTGGTGAAGCGCACATTCACAATGTCGGCGTCGGGCGACAGCTCCCAGAGGACGGAGAAGGCGTAGCGTTCGACGTACGGTTTGAGAGAGCACAGGTCCGTGCCCAGGAGCATCGGAAGCATGTCGATGCGCTTGTCGACCAGGTACACGGTCGTGCCGCGGATGCTGGCCTCGTTATCCATGGCATTGTTGGGCTTGACAAAGTGGGAGACGTCGGCGATGTGCACGCCGACCTCGATGTTGCCGTTTGGAAGCGGCCGGGAATGGAGAGCGTCGTCGATGTCCTGGCAGCCGATAGGGTCGATGCTGCAGATGAGGAGGCTGCGTAGATCCTCTCGGCCCACCCAACCCGGATCGTCCATGCTCTGGGGCACTTTCCAATCGTGGCCTTCCTTCGGCAGGCAGTCGAGGACGGTCTTGGGGAACGGCCGGTACTGGACGTCGTATTCGAGGAGCAGGGCTTCCGTCTCGGCCGCCTTGGTTTCCAACTCGCCCAGAGACCGCACGAAGTGGCCCATAGGGTGGCGCGAGCTGCGATCCCACGCGTCGATGGTGACGAGGATCCGCTTCCCGACAAGCTCGGCCACCTGGCGGGTGCGCAGGCGAATCTTTGGGATCTTCTTGTCCATGGGGATGACAAAAACCGTGTCCTGCTTGCGCCCCTGTTGCGACGACTGGCTGACTGACGATTGATCGATGTGACCAACATATTGCCGCCAGTTCCTCTTGACCACGCCGACCACCTTTGCGGTGGGCTGGGCGTGGCCCTCAGTCGTTTTGCTGTGAGTCCGCCGTACCTCGTCCTGTAACGCCTTGCGTTCCTTCCCCGAGACCAGGTCCCCCGTCTCCTCGGCGTCGGGGTTTTCGTTCTTGGTGATGGTGTCTTCCTCGATCACTTGGGTGGACGGCTCTTTCCACTGGTCTTTGGGAAGTACTTCGACGACCACCAAGTCTCCGTCGATGGCCCGGTTGATGTTTTCCCGCCCCAGGATGAGCAGCGGCTTGGGAAACGCCGGCACCCTAATCGACCCTTCCAAATAGTTGTATGGCGACACGTTGAAGATGCCTTGGTGCAGCAAGCCGCCCTTTACGCCCGTCATCATCTTGGACATGCTGAAGTATTCCGGGTAGAGGGGTGCGCCGACCCGTTTCTCCTTGATGGTGTCCTGGTCCTCGGCCTCCGGGATCATGTCCAGAAGCTTGTCGCCGTCCTTGAGCTGCCTGACGTACTCGGAGAGCGAGCACGCGGGGATGCCCTCCTGCTTCGCCTTGCGCAGGTTATCCCGGTCGTTGCTCAGCATGACCACGGCAGGCACTTTCTTGGCGCCGGTGCGGCCCAGGTGCTGGGCATACCAGGCAACGGACTTGCGCACGGCGCGGTCGTTGCGGTCGTTGACGGACTCGCCTTCCTCGCGGGCGACGTAGGTCTCGAGGCGGAACTCGTTGAAGAAGACGTAGAAACGCTTGTCCTCGCTCTTGGTCAGGCCGATGAGGCGGTTGTAGAGCGGCAACGAGCGGTTGCGCAACTCCTCGAGGACGATCTGCAGCACGACGACGTCGTAGAAGGCGGCGCTCTGCTCGAAGAGATCCATGGCGGTCAGGAAGGCGTTGGTGTCGGGCACGAGGTAGTGGCCCTGGGGGAAGACGCTGGTGCCGGCGGGGGCGTCGGAGAGGACGGAGGGGGTGGCTGTCGCGGGTCACCAGTCAGCATCTCATCGACATCACATCCGCATCCCACCCGCAACTCACGGCGACCGGCGGCATCTCGAGGAGCGGTCCTGAGGCAGCTCTGGCAGAGTCTCGACGAGCAGGGAATGTCTTGGCGCAGGTAGACCTCGCGGACGATCTTCTGCACCTTTCCGCTCTTTGTCGACCGCACATACACCTTGCTCGAGATGTTGGCCGCCAAGGGGTCCGAGTCGAGCGACCTCTTGAGGCTCGCCATTTTAGGTTGTTTTGTTGTCGTGGCGTATCAGAATCGGGAATTTGGCTGCCGTCAAGATTCGCTGTGCATTTTTTGATGCGGCGGTCGGCTGCGATCCGACGCTGGGGAACAAACTTGGCGCGGGCTGCTGGAGCTTGGCGAATCACGAATCACTGCGCGCTAGTGGAAGCTCAGCCCTGCCGTATCGATAAGCCAGCAACCCCGCCATAATTTCCATCCAGTGGTTGCTGAAGAGGGAGGGTGTTTGAGCTTCGAAGGCTGCCTTCACCTTCACGCTGCGGGCGAGCCTTGGTTCTATTTTCTTCTCCTTTTCTTCGTTCTTGTTGTTTCTCCTTTTTACCCCTCTCCCCAACAACAAATCCGTCTACACAGTTGACATTCCCCAGGCAATAGTGCACTAGTCGCCCGCGAAACCAGGACCCCGCGATACCGAGCCAGGAACGAAGAACATCCATTCCAGACTATTCATCGCCAGAAGACGGGAGCTTCCAACACGTCTTCCAGTCGCATCGGCCCGCAGCGGTTGACACATCGAGGATGCCAGTATCACTCCTGATAAGGTTATTTTCGCGAACGCATCCGGGAATCCTCCTCAGCCCCAACCCATGCTCCTCGAAACTATATTGTCTGACCACAAGGAGACTCGACCGCTTGATCCTACCGTGTCATCCATCCCCAACCCTCTCCGCGAGTGCCACTGAGACGCAGAGCCCCCTGCTGTGTTGCTTGTGTCGTGTGTGTTGACAAACTGGTCTAAATAAGGATTCATATCAACACCGTTCTCGTGGTACACAAACCCAACGGTCAACCCCCACCCGCAGGCCAAGTGAAGCACGGTTCACTACGAACTATGTCCTCTTATTGCACATGTTGCATCATATGATCGGCGTGGTGATTCAACCGGCGCATTTTGCCAGATTGCCATCCCATGCTCGCTTCTGCAGTCGGATCTTGGGTCGAGGCCCGCAGGGCCAGGTGTGCGTGGGATTGGAAGCTCTGTGTCGGTTTCTGTTGCGGCCACCACAGGCCACCACCACACGCTGCGTTAATCTGCAAACCCCCAAAAATAGGGGGTTCGGCTGGGTGGTGGGTAAGTTGAGTCGAAGATGGGGGGAAAGTGACGGCCGTCTATCCCTCCATCCACCCATATCCCATACAGGGCATCTAGGTGTAACCTCAAAGTATGACTCCTCTCTCTGGGGAAAACGCGGAAGGCATCGGAGTCGGGGGGATATTCTCTCTCCTTTCTCTCTCGCCAACCAACCAACGGGACTGCGCCGCTGTGGTTCCTGATAATCTCCCCAAACATGTCTCCAATACCGGAAAGCGAAGAGAGAGGGCGAGAGGGCCAGCAAATGGAAAGAAACGGTTGCGCAAGCGAATCATGCACATTCAAGGCACGGTATGCGAGGGTCCCCCCGCCTTCTGAGCAGGCCCTGCTCTCGCTGCGCCGGTGCGTGCTCGCGCGATGTCAAGCTGCACGCCGCCCAGCGTTACACACAGTACGCTATGCGAGAGGGGACCCGCGGTTCCCGTCTTGCGTCTTGATGCTTTCGAGCAAAGTGAGACGAAGAGGCTTGCAGGTGCTTGCTGCATCGGCAGGTTTGGGCGTGCTGCGCCCCTCCTGCAGGCATCCTGGCATCTGCGTTTTGAGGAATGGACCGGTACGCTACTGTACTATCAGTGGGTGAGATGCACGAACACGAGTGATGTTATCATCGTCTTCGTTCTCCTTTGGGCATTTCGCCCAGTCCCTGGATGGTTTGTAAGTCCTGTGTCGCACGCATCAGCCGAGTGCCGTTTTGATTGTGGCACAGGGAGACGCCGTCGTTGGTTCGCACCGCCGTTGGAACTTGGATCTCCCTCCCCCCCCGGCCTTCCTCCCTGGCCGCGCTCCCTCACCCCTCCCCTCCAACACCATCTCGATATTGAAATATGCCGAGAGAGGCGACCCGGGTGGAGGCCGTCTCGCGTGCGTGATGGGCATTGCAGCTTAGCGCCCGCCTGATCCCCCGTCGTCCCACTGTCGTTTCCTGGAAACCGCAAGCCTTGGTTCTGGGCTCGGGGGGCAGGGTTGGAAAGGGCTGGAGCTGTGCTGGGGTGGTATTCTGTCGGGAGCAGGCGGGTGTGGGAGTGCGGACCCATGGACCGGGCCATGGGCCAGTGGGCTGGTTTCTTGGTGCAGCCTCCAGGACCGCGGGTTCTCGCGACGAAGGAAACAAGCCGGCAGATGACATGTATCGACCCAAGTACGGTCGTGCTGCTCGACAGTGGTAGTGGTGTCGAGGCACGGATGACTTACATGAGCCCGCTACGAAGGGGGTGTGTGTGGTGGGGAGCTTGATCCCCGCGAGCCGAGCACAGGCGCCAGACAGGGAGCCAAGCAGTGGGCCGACCACCACCTCCACCCACTCTGCTGCAGGAGCGGGAAGGGGGCCGCCGCCAGAATGACAGCTGCAGCAAGCAGAGCACGGAGGAGGGGAAGGGAGGGAGGCGAGGGAGGTTAGAGAAGCCAGATGCAGCTCTAGCGACTGCTCGGGCAGATCGTGGAGAAGACACGGCGCTGCGCGATGGCCCACCCCCTGGAGAAGGCCGGCCTTGCAGACATGCAGCGGGCCACCGGGTCCGGTGGGAGGCAGCCCTGCCTGCAGGAGGTGGGGATGGAGGGAGTGAGGGTGAGTGCGGTGAGGGTGAGGGTGTGCGTTTGCTTGTGCATGCTCTCTCTCGCATGGTGTTGGACTTGCTGGTGTTGGGCGGCGCCAATTATCCCGAAGCCACCTCCTTGCAATGAGCAATACACAGTAACTACTCCGTAGTGGCAACCTGGAATACACAGTAAATGCTCTGCCTGCAAGACTGCAACCGCCGCGCTGACCGACAGCCCGAATCACCAAATGGCCTCTCGGCAGCGCTGGAAACGGAGAGGCCGTCGGATAACTCCCTCACCTCTTTCCTAGACGCCCGCCCGGGGCCTGATGAACCCCGCATGTCGACGGAGAGGGAAAGAACCCGGGCGTGGCTGGATCCGCGGCAGAGGGGTGGGGGCAACGCCGCTCCATGATTTGCATGAAGTGGCCTGTGTGTCAGCGCAGCTGCAGAGCCCGACCAACCAGACGATGCGACGGCCGGCTCCAAGCCCAATCGACGCCGCTCGCTTCCGCCCCCGGCCCTGGTCTCGTCTTGTCTTGCGCCCCACATCGAATCCCACCCCTCCCTCCCACTCCTCTCCGTGGGACAAGCTCCGGGCGTCTTCCTCGTCGGCTGCATGTCCTGGAGCACACCATCTTTTGCGGCCTGTCCTTGCTCTCCCCAGATTCTTGGGGAGGGGGGGCCAGATTGACACGCGCCGGGGCCTCGTCTTTCGGGAGCTCGTGGAACCCACGCGTCACATGGCGCCGTGTTTCGTTTGTCGACGACGACCGAGAGGACCGGTATTCAGAGACCTGGATGCGCGTTCTGGCAATGCGAGAACTGACTGCGGGGTTGGGCCCGGCTGGCTTGGGAGATTGGGCCTCGCCTCAGAGAGGGGAGAACGAACGACAGGACCGCCCGGAAGCTGCGCCAGGGTGCTGTCTCGGCGAGGTCTGATTCGCTTCGCCTCATTTCGCCAGACCCGTGGCCTGGTCGGTCTTGTCGCGTTGCGTTGCGTTGCGCGTCTCGATGGGGGAAATCTCGACGTTATCGCGCGCCGTCAGCCGAAAAGCCGCGTGCCCTTTCCCCCGTCTGACGCCTTTCCCACTCGGGCCAAACCGCCCTGACGTGAGCGGGCTCTTGCTGCAGCTCCCGAGTCCTCCTGATGAGCGCTGCTGTCGAGACGGAAGCGAGGGAGCTTAACAAGTGCTGCTCGGCCGGCTTGGTCATCCTCGTCATCGTCACCGTCGACCGCGTCTCCGGCTGACCCCGAAGGCCGAAAAGATCCAAGGCACGCACTTCGAACAGTTTCAGCTGCGGCGTCATCCTCGCACCCGGATCGCCGAGCGACGGGCCAATCAAACGGGTCCGGACCAGACAATATTGGCAGCTGACGAACCATCGCGCAGCGGCTTGCGCGCAGGCTCGTGGGAGAGAGGGGGACTTTTGACAGACTGTTGTTTGTCGGCGGGAATCGAGCGTCTGGCTGCGGGTCTCCATATCGAGATCCGTGCGACCTCCACGGCGCCCAATATCGTTCCCGTCTCTCTAGGCTCGATAACGCGCAGCAGTCCATGCTCCGTACACGCACACTACACACACAGCAGTACATAGTAGGCCCCCTCGAAGGAGCCATCCGTGCTCCGTCTTCTTCATACTATAGTATGTACTACATAATTAGTATGCAGTACGTACGCCGTCTGCCGGTCTGGACTTGGCATGGGTGCCCACCTTGCGCTGCCTTCTCGGTAACGGTCGCCCGCTTTCGTGGGGGGAGACTGAGACATGCAGCGGCGCAGCGTTGGATCGTGACTCTTCATGTGACTCGAACTGTCGAGAAGGAACAGGGAACCAGGCCGCGGATTTTTTCGACCTGTCGGGTTTTGGGTTTGGCTGCATGCTGACTTCATCTCGAACGCCATGCGGTGCAACAAGTCCGCCACAGAGCCACATGCCGCGACTGGAAGCAGAGTGGCAGAGTCCAGAATCCACCTCGTCGTCCATCCCATCCTCCTGCACTCCGGCGGCTGCGACTCCGAGCCTGGCTTCCGAGGAGAGGAGAGTCTTCTTATTTTGATTGTTTTTTCTCTTCCGTGTTGTCGAGCATGGAATTGCGACGGGGGTTCTTCTGCCAGTCCGTCAGGGCTCAAGGCCCCCGGGATCCGATCTGTGTTGGGCATGGAGCACCGTGGGGTACCGCTATCCAGACATGCACCGCCCAGGGCGGCGGGCGGGCCAAGGGTTCGCTACCAGACAACCTGATTGGGTGCCCACCTCGTCATCCTCGGGCACTTCTGCACCGTGTCTGTACGGAGCACGGAGACAGACGGGAACATTCAGGTCTCAGGTGCGCAAGGCTCATCATGTCTCTGTTCGTTTGGACTGGGAGAGGAGCGGATGGCTGCCACTGGCGGGCGAAGCTGGAGGGCCTGTCTCGGAAGCATATTTTTGGTCAACACACGGGCTCGCCGGCTTGGGATGCCGTGACTCGGCGTTGCTGACCGGTCCGCCAGCCTGGCATCGACGAATCTCACCGGGACTGTGCACAGTACAGAATACAACCTGGAGGATGTCTTTTGGTTGATGTGATGGAGGACGGGTTCCCTTCTTGGCCAGCCTTGCATAACGTTACTCCAGGCCGCCTGGCTGGCTGCACAGCCGCTGCGGGGTTTTGGGGGGTGTTCTTCGGATTGAGCCGACTCGTCATTCAGCGGCCGGAGCGTTGGAAGGCTGATGATGGCGGTCCGTGGATAGCTACATAGTAGATGGATGGACGGAGGATGGAGGGATGGCCGCCCAGGCCGCTGGGAGAGCAACCAGCGATGCGATACACAGATGATGAGATGACACGCCCTCATCCACACACCCTCTCGTCGCATGGGCGTGCTCGGCACCTTTCACCTGACAATTCAGGTGATCACCGACCAGGACGACCGGCGCGTTTATCGTTGGCCCATTACTTCCACGAGATGGTGCCCCCTACGGAGGAATCCCGAGCGCCTGCATCGACCAGGCCTGCCCCGAGCCGGTATCGACGGCGCCGCGGCTCGCCCAAAACGCCACTCTCTGAAACAATCTGTCGTATTCGTCACAGCCGCCGCCAAAGACCCAGAGCCGTCGTCTGTCCTTTTCGATATCATGAGCCTTTTCTCCTGGGCCGGAGGTACCTCGGCACAGCACAGGCAGGGCAGCTTTTCTTCGGCGGGGGGCCGCCATGATGATGATGCAGGTCGAAACCCCCTGGTCGCGATGAGGTGCGAGCTTGGCCCTAGTCCAGCCAGCCCCCCAGGGGTCTTTCCACGACGCCTCTCGCAAGCCATGATCGATTTGCGATACCATTGCCGAGGGGCGTCAACACGTCTGCATTCTGTACTATCAACCTCGACGCTCGGGAGAGACCAATGCCAAGTACATAGTCCAGGATGCCTCCACTGCGCCCAACTTGCTCATCCGTGCAAGCCGGGAGGTGCCTCTGGACAGAATAGAGTTTGTGCTTGTAGCCGTGCATAGTACATACCTACCTGGAATGAGCACCTATTGAACCCCGTCTCCAAAACGGCAGACCCAGGGAGCCGTTCCGCCCCTTCCCATGCCCACCCCCTCCTTGCGCTGCACAAGGCCCACGGAAAGGCTCCACATGGCGGTCCGAAGAAGAGAGCACGCTAGCAGCACGCGCCGGATCTTGATCCTGACAGTGGCGGACTGATAATGAATGCGAAGCCAACACCACGAAGGCGAACCAACGCCGGCGCCAACAAACCCAGATGCCCAGGCATTCCGTGCTCAACAGCAAGCACGGCGCTCCGCAGTCTCGCCGTCGCGATCGCCGTCATCGCTGAAATCAACCCTCGTCGAGTCTTTCCCCCGTCTCCTCCTGGTCGCATTCCGGCGCGTTTGAGCCCGGGTTTTCGCCTTTGCATGTTCCTGTCCCAATCCGTGCAGCTGCAGCTCGTGTTAGTTACATAACGATAGCGGCGCGGCGGCCGTCGGCTGATGCACACCCAAGTCGCCCCGCTCCCTGGCGCCCTTGCCGAAACCGGACTGGCGCGAGACTACTACCCGAAGAGGCCTAGCCCGGTACCCCGCGCATGGCGTTTGTAACCTGAGCTCTCCCAATTCTTCATTCCTGCCCGGGCGGCCACCGGAACCCTGGGAGGCTGCCTCTGCACACGCCGACCGTGGCCGGCCGACGACCTGAAGGCCCCCGACGCGAGCTGGTCTCTTGCCCTTTTCCAACCTGGAAGTTCCAGTTCCCAGAGCAGGCAGGCACTCAGGCAGGCAGGCAGGGCAGGGCAGAGCAGGACAGGACAGGGAAGAGAAATCGACGAGCAGAAGGAGGAGGCGAGCAAATCAAAAGGAAAAGCACCGGCCCAGTCCCGCATCCGCAGCATCCCCATAACACCCTCCTCTTTTTATAACTTTTTTTTTTACTCTTGCTTTTCATTCGACAACCCCGTTTTCTGGAGCAGCAGGAGTCGCAGCCAGCACTGGAGTCGCAGCAAGCCAGCAGCACCCAGCAGCAGCAGCAGCAGCAAGCCCCGGAGCGAGGATTTGCGCCAACCACATGCACGAACCTGATTCCTTGCCTGCACCACGGCTCGCACCACCGCCTGCACCACGCAGCAGCAGCAGCAGGAGGACCAGGCATTAGCAGCAGCACCAGCAGCGCGCCCGTGCATTCCACCGCGCAGCCGACGGGCATCGCATTTCCTTGGTCTGACACCGCGGCTCCTTTTGGCCTTGTCTGCCCTGTCGCCCCCTCCACCAGCCCGCCGAGCAGCCCAACTATATCAAGACACGTCGTTTCGCAGACCCATCGACGTGGTCCATCGTCGACGGCACTCATGTACGCTGCACAGCCCAACGGCGCCGATAGTGCAACAATCAATCCCGCTGCCCTCAACACAGGTACGTCACTTGCGCCGCCGCTGCTGTTTTTGGGGATGGCTGCGATGCGTCGTGGTTGTGTTGGTGTGGCATTCCCTCCGCCGCGCCGGCGACCGCGCCCGTCGCAGTCGCAGTCGCAGGCCTGCAACCTTGGCTGCGCTCCTTGGGTTTGGCGATGCGCAAGGCCGCAGTCCCAAATCTCTGCCTTCGCCGCCGTGTTTTCATCCCATCAATCGGCTTTGCATGACCGGCCTCTCCATCGACGCGTCCCAATGCCTGTTCATCCCTTCCATCCCCCATCATCATGCCGTCGCATCCTCTTCCCGGTGGACCGCGCGGCCCCTTCCCCGCCGCCGCCGCCGCCGCCGCTCTCGAGCCTCTCTGCCCCTCCCTGCCCTCGGCAGCAGCAGCGCGATGGCTAGGCTGACACTGACTCCCGGCAAGACCTGATAGACCGAGCCTCTCGAGGCGTCAAGCGGAGCCGTTCCCCCGACGACTTCGGGGACGCTGGGCCACCGGGCTCGGCTGGTGATGACGGTATGTCGTTGTTCTGTGTCTCGTGTGCCGCCGCGGCCCGTCTACGCCCGCGTCGACGACGGCTTTCCGCGTTACACCTCTCCCTGGCCGTGCGACCCCGTGCGCACGTATGACACCCGCGACCACAGGCTGACGTCGCCGTCGCGCGCATTTAGGTGGTGACAAGCCGAGGAAGCGAGGAAGACCGATGAAGTCCAGAACATCCGGGGGCGTTCCCGAGACCGCCGTCCCGGCACCTCTCATCCCGCCCATCCCGCCCACCCCGCAGTCGATCCCACCGCATACCCCCCAGAGCCAGAATGCGCCCCTGCCCGCCCAGACGCCTACCTACGCGCCTCCTCAGGCGTCGCCGCCCAAGTCGACCCCGACCAAGTCGACCCTGAAGGCCCTCCCGACGGTACGCGACCACACGACCGACCAGCTCGGCCCCGGCGGTGATGAGTACTTGCCGCGAGAGATCGACGAGGCCGGCGAGAAGAAGGTGATGCCCAACGGCCAGCTCACGGGGAATCGTGAATACCGCTGCCGGACCTTCCTCGTCCCGAACCGCGGAGACAAGCTGTTCATGCTCGCCACCGAGTGCGCTCGCGTTCTCGGATACCGGGATTCGTACCTGCTTTTCAACAAGAACAGGTCGCTGTTCAAGATCATCGCCAGCCAGGTCGAGAAGGATGACCTGGTAACCCAGGAGATACTCCCGTTTTCCTACCGCTCGCGCCAGATCGCCATCGTGACGGCCAGGAGCATGTTCCGCCAGTTTGGGAGCCGCGTCATTGTGAATGGTCGGAGGGTCCGCGACGACTACTGGGAAACTAAGGCGCGCAAGCAAGGATTCACCGAGGCCGATCCGGCAGGTGAGAAGCGGCCCGGCGCGTCCAAGGCCCGTGAAACCGAGGCGAACCACAACACGTCGATCCTTGGAGCACCCCATGGCGAGATCGTCTACAGCACCAACCCTGGCCAGTTCGGCGGGGCACCCCAGCAGCAGCTCGTGCAGCCAGGTATGCTTGGAGGACCGCCAGGGAGCTCGACACGAATGCCTGTGATAACACTAGGACCAGACTACAGCGATACGCGGAGCCGGGACTATTCGAGCATCCTGAAGACGGGCCCGCGGCAGGAGATTACCGGGCCGCCCTACCAGGACCGGATTCAGTCCTCGCCCATTTCGGAACTGCACGCTCAGGCTCACCACGCGGCCGAGTTCAACCGGGCCATCACCCATCAGCGAGACCAACGCAACGACTACATGCAGAGCGTCTGGCGGAGGCCGCACGAGCA
>FTCU01000482.1_pt1 | contig 74302 bp, 95 predicted proteins | sample 1639521 | NCBI WGS metagenome assembly FTCU01 (sample SAMEA3914864, study PRJEB12502) | metagenome | biome: forest; material: soil | place: USA | collected 2012-03-12 | depth 0.3 m
ACCTGCTCGGTCTGGTGTGTGCCCTGTTTGCCAGTTGGTTCTCGTACGGAATTCCGGGGTCGCTGTGGTTGTGGATGTACTACGGGGAGTGGTTCACGAGCCCCAAGAGGATTGCCCAGTTCGCGGCCAACGCGCTGTTGATGCTGGTGGGTTTGTTGTTGTGCGCGTTGGGGCTGTGGTGCTCGGGAGAGGCGATTGCGCAAGATTCGGGAACGACCCCGTGGAGTTGCAAGAGCAATGCCGCATAGGTTCTAACCTTGTTGGATGCCGTGGTAATGAAATTTTGACGCCTGTCTATAGCAATAGACTTTCTGCTTTCTGTACTTCCGTGTTTTCCTTGCCCATGAACCCCCGCCCCCCCGCCTCCCAGGCTTAACGCCCGGGGAAACCCGACAGCCCGCCAGTCGGTGAGGCACCCCGATCCTCATCTGCATCTACCGGCTACAGCGTAAAGGAGGACCTCGCGGTACTACGTCTACCACGCGGTTCCCCGACGCGATCAAGAAGTTCTTCAACGGGCTCCGCGAGGCCAAGGGGAAAGAGAGGCTCAACAAAACTGCCGGCTTCGTCCGAAAAAGTCGCTGGCGCGGATCTCACCCAACTTCCAGCCGTTCAGGGGCACGTTCTCCGAAGCTCGACTGCTGGCGGCGTCAAGGGGTCAACTTCTGCTCTGGAAGCACTTGCGGCAATTCCCGGTCCCGGCGTTGTAGTGGAAATTGACAGGTAGGGGTCCAAGGGTTCAAGGCGGTCTGGCCCATGGGTTCGGACCCAGTCCCACCGGAACAGCAACTCCGGTGTGACGCTGAACCTTCCAGCTGGGCTCTCAGCTGACTGGAGCCAACCTGATTCGGACCCAAACTCCACAGCGGCCATCGATTCAGGATCGCGAGCCAACTCTATTCGGACCCGTCTCCACAGAAGTGAATGCTTCAGGGGTGCATATTATTGTCTGTTCCCTTGCTGGTGGCCAGGGGGAGTCAAGACGATGGGCACAACTACGGAGTACAAAAACGGGATGAGGACCCCGAAACCGTCATGGATTTTCAGTTCTTTCACGGTGTGTTCTATCCTCGAAAAACGCTTTGTCTTGCTGACCTGCCGATCACCGACGATACCTAACCGACCATGAAGTCCGCACTTATCGCCGTTCCCCTCGCCTTTGGCGTTGGCGTCTCGGCAACCATCACCATCAAGCACAACCCTGACGGATCCTTCAGCGCGATCGACAAGCCCGACGCGCCGGCAGCAGCACACGGGAAGTTTGCACGGTCGGTTGCATGCTCGCCGTGCCGCGACAAGTGCGCGGGTGCCGCCAGCGTTGCTCCCGAGTTCTGCGAGTCGTTCCTGGCTGCGACTTACACGGCGCCGGCTGATTTCGCGCCTCTCGAGACCGTATGCGCAAGCGACGCCACCCGCGCCAGCTCCGCCTGCTCGTGCTTCGTTACGCCGGTAAGTCCCAATGGACCTTTCACGGTTCTACCCAGCCCGGCCATCCCAAGCCCGCTTGGGGTCCAACTCCGCTCTGACATTGACACTTGCTCCCAGACCCCATCGACGTCAACGACTTCGACCACGTCCACCGAGTCGTCTTCGACTGCGTCTGCCACGCCCACAGCGCCGGCCTGCAACCCCCCCGGTGGAGACTGCACCATCACCAATTTTATCACGGCGTGTTGTCGGGCGCCCGATGGCTCGGTGGGGTGCTACTTTCCCACTGGAGACCCGAACCAGGGCATTTGCTTCAACTAGACAGTTTTCTAGTTTTGCATTGATGGAACTGCCTGGAGCGAATATACCAACTTAATCATATTGAGCATTTCTGATCGCTTTCCTGCTGTAATGTGCGGTGGTGGCAAGGAGAGTGTCCTGGGCCGCAGGGTGCGACATGCAGATTACAGAGGCAAGGAGCCAAAACCAAGAGAAAGGAAGATGGGCGACTTCACTTGGTTCAGTTGCCCGAGTCTGTTCAATTGTTGCCGTGCTGCTGCCGATGCCTTCTGTTTTTCTTCTTTTTGGGGGCAGAGACAGTGAGCAAAACGGTGATATTCAACTCTTGTGACGTGTACTATGTAGCGTTTGAGGAAGAAAGGGGGTGGTGGGCCAGATATCGAGAGGATGTCGTGCCCTCAACCGGGACACCTTCACGCCGGTCCTCTGCTCGCAAGCACTAGGTCAGCGATTAATTAACTGCTAAGCAAGATCTCCGCGGATCTCAACCCTGGAGCGCTCCCATTTAGGGGTTGTTATGCGGGACTAATCAGTTTCCGTCTTAGTCACAAATCCAGAGCCTGTGTCAAGGTTTAAGCGCCACAATGATCGACTCCAATTGCCCAAATCAGGATAAACAATCCGGCAACTTGTCTGAATGAATACAGAGGTACGGAGTACTTCGTACTCACAGTAGGTCCACTCTTTGTGCTGCCACATCTGCCGTGCCCACATTTGCCGCCACACGGGCAATATGATTATGAGATGCCACCGCCGCCCATAGCATACCATCCATCACCCTGCACTTCAACTTCCGCTGCTGTATCCCGAGTCTCGATTCATCACGGACAGTTCCTCGCCAGTCACGATATCAAAATGCCACTCGCCGCCGCCTGGTCTCGCGTGAGACACAAGAACATACGTCTTTTAGACCGATGGAAGCAGCTTACCATTGAAACAAGACAGATTATGACAACGGCGGATTTTGGTCTTTGAGGAGAGCTTGCCGAAGATGTCCCTGGTGGCCCTGTAGGTGAACTCCGACTACCGGTCGCCACTGCGCCTGGCGTCGCCGTGTTCGCTGTCGGCGACGGACCCGCAGCAGAAGTTTGTCGGCCTCCTCCAGCCGCGGCGTAATACCCGTTGGCCGAGCAATACCCGCTGTACATGGCGCCGGCAGTCGCGGCATCATTCTGGTTCTGTTTGCAGCGGCTCAGGACGCACTGAGTGATGACGGCCTGTGCCGATGGTTGTAGGTCAGTCCGGCAGAAGCAGTTGTTCTCTGCCACTTGAAGAGACGTGATGGAGGTGGTGCTGACCATGGGACAGCCGATACTGGAGCCCAGAACGTCGCGCAGGTAGTCGACAGGGCTACCCAGCTGGATATGGAAGCAGCGCTGCGCGCAAGGGCGCAGTTTCGAGTAGGTAGGGTCCCCGAATATCGTCTGTATGCCGTCTTGCTGGCCGTACACGGCATTGAGAAGAGACAAAAAGATCCAAAGGGTGTGCATCTTGGAGGGCCAGTAGCTTGACTTTGTCTCGGATTTGTAACCGGTGATGTTGTCGAATGACGTTTCTGCCCATACACCAAACTTGCAGCAAAATAGCACAGAAAGCTGGAGGGTCTTCATGCCAAAGTTTTAGAGTTGAGACCGAGAAGCCGTTTTAACCAGAGAGCCAAGGCCCTGACCTAGAATGCTGGACAAGCCACGCCCGACGGCGGCATCGCTTCGCCCCCTTCACTGCTGCAAAGTCCAATGGGAAGAATCGGGCCAAGAACTGATTCAGGTCCAGCCGCGTCCGTATAACCTTTACAACCCGCTGTGTGGATGAAAGGCGTCCAGCGCCAAGTCGGAGCCACAGCCACCTCCATCTCAGCCCCCGCCAACGATACACGAAGGCAAGCGTCACAGTTCCAAGGCTTTCCCGGACGGCATGTCCCAGGGTGCCCCCTCCTACTGTACAACAGCATATGCCAGGAGCAGGGAGTTGAAACAGATTCGGTCCGAGAACTGTGCTCCCCGACCCTCGAGCAGATGAGGTAGGCTCTGATAACGCAGAGTGAGTGTCAAGCATAGAATAACCCTGTTCGTTCAGCATAACTGAATCATGTTCGGTAATCACTTCTCCACAACTTCAAGTTTGACGGGTACTTGAGCCTCCTAGGGTCGAGGGTGAATCGGGAACGTTACCCCCGCACATCGAAACGGAGCGCTTATATCCCTTAAGTCATGCATGTCCTTCCTGTCCTGCCCAGCTTATCTGGGCGGGGTCAAGCCTTAGAGAATAGGGTCCTAACTTAGGCTAGTGCTCGTCGTCAACTTCGTGTCATCGCTAGCTCTTCCAACTCCGGCAGCACCGAAGGCAATCTGTGACTGGTTGATTCAACTAGAACCCATCGTTGATATATCTTTCAATTCTTGGCCTTCTCCTGTTGTTGATAACCCCAAAAAACAGTCACAGCTGCACCATGCTCATCACCGTAACGCGCCTGAGAACCCGCTCAATGCTGCTATGGGGTGCTATCCTGTCTGCGAAGGAAAAGAAAGATCGCGACGCCAACTCGACCAGCCCCTCCACATCTTAAAGGAGTGGCATCGGTCACCGGCGCGCTTCGGAGACCGTTATGAAAATCCCAACACCCAGCTTCTAGCAACCTCGCACAGGCGGGAGGACCGTTTTTCCCTTCCCACTGACACCCGTTCCCTAAACTCTGAACTCCTCTTCCTCTACGAGCAGCGGTACGAGTTGTACTGGCCCTTCTCCATGCAACGGCCGCTAGTAGGGAGCGGGTCCTCGATGCCGTTGCAGCCCTTGCCGGAGTAGACTATTGCAGAGACGTCAGATCTATTTTTTTTTTTTTTTTTGAGATGCAGGCCAGCTGATTGTCACTTACCCTTGGGGTTCAGCATGCCGCCAGTGTTCCAGAAGAAGGCAACGGTGGCGTCATCGAGGTCGTAGCACCGACCAGAGACAGGGGCAGCGTGGAACAGGATGTTCTTGTCCGTTTGGCTAGAAGTCCAGTCAGTAGGTACTTCCGGAAAACTGGGGCTGATGGAGAGAGCTGGGCGATGGTTCAATGCTTACCATTCTCCCAGGGAGGGGTACTGGTTCAACTTCGGCGCGTCAGCCAACACGGACGGCACCACAGCCGCGGCGACGAGGAGGAGGATCTGAGTCTTCATTGTGAGTTTGGTTGTTGTTGATGGTGATGCTGGTGTTGGTGGTTGTAGTCGGTGTTGTAGCTTTGGTTCAGATTGGTGATGTTTGATGCTGAGTTGCGATGGAGAAGTTTGTTGACAGACGAGGAGCAATGGTTGTCTTTATACTCCGATGATCCGCAACGAAACAGCAACTCTTTCAGCCTCTGTGGGTATTGGTGAGGAATCATCTTGACCCGTCGCATTTTGCTATGCAAGCTCGGTTTACACTATGGCTACAGTCGGCCAGCCCCCTATGACCATCGACTCAGAATCCCTGGCCCGGGAGTTGACCTGAGTTCTATGGGCCTCCGGGAACGGCATCGCACGAGAGAAGCCGGTATTAGAGACCTTTCTCGGATTTACTCTTTGGACCTGGAAACTAACTAGCAGTGTTTGAGAGGCGGCCGGGCCGCTCGGCTTTGTGAGGACCGGACCCGAGGGCGAGTTAACGACGTGGAGAGAACCAACGGCACATGAAACACCAAACATTAAAACCGGCCAAGCGTGCTTTTGGGCGCCAACACCAAGACAGGCCCAAGGTCTGCAGATTGCTGCGCCTTTCGGGTTTGCCTTCGCGGTCGGTTTTCTTTCTCGAAATCCTTTCTCGCAATCCTTTCTCGGGATTTGAAACAGTGGTCCGACTCGTTTGAGTGGCTAAAGCGATAGCAACACTTCCAAACTTGGACCAACTCGGTCTTGAAAAGTCCGCGATGTGGAATCATGTTCTTCGATAATGCGACCCAGGAACCTCCAAGAATGATGCCAGTTGGACCCCACACAGGTCCGACCTGTCCCGCGAAGTCGAATTGGGCCGGTTTTTTTTTACAGCGTTGCAAACTTCAGCCAAGGTTTACCATACAATAGAAGCAGCTCTGCTTCTCTCAGGAGTTACGCCTTCTTTGTTTGTACTTTCTCTAAGTAAAGAGGTAGGCTCGCTTCAATTTCTTCCCCGACGTACTTGGGCCCTCCACTGAAGGTGAGCAACACATCTCTCGACGGTCTCGCCGAGTCGCTGTTTCGGGTTCCGAACGACCACATTGTTCGAAAAAGCTCTTCTGGCGGCGAACACTACGAGGCCTTATCCATGCCCGAGCCAGTTCACAGCCGGAACAATTGCCTCAACTCCAAGTTTTGTGAAAGACCGGGTGTAGTTGATTGGTCGGGGCATATCGGGCAACCCGGACAGCAACATGGAAGAGCGCTTCGGGTAAATCTCATCAATATCTACTGCAGGAGCAAATGAAAAATGACAGCAGTGGCGAGTATAACGATAAAAATAGCAGTATGGGGATCTCGAGGTTCTTGAAGATTTGAGTCTCTCTTTCGAACAGAGGGAAGGTTACATCTCTCATTTTCGCCCTTGACCGACACAATGACCGCCTGGTCTAGACTCGGAGATGAACAAACCAAACACCGCCTCTACAAGGGTAAATGAAACAAGCTGCGCGAGATTGTCCCACACCGAAAGGGGATTTTCCATTTGATTACCTACCAGGAGAGGCAAGATGTTTTGGCCATCGCAAACTCGTTAACGCCCTCCATACATCTTGAGGTGCTCTTGGGTCCTCCGACCTCCCGTCAAAGGAGCGAGAGCCGGGTGCTAACCCAACAACCACACGAGAATCTGTTCCTTCAGGCCGGCCGTACACGTTCTATGAGCCATAGTTGATGGAATTTGACATGGTTCAAGAAAGGGTGGTACTCGTTTTCCATTCTCTTTCCAGCGGAAACTTGACAAAAGAACATGAGCCCAAATTGCCACGTCCTACGCTACGCGAGTCGCGGCTAGAGTGCCTTATATAGCCGCTTCGCTTGTGGTCCACTGAAATTTCGAGTTGTTGTCGTACTCTCGGAGCTCACGGCCCGCGGTTGGTTAAGAGCCACAGCCCAATATCAATGAGCCGTGCATGTCTTGTCCAATAGCCGCCCAGCCTCTCTTACAGAGAATAAGTATTAGAATCACCAGGCCCTTCTGTTATCTACTATGTAGGGATAAGGATCTTTCGCACCACCAGCCGCCACAGCCCCTATCCATTCAAAATGCATCTCACCGTAGCCTCCTTCATGCTCTTTGCCCAGCTGGCGTTGGGCGCGCCAAGCGCAGCTGCTGCGCCGCGAAATCTCCGGGTTGTTGGCGCATCCGTTCTTGGTTCTGGCTGTCCCTCTGGAACTGCCGAGGTCAAGGCCGATGCTTCCAACACTGTGTTTGACATCCGACTGTCGGACTTTGTCGCCCAGAGCGGCCCTGGTGTCATGGCGGCAGACTGGCGCAAAAATTGCAAGCTGACTCTGAACCTTGAATACGACTCGGGTTTCCAGTATGCTTGTCTCCTTCATCCCCCAGGCTCACCATCTTCTCTGCCGCTGATGCTGACCAGTACCGCTCAGATTTGCTACACTCGCGACCGACATTTCGGGTTACGCCAATGTTCCATCTGGCTCGAAAGGCTCTTGTTCAAACACGATCGACTTCACCGGTAGCTCCAAATCAGCAAATTATGACATCTGTCTAGACGGTGTCGGAGCAGGACCGTTTTCGCTTTCGGCCAACCCGGATTTGGTTCTGTGGTCGCCTTGTGGCGGATCCACAGCGATACTGAACATGAACACACAGTGTTCGGTATCACCGCCCGACAAGACAGCACTCATCGCAGTGAGTTAAGTTGTCTCTGCAACCACGGAGCGATGCTGATGAACGTCAATCTAGGTCGACCGGATTACTAGCCGGCTCACCGTGCGGGTGGCGCTCCAATGGCGGACCTGCTAGTTGATGGCAGAGTCGCTCACATTGAAAACTACAAGGGGTACTGATAAGGGGACTAGCTCGCGACTCCGGGGAGAGGTAGGGGGGGTAAATCATGATGTGATAGGTGGCCCGGGGTCGTCACTTCGAGCAACAACCTGGGCTAAAGGTTCGCCTATTGTCACTGGCAAACCGTAGCATTGCGCGAAAGCTCTTTCTTTCTTCTCAAGGTTATAGATTCTGTAATACAAACATCGAGTACCTTCGGAGATCTACTCAGCACACCTTCCACCCTCTTCCACATTCCTTGACCCCCTACAGAAGGCGTCAAAACCTCAGTGGTTGGATCCAACGAGACAGCCACCTACCCGCTAGATTCTAGAGACCATCACACGCATGCAGAATGTTGATGGTGTTGAACAAAAGCGTGTTTTCGAGCATATTAACGTCCGATATATACATGGGTACGATTCACATCATAACACAACCGCCCCCCGTCTCCGATTTCGCCTTCTCCTTCAGCCAGGGAATCTCCTCGGCCGAGTAACGGTATGCCCGAAACAACGCATTCGACTCCCCAGGAAACAAGCTCGCCGTCCGCTGATCCTGATACCCCTGGAAGTGTGGGTTGACATACTCCCAGCAAACATACCCCTCTTTCGTGACCTCAAACAACCTCCCGAACCCGCTCTCACAGAGAAGTGTGTTCCCATTCGCAAGTCGCTGCGCGCTCCCCATGAACGGCGTGTAGAAGGAGATCATCTGGGACTTGTCCCTGTACTCCCAGACGATCTCCTTCGTTTTCCTGTCAACCTCAATGGCGCGGCTGTACATGATGGACTCCCCGGCGCGGAAGGCGCCGTTGTCGAAAATAAGGATGTTGCCATTGGGTAGTTCGTTGGCGCAGTGTTGTTGGGCGAGAACGTCAGACTTTAGGCTCCAGATGATGTCGCCTGTCGCCTTGGAAATGATCACCACCGCAGAGACGGAACGCATGGACGCCAGGATGTTGCCGTCTTTCAGGGGGAAAACGGCGTTGATGAGGGGGTAGTGCTCGCGCGTGTAGTGCGCCTGGAGAGGATACTCCTCCCGCGGCAGCTTTTCCGAGACCTTCCACTCCCAGGTCAGCTTTCCGTTCGCGTCGACCTCCTTGATGGTGTCAGCGTATGTGATGCCGTCGATTTCGGTCCCCGGAACGCCGCCCAGGACCTTGGCAGAGTCCTCTTTTGATAGAGCCTCGAGACTGGCGTACAACAACCGCCCGTCGCCAAAATGGAATTGGTCGTGGTGCCCGAACTCATCCCTGAACTGTCGCACCACCTTTCCCTCCGGGTCCAGCTCGCTCATGACTCCGCCGCCATACTTGTTAAAGAACGGGAAGATGTCTTTCCGGTTTGGGTCGATAGTGTTGACGGCGAGGTTTCCGTTCTGGAGGATCCGCGCATGACGCCCGATCCGGCCTGGGAGTTTCCACCAGTGAACCTCGTTCCCGTCAATGTCGATGAGGTGAGCGACGTCGGATGTCAGGGGGCAGAAGAGGGTGTAGCCGCCAAAGGAGCGGGACTTGTCAACGCCTATGAGGCCGACACCGCGGCGTTTCAGTGTGTTCTGCTCCATTTCAGGGGCGGCGGTGATTCTGGAAATTGTCTCGGTGGATCGAGGTAGAGACACTCAGCGCACCAAGTCGAAGACAGGCTTTGTTGAGTGAAAAGGGGCTAAAGAACCACCGTGTATTATCCAAGACGGTAAAGCTGCTGACACAAATATTTGTTCATTGTTCGTCATATATCGTGATCTTTCGTGATCTTTTTTACTTCGCGACGTGGCGTGGGTCGTCCGCGGAATGTGCGGCTTGCCACCGGGATGCCGTCGGCTTACCACCGGCATGCCGACGGCAAGCCGCTAAGACGATAACCCCCGCTCTCACTCCACCAGCAAGCGGCCAAGTCTCCCAGCGGAATCTCTGCAAGTCGCACGCAGCCCTCGCGTCCTCTTTCTGGGATTGGAAGCACGCAATCATAGACTCGATGTTGTTATCGCCAGAGCCAGAGATATCGACGAACAACCGACATCATGGCTTCCTATAAACGCCCCACGGACGCGAGTCCTCGCAAGAAGATCAGCCGCCACGCTTCTCTCGACCTTCATTGTGCCCAAACGGCCGACATCGAGTCACCTTGCGAATTGGCAGCCGACCGGCCAGACAACGGCCGTCATGAAAGCCCCAATGGCATCCTCCACGCATACCACCGAGAAAGAGGACGAGTCGTTCTCTCCAGAAGTCTCTGAGATTCCAGGCTACTCACAAAATGCGACATGGACACCCGCCGAGGAGCGTTCTGCCAAACGGCGCGTCGACATACTGATCATGCCCTTCATCGTCCTCTTCTTCGTCTTCCTTCAGTTCGACCGCACGAATGTCTCCAACGCCCTCACCGACACCCTCCGCGTCGATGCGCAGGTCGACAATGATCAGATCAACCTCGCGCAGACCCTCTTCGTCGTCGGCTTCATCATCACTGAAATTCCATTCAACATGATCTCCAAAATCTTCGGCCCGGAGCGCTTCCTCCCCGTGACCATGTTTCTTTGGGGAATTGTTACGTGGTGTCAGGTCTTTATCCACAACCCAGCAGGCTTGTACGCGTGCCGCTTCTTTCTCGGAGCGCTTGAGGGAGGGTACATTCCCGGGATGGCGTTGTACATCTCAAAGTTCTATACGAACCAGGAACTGGGACTGAGATACGCCATCTTCTGGGCGTCTAATTCCATCGCCGGAGCGCTGTCGGGGCCGTTGGCGGTTGGTTTGTTGTCTTTGGGAGGGACACACGGGCTCGCCGGATGGCGGTGGCTGTTTCTCGTCGGTGAGTTCACGTCAGATGGTCAACCTCCATCACGACGTAATGAATATGGCAACATGCTGACGGTCGGGATGTCTGACACAGAGGGCATTTTGACGTGCTTCTTGGGCGTTGTCGCCTACATCTACTTGCCGCATAACGCTGCCTCGCCCAAGGTCTTCTTCAACTTTCCGATCAAGCTTTTTGACGAACGCCAAAGCACCATTATCGTCACACGTGTTCTCCGAAATGACCCGAGCAAGGCTCTTCGCTACGGCAAGCCTGTTCTCCCGTCTCACATCATTGAGACCTTTACCGACTGGAAGCTCTATGGGCACCTCGTCTCCGCGTTTCTGTCTATGTATGATCTCCCTCTCCGATTATTTATCCACGCTTTGAAGAGCCTTTTCTAATGTTAGAGGTACAGGGTAATGATCCAACCGATGAATACGTATGCTCCATCGATCATCAAGTCTCTGGGCTTTTCGGGGCTGCAAGCCAATGGCATGAACTCGGTCGGCAGCGTGTGTGCACTTATCTTGGCCATTCTCCTCGCCTACAGCAGCGACCGCTTCCACGAGCGCGGGATACATATCATGATCGGATTTCTATGGGGCGCGGCAGGGTTGCTATGGCTTGCTCTTGCACACGATGACGCTTCGAAATGGGTACTTTACGGTAAGGCTTCCAGTTGTTCGCGGCATTGGTGAGCGCAAGCTAATACGTTGGCAAGGCGGCGTCGTTATGACCCAGATGGGTATGGGCAGCGTCCAGGCTATCAACGCCGCGTGGCTGTCCTCCAAGATGGAAGACTACAAGCGTCCTATTGCTCTGGCTGCATATGTCATGTCCATCCAGCTTGCCGGATTTCCCGGAAACCAGTTGTTCCGCCAGCAAGGTATGTTTCTGCGGTTCTCAAGCTCTCCGGACCGGTAGCTGACTCTTAACACAACAGATGCACCTCGCTATTCACGGGGTCTCATCATAGCTGCCGCATGCACAATTGCTGGAGCTGTGGTGATTCTGGTTTGGAAAATACTTTACAGGTTGTTTAGTAACGGGGACGCTGGCGTTGAGCTCAAGCAAGTTGATGAAGCTCCCAGAGACGGAGACCAGTGCTGAGGAGGAGTGGGGTTCATAGTCGTTTTGATGCTAGCGTGTGTGATCTTTATCGAATCGAAATCCTTCAGAAGCCAGGTGGACCCAGCCAGTTACGAGAGCTATCATCTGTGATGACATTAGTGACGATAAGCACGCGATCCCACCCCCGTCGTTGCTTGTCTGTGCCCCTCCATTAATATCCACATGATTCACTCGACGTTGTTCCAAGCTGCCTTTGGCACGTTCAACATGAAGAAGCATGCCTCCGCTCCGGACGGACCGTGCATCCAAGGCCTGCACCACTTGTCGACGACAAAAGACGCGATGCCACCAGTCGGAAAGTGGGCTCGGCGCATGCCTTCGTTGCCAAACCCTCAAGCAACCGTGCTCTCTTGAGCGGCAGCATGAAGATGCAATAACCGTGCAAGTACCGAATCTCGACCACGATACAGTTCGGGATGCGGCCATTTACCAAAGGTACAGTGCCCCTATTCCACAAGTCGAAAGTTGTTGATTCCTTGGATAGGTACTGAGCTGACCGCCTCAAGGCTTGACCGGCTGGAGCGTGCTCTGGACAAGCTAGTAGACCGGCTTGATTCGCACCTCGACGCTGTGGCACCTGTATCCAACCCCACATCGACGGATGACTCTGTATCAAGAGATGCGGATGAGGAAAGGTCTTCGGAAGAGCCCGACGAGGCACCTGTTATGTTAATCCGTGATGCCGCCACGGAGATTGGGATTCAGTCACCAAACGATACTTTTGCTTCGCCGGCGAACCAGTCTCACATTCTCTCCAAGGGATTCCTCTCATACTCGGAAGCATATCAGCTTCTGTCAATGTAAGTGGCCCGGAATACCGGATGCCGAACTAGAACTGAGCCCGTCACAGCTTCCAAGAGCACTACGGACGCTGGGTCAAGCTCGACGAGTCTGTCTCGACCCATGACCTCCTCCCTCTGACGGCCAGGTCCCCGTTGCTATTATGCAGTGCCTGCCTAATCGCTGTCCGGCATACTACGGATGACTTGGCCGCTCGGCTTGCCCCCCCTCTCTTCGATGAGGCGCAGACACTCGTCTCCAGGTCACTGTTAACGACCAATAATTCCATGGATTTCTTCCAATCGGTATTAATCCTCAGCTTATGGTCGACAACCGTGGGACAAGTCCCGCTCAGTATAGATGGCTGGCTTCTCACCAGCTATGCCATCCAGCAAGCCCTGGCGAATCCAAATTTCGCATTCCTCACTGAGCAAACCGTGATGCCAGTAGAGGGAGATCTGCTAAATACATGGTGTGTTTGGAACCATCTCTGTCTTGCTCATCTACAGTTAGTCTACCCGCTTTCCGAATCCAACAGTACCGGGTTACTTATCGACTTGCCAGATACTGCGTCGGAACACGACGGAAGGCAGTGCTCCACCAAAATGATATCGAAGTCTGCAAGCGCCTTTATGACCGAGTAGACCAACATCTTTTGTCAAACTTGGAGATGCGTATGGTGGCCGAGGTTGACCTGTACTGGATCACTTATATCCATTCCACTGATCCCCATGTTGATACTGGGGCTGCCGACGTCGCGCTGCGGTCGTGGCGTACGAAATGGGAGTTCTTATTTGGTAAGCCTTTTTCCTATTATCATCCATGAGGGGCGCGGTACTCATCAACCCCTTAGAACAACCACGGTCGCAATTTCTACAAATGGGCTACTACTTTGCTCGGTTACTCTCCTTGAGGCGAGCAGTCAAGGCCACTCACAACCGGATGGGCGACCCCCCCCTATCAGAACTCATTCGCCTCACCACATCCATCATCAACCTCGCGATGGAAACGGCCGATGAGCGTACGCAGCACCTCACCGACAACATATACCACATCGTCATCTTTGCAGCCATCACGCTCTGCCAGCTGCTGCGCAAGTACGAAGACCAACTTCGCAAGTCGCAGGACGTTCCAGCTTTGGATTTGCTGGTCAGCAGGCTGGTCGCGTGGTTGAGGTCGATCGGGCTGCGTTGCCACGTGGCGCATATGCTCGGCGACTTGGTGTCCGCCCAGCAGAGAAGACTGCGGCCGGAGGGGACTCCATCTGGGAACTCGGTGTCCGCGGGTCTGTCGTCCACAAACACCTTGTTCCCGCACATTATCAGCGCCGAGATGTTACAGGGTGAGACCGATTTGTGGCCTGATTTGTGGCCCCCCTGGGATCAAGTTTTCTAAGAAACATGACGATACTCGGCGGCGCATTAAGGGAGGGCTTTGCGTAGCGCAAAGACTTGCAGGACGGAATGAGGAGTCAGCAACAGCCATAATGGATGGTGGAAGTGGGTTGTCACGGGCAGTCCTGCGACAAAGGCCTGGGCTTTGGAGTTCCCAGAGTGAGAATTCCTGACCCCTGAGACCTTTGGCGGTGCGACAAGCAGCACCACTCGAGCGGGGCGCTGCGGTGATTCCACTGTTCTGCGCCTTCTGTTGGTTGCACATTTCTCAACTTCACTCAACTGCCGGCTCGACTTCGGCCACATTCTCGGCTCAAGGATGCTGCCCTCAGTAAATGGTGTTGGCTCGCTCGCCAGGATACGCTGGCATCTAAGCCCAACTAATGGCACCTTCCTCGTTAGGCAGATAATCGTGGCCGAGTTGCTTGGCTGGAAACCCAGCGGTGGTGAACGCATCCTGGGTGTGTTGGTTGTTGGGCGTTGGTTCCATCACACATCGGCCGCTAATATGGAGCAATTGTGCTTGGCGTTGGCCGAGACTGGCCCCTAGCTCTCCAACTCATGTCGGCACAAGTAGGTACAGATAGCTGGTGTTTTCCCCGGGCTGAGGGACGGCAGTGATCTCGCGCATTTCTTCCTCTTCAGCCTCACCACTAACGCTGAACTCATTCTGCGGGACTGGTTTTTGTCTCTTCAACGCCGGTTACAGGATTCGAGGGTCATCTTCCTCCTCACCTCTCCTGTCTTCCATTCGTCACCCGGCCTCTCGCCTTGACAGATCCAGCCCAGTCCAGCCCAGTCCAGCCCAGTCCAGTCGAGCCCAGCCGTTCGCTCTCAACGCCAAAGCATCTCCCAAACCGCCGCACCGAATCGCCAAAATGGTAGCGGCCGCCAACGCAACTTGCCCGGGCGGGGACTCAGCAATCCCAGATGCCTTCGCCCTGCCTATCCCGCAGAACATCAACGTCATGGTCAGAACGGGGTCCAACGTCTCGAACCACGCCATGGAAGTTTGCTGCGCGCCCAACCGCGTCCAAGTTACCACGGGATGCCCCTATCTGTGGTGCGAGCTGCCCCGGCGGTACTTCAACGAGTCTTCCGACCCAGCCTCTGTCGGATCCAAGGTTTCGGCTTGTCTGGGCACCAACTTCGCCGACGGCGACAGCCGAGGCACCGTCTTTCAATTCAATGCGGGAGCTCGCGCGGGGACGGCCACGACGAAGCAGATGGGACTCTGGGTTCTCTTTGTGTCTGGGTTGATATCATACCTGCTCTAGTCACCTGTGATGGGAATTGGATGTTCTGGTCGTGCATAGCCTGCTCAAATGGACAACGTACCGGAACTCCCAAGCCATGGCGCAGGACCAGGCACACAGTTGAACAGACTGTTGGAGATTATTGCGCGCCGCGTGAATTGTAAAATAGATGCAAAAGAGTAGGTCATACAACATTGCCTTCGGCTGCCAAGTTGATTGATGGGATGGAGAAAACGGCCAGAGACGGATTGGATGCCCCGATGTTGTGACTCACGGCCGAAGCTCGCCGCCGTGGTTTGCTGGCGCGCTGTTGGTTGCACAGTTGCAAGGGCATGTTGGTTTGTGCGCTATTTTTGCTTTGCGCCTAATTTGAGTCTGGGAGTGTGACTGACCTCCAGGTTTGGGATCGCAAACTTGGGCGGTATCAAAGAAGAGCTCCCTTGTTCTATTCCCGAATAAACTTACTGGGAGCAAGCGAGCAGTGGTCCAATTTGCTGCGCTCTTCTACGAAACGGTGTCACCATCGCTGCCCGTATGGAGACGGCAATCCCAACGTATCCGCTGGACTTGACACATCAGCAATGCCGCCGTTCATCTACATCAACGGCTACCCTGGGGTTGGCAAGCTGACCGTGGCAACGGAGCTGTGGTAATGATACCTTTGTTCAACTTTTTCGATTTCCGTATAGTATTGCTTGTATCTGACACCCAGTGATCGGGAATCGCAAAGCAAATTGCTGCCGAAGGCCAAGCTCGTCAACAATCACCTCCTCATCGACCCGGCAGCGGCTGTTTTTGACAGGACGGATGAAGAGTACCAACCCCTCCGTCAAGCCCTGGTAAGTGCCAAAGTTTGTATGCTCTCTTAACTGCCCATTTTCTGACTATCACGGCAGCGTAGCGCGGTCCTAACTTCCATTGCCACCGCCAAATCCGCGCAAGACATCACCTGGATCTTCACCGACTCGCAGTCCTCAAGCCGCGTCGGAAGCTCCGTTTCGAAAGAGCATCAGAATGCTGCCATTATTCGCGGCTCGCCATTTATCTCGATAATCCTGCATTGCGAGATCGGCGAAAACCTGAAGCGGGCCGTGGGAGGCGATCGTGGCAATGGATCCAACACCAAGCTCACCGACCTGGACATCTTGCGCAGTATCCGGGACGAGGAGGACATCTTTCATTTCCGGGACGGAAATGAGCTGGATTTGGACATCACTCACCTATCTCCCAGCGAAGCAGCTGTCAGAATTTACGACCACGTCGTTGAGATTCTCCGGAAAGACTCTGCTGCTCGGAATATGGAGGCTTGATGATATGGACATCTTAGGGTGCTAGGTGGTCAGAACGTTTTTCGCCGTGGAATTGGGGTATTATTGCCGACCTATTGAGCTGTGTCTTCTCCAACCTGCATGATGCACCAGGTCGGCGGCCTGGAATCAACCAACGACCTCTACTCCCTCTCCTCTTTCTCCTCCCGTTCCAATCTGCAGTCGGACAAATTTGACGCAGTTACATCATCTCGTGACATTTGTAAACCTGGCCTCAACCCAGATGCTACCTACCGATGGCTGAGCAGCGCCACCTCCATCTTCAACGCAACTGTGATCTCTGCGACGATCGGGCGTGGGACTCGGAGCCCCGCGTTATCCGTAAGAAAGTTCACGCCGACCAGCGACACGACGTCAAATTCCATGAAGCTCATGAACCCAATCGCAGTGCTCGGAAATGCAAGCCTCACCGGCTTCTTCACCGGCATCTTCGAGCCAGCCTATCCCACGGGCGTCCAGCCACCCAACAAGCCGAAAACGAATAATGGTCGAACATGGCACCACTGCATGGCAGCAGAGTGCGTGCCTTGCGAAGTCTCGCCCCAAAGCTGTGTGGTTCACAAAGATTGTCTGCAGGTATTCATTCGAAACTGCACCACCCACGATGCTCTTGATCGGCTCTGGGTTGCCCGCGTTTGGCGGCGCCAGCTCTGGGTCGGCATGCATGTCCCAGAGCTCAACTTATTAAGGACAGACAAGATACTCGGCTCTGAGGTGCCGACTTTGCTCGACTACGCCGAACGTCGTGGGCTGCCGCAGCTGAAGGTGCTGCCCTTGGAGCTTGTCGGGATTATCCACAAGCTTTTGCAAGGACACTTGTTCTGGCGTTACCTCGCTATCGTGCACATGACAAGGCAGTTCTCCATCGCGCCTTCGCAACCTCTACAGTCTTTTCCTTTAAGGACGGTTGCTTCGTGGGAGCGAGGGGGCATGCCCAAGCTTGCCGCTGGAAGACTGGATGACCTACCCCCCACCATCTGTCTCACTCTCGACGTGGACGGTCTGAGGGCGTTTGAGCGACTCCCCGAGCGCCCAACATTTGAGCCACGCCGGTTCAACGACCTGGCTTTTATCGTTGATGAGCAAACCCGCCATGCCGATACAGTTGCGCACTTCAAGGTACCGTAACACTCCAAGTCATATTCCTCTCACCGGGCAGGGTGGTCTGTAAGTCCTATCAACTAAATTGGACAACAGAACGGACTTCTGCGTCTCACCGTACCTCATTTGGATTGCGATCTTCAAGTTTGGGATACGCCAACTCCTCCTGACCTACAAAACTACATCCTTCGCTCAGAGCCCAAGGCGGGCCGCCTGCGCTTCTATACTATCAACGTGAACGAAATCAACGGCATTTCCTTCCGCCTTACCCGTCTCGGCAATGTCATCAAAATTTACCTACACGACAGAAGACGGCATTGTGTCGAGATTAGAAACAACGATGTTTTTGACCTATTTCCGTTGTATGGCGTGTGGATTTACGTGCCACTCCCTCGCCATGATCCGTTGACTCAATTCGGCTGTCTCGTACGGCCAAACGCAACGGGACATTACATTCCAAATTACTTCTGCTGTTTGGTAGGTTTTTTTCCGCCTGAAGTTCAGTCTCGGAACCTAATAGCGCAAAGTTCCGCACGTCTTCAGCTGGCGAAACCATTGTTGGGCGGTATTACCTCGACGACGAGAACCGGCTCCTTGTTAGTGACCAACAACCAACAACTTTGGTCTGCTCAACGGGTTACGAGAATTACAGCCGAGTTCTTTTCTTTCGCCGTCGAATATAGAGCAAACCCGTACGCTGATAGAGCCTCTCAGTTATCCACAACACTGGCCGACATCTCGAGGGTGGTACTTTTCTTCTGCGTGTCTAGACGATATTCGCTGGATCCAAGTCTTTTTTACCGAAGACGGCCTCCACTGCAGAGGTTTACTGCTCGAGTACGTGAGTGGTGGCCAGAGAGCGTTGGGCCAGTGCCGGCTTGAGTTGGATCAATCCGAGACGTTCAGGCGGGTCTCGCACATCGCGTTTGCGAACGTGACACGCCGAGAGGCGGGCTCATCAGAAGAACTGAAGGCAACAAAGGTTAGCTTCAATGAGGTCCCAGAAGGAGACGCCAGCTGGTCACGTTTTGCCATGACAGGCACGCTCTGGTTTTGGTTCACCAATCAGGAGACCCGACTCGAAATGTCAACAGATGAATAGTCCAGCAAGCAGTTACTTGGACAGTATGCCACCGCTTCGCTTACTGTTGTTCCAAACAAAACACTTCCCAGTTATGCCAGGCGAAAGGAGGGAAAAGAGGAGAGAAACGTCGCCGGGAGCAAGCAAGGGTGAAAGTACAGTAGGGTAGGTAGGGTACGTAAGAACTGGAAGAGACTTAGGTTAACGACATGCGGTGTTGCAAGATTATCACCCATTTATTCCAATCAGAAGCCTTCATTGCCAGTCTAACCAGCGAGGTGGTGAGTTTATTGACCATCCCATTCAAATCTCCATCTACGCGGGATCTTTAAATCCATAAAAAGCCGCAAACCCGTCGGGCACCGGAGAACCACAGAGACCTGCAACCCTGTCGGGTACGGCACTGCCGACCAACGCTCCGCCCACCAGTCGTAGTCGATGGCAGCGGTGATCTGGGCGTCGATACCCACCAAGGAGAACAGGTAAGGCGCCGTCAGCAGCGCCACGGTCAGGATGACGGTCACGCCAAAAATCCAGCATCCCGCCACGAGGTGGAGACGCAAGAGCGAAGAGAGAACGCCCATCTCTGTCGCTAAAGTTTCTGGTCCCAGACTTTGAAGATGGCGGCGGGGAAGAGGTAAAGAGGCGAGCGGCGGTGGCAACGGTGAAGTGGTGATGATCTCGATGCCAGGGGGGAGTCACGGCGGCGACGGCTGCGACAGCGGCAGCAGGGGGGCGGTAAGGTGTCGGGTGAGTGCACGAGGTGGGTGTTCTGGAGGAGGGCTTCGAGTTGATGTAGCAGCGAGGGCAACTGAATTGGTTAAAAAACCAGTTGAGAAACTTTATGCTCGGTCCTGAACTCACTGCGATGCTGGGTAACGTCATCGTAGGGTTGCGGCAGTCGAGGCGGCCTCGGGGTTCTGACGTTGTCCGTTTTGTTTCTGCATCGTAGGTGCTGTGCATTGCATTTCGAGTCTTGTGCAGCGTGAGGAAGCCGGTGTTCCGGCGGCGTTGCTATCAGGGACTTCGGAAAATGGACTCCTCCTTGAAGACGCCGCATGCATCATACGCGAGGCCACTAAGACCGCTTGTCATTTTGTCGACAGTTAGGGTCTTGCATTGCAGATCACGTCACCCCGAGACTGAGGTGGTTAACCGTGACTTTTTCAGCTACTTAGATCTGTCAAGTCTAGGAACTGCGCATTCAAGAACTTGCAGTACCGAATGAATTATCGGGTTGATGTCAAGATGATATACAGAAGAAGCTGGACGAAATGTTGTGCGGCTGACAGGGGCGGGGGCGACCCCAACAAACCCCGGTCTTGGCTTGACACCTTCAATTCCAAGCAAGGAAGTGCCCGGCACGGCTCTGATGCATTGCATTGGGCTCTCAGGCATCAAACGGATTGCATAAAAAGACAAAAAGACAGGATGCGCAGAGCAGAGCACCATCTCCTTGGGGAAATGCACACGAATCAGCAGGGGGGGCGCCAGCAAAACAAGTGGGGTGCATGGGGTGCATCTCCCTGGCAACGCTTTGTTTACTCGGCCCATCATTGGATCATGGCCTGTCACCGCCCTGTCTCCGACCGCCCTGCAACAGGGGCGTCAACCACCAAGAACCAGTCGGGTTCGACCGCCGCCAAAATAAACCCGCCTCACCCGCTGTTTCGTCAATGGCCAGCGCATCACTGCTTTAGCCTCTCCACGCATCCCACCACTCCCATTGGCACCCGACCGTTGCCCGGCGATATCAGGGGACGCGGCTGACTTGTATAAACACTTTCTGCTGGCGCGCTGCTTTATTCACAGCTGTTTTTTCAAGATGCCACGGAAGACTCCGGATCTAGATCTGGACTTTGCCATTTATGTCGACGGTTCCTGTCTGAGCGAAGCCATGGACGACGAAACCCACACGACGATGCCTCCCTCGCCCGACGTGACCCCGGCGGCCGACCAGGTGACGACTGAGAATGCACAAGAGCACACCAACACCGCCACCGACGAGCTACCAAGCGTTGGGACCGATAATGTGGCAGAGATGGCGGGCGAACAAGAGAAGGATACAGAACAGACGGAGGAGAGCGAGGTTGAGCGAGTGGAAAGTGCTACACCCGAGCTGGACGAGGTGACAGAGGAAGACAAAGCTGCTGCCGAGACAGAAGTCGAGATCCCAACCGAGCCTGCCGCCGAGGACGCACCTGTCACCGATAAGGCCACCCTTCAGCCAGAGGCGATCGAGGGTGAACACGAGGACACAGTCAGCGCCGAGGAGGTTGCAGGAGGTGAAGAGGCGAATAATAGAACCGCCGAGGATGTGCATCCTGATCAAGAGGTACAAGACGTGGACGCCAATGTCGAGGAACAGCAACATCAGCGCACGCCCGGCGTCGACAGGAAGACCTCGCTTCGGACAGAGGCTCTCATCCACGCCGCTGCCCGCGCCGTCGTCGCCAAGATCGAGCGGCGCAGCAGTGATCCGCCTGCGGAACAGGAGGAAGACGAGTTCGACAACTCTCTCCTGAGCACCGACTCGCAAGACACGCCCACACACCGCCTCGACGACGATGCCCACAACACCTACGGCGACCATGAGCCCCCGAGCCGCCGCCAATCGTCCGACTCGCCGTCCCGGCACATGCCCTCGCGGTCCATCTCCAGCGACGATGCCGGCGACAGCAGCTCTCACAACGAGCCCGATGACGACGTGTTTAGCGACCGCAGCGCCCGGAGCTCGCTTTGCTCTCTCGACGCGCGGGATCTCGACCAGGACATGCACATCAAAACCCCCCTCGCCAAACCGACCATGTCCCGCCGCGACTCCTACGCCTCCACCACCACCACCGGCACCAACACCCACTCCCCGCGCAACATCTCCAACATCTCCACCATCTCCGCCCTCTCCTCCTTCTCCCACTACCCCGAAAAATTCCCCCCCACCCCCCGCAAACCCCGCCTCCCCTTCCGCACCCCCTCCGAAATCCGCGCCATGCAAATGTCCTCGCCAACCCCCTCCGTCTTCAACGGCTCCTCCCCGCGCTCCTCTCCCAAACGCAACCACCACCACCACCAACCCCCTCCCATCTCCCGCCTCACCAGCCCCGCCCCATCAGCGCAATACTCCCCCAAAGGCCGCACCCCGCCGCGCTTCAAACCCCCGCGCAAAGACCCCGCCCCGCTCGTGCTTCTCCACGTCACGCTTCTCCCCCTCCGCTGGCCATGGGGCGACGTCCTCAACACCCTCGACACACTCCCTTCATCCAAGCACAGCGACCCGCAGGAGGAGCACCACGACCTGCACCGGCTGCGCGACGCCTGGCGCGCGCTGCAGGACCGCGTCGGGGATACCGTACTTGAGCGCGGGATTCTGCTGCCGCATCCGCAGGGCGATTATGAAGTCCTGGAGGAGCGGTTGTTGGAAGCGCTGGAGCTGCCTGTTCGGCGAAGGGCGAGGATTCTCGAGTGCGGGCATTATGTTGGCCCCGGGGGGTACGAGGATGATTTTCTTGCTGGGGAGGGGAGTGATTGTGAAGAGGAGGGGGGGCAGGTTGGGAAGAGGAGGTGGTGTGGGACGTGTCGCAATGAGATTCGGGTGGAGGAGCTTGGCGAGGGGAGGAGGGTGTTTCGGGTCAAGGTGTATGCGAGTAATGGGTTGATGAGGGCGGGGGCGTGGGAGGCGTGCTGGAAGGAGATGGAGAGGGTGGATGTGGAGGTTGAGCCTGTGGTGGAGATTGGGGTGCAGGGGGAGTTGGAGAGGCTGGGGGTGATGCAGATGGAGGCGGAGGAGCAGCGCAGGTTGGAGATGGAGGCTGCGGAGCTCGAGGCCGAGTTGAAGCGCGAGGCGGCGGTGCTGGGGCTGCGCGCCGAGACGCCCGCGCTGCACCAGGCTGATTCTGCTGATCTGGATGCTCAACGAGCCATGATGTCGTCTCCTGCTCCCTCAGCCGCCATGCAGCTGACCTCTCTGGTCCGCGCCAGCACCCCGGCCCCAGCCGTGCACCAAGCCGAGCCGATCGACACCTCTGACGAGCGCCGCCGACGCGACGAGGAGCGCATGCGCGAAATCTACGGCGACATGCCCTCCTCGGCGCCGGCTCCTTCACCACCCGACCATCAGTACCAGTCGGCGGCACCCACCCATTCCCAAGCCTTGACGGCCGTGAACCCACCGCCAATACCGCTCCTCACAGACGGCACGCGGCAGCAGCACCACCCCGACCCATACACCGCTCCCCGCCCACCGGCGGAGGACGCCTACCCTCGCACCCACAACCAACCAAATCCCGCCCGCTCCTCCCGCGTCGTCCTCGACGAAAACTCAGGCTTCGTCGAGCTGCTGATGGAGGCCTTCAAAGTGCTCCTGCGCGACCCAAAGAACGTGGCCATCATCGTGCTGTGTTTGTTCTTGATGGTGATGATGAAGCGGCCTGCAGCGGGTGAGACAAGCCAGTTGGTGCCGGCTGTGGTGCCAGCCGGATATCGGTTTGAGCCTGTTGCTGCTGGGGAGGTGCATGAGGTGAGGGTTGAGGGGGTGGAGGCGAAGGGGATTCCTGCTGAGGTGGAGGCTGTTGTGGTTGAGATGGCGGTGGAGGTTCCGGTTGTTGCTGGATTGGAGGCTCCGGTTGTGGACGTGGTTGAGGAGGCGGTGGTAGTGGAGGAGGTAGCGGTTGAGGAGGAGGCGGTGGTGGTTGAAGGGCCGGAGGTGCAGGTCGTTGTCGAGGAGGGCTTGGAAGAGGAGGTTGGCACGCAAGGTGACGACGTGGTCTTGGAGCCAGTGCTGACCGTCGAGCCCGATACTCTTCCTCCCCTGCTTGCGGCTGACGTCTGCCACCCTCGCGGACTCGAGTATCCCTTCACAATGGTCGGAGAGCTTCCGGATTCCGAGGTTGCCGATGATGCCACCTCTTTCAACACCGAGGCTGAGGTCGAAGCCGAGCAGACTGTTCTTGAGGACTCGCCTGTCACGCAAGACGAAGTTGATGCTACGGCATCCAACATCGACATCGAATCTCCTACCTTGGACAACACCGCCGACCTCGCTAAAGAGTCCGGGACTCATGTTACTCAACCCGATGAGGCCGATTCGAATGCCGACGAGGATCTCGCCGACCGCTGCAACATGGACACCGACCCCGAATATGACGAGGAAGACTTGTCCCCCACCCGTACCGCGACCGCCTCGACCACGTCGCTCTTCATCCCCGGCCCATATGTCACAGAGCGCAAGACGGTCCGCGTGTTTGAGACCGTTACCGAGACGGTGCGTGTCAGTGTCGTCACAGAGACTGAGACGGTCTCAACCGTGGTGACTGCCGTCCCGCAGACAGTGGAAGAGACCGTGTTTGAGACGGAAACGGTCCGGATCACTGTGTCTGTGCCCGTTGAGGAGCAGCAGGGGAAGGGAAAGGTCAAGGAGGTCAAGGCGGGATGTAAGAAGGGTAAGGGTTGGTTTTGAGATGGAGTATGGCAGATTGGATGACAGATTGCATCTGTTGGATGCGTGATGGATTTGTTACGATGGATGCGTGTATGTGTGTGATGTAGTCTCTTTTGTCCTTCTCTTTGTTCAGTTGATGTTAGCCTACGCATAGCGATACTAGTAGCTTGATGCCTGATGACAGTTGAATGGAAATATTGTGGTTTCAGACCTTCTGCTCTTGTTGTTACTTCTCGATATGACATGACACCCCAACGCCGCGCCTTGTACATAAAGTTGGGACACCACTTTGGGCATCTGTTTTTACGCCCGCCGTGGCCTTGTACAACCGGACCTTCGCCGCATGGTCCTGACTCAATTGACGGATTTTCCAGAGATCTTCCGCCTGAAATCTTTTCTTCTTCTCTTTTTTTGCTGCTCTCCAAACACCTTGAAACTAAACGTGTTGTAAAGATGTGCATCCCATGAAGTCGCCGACCATTGAGACATGTGTTTCTTCTAAAAAAAAAAAAAAAGAAAAAAGGGTAATTGCAGACCGAGTGCGACCATTCCGAGTCGTGACTCTTCGACTTGATGTCGTTCGTTGTAGAGTTTCAAGCTCCTGTCAGGTATCCATTGGGATGCTGCACCGTGCATGCCACCAGGACAATCAAATCGCCGGTGTCGTAAAGATGGAGCTCTGCATCACCGCAAACCCTCACTATTCCGACTCCAAGCCTCTCCTCTAGTTGAGACAGAGACAGCGCGCCGCCACCTCGCAAGCAATGTCCAGTGGGTGGTGCTTGCCCACCCAAGTCTCGCGGCTCTCTCAGCCACTTTGCATTTCTTACTTCCGGAATAAGGATGGCGGGCGATGGCTTTCAGAACGGCAAGCAGACTAGCCGAGACAGTGTCTTCTGCGGTGATTTGGAAGATGCCTGACAGGATGGCGAAGTGGACGATTGGGATGATGGCTTGGTGGATGGCTGTCAGAATGACTGGCAGGAAAACAGGTAGACTTTCTGAGAGAATGTCTTCAGGACTAAGTTCCAGCGCCTAGTAGACTAGACTCTGGATAAAAGCTGGATGCGGATGGCGAGGTTGGCCCTTGTTCGAAGGACCTCTTCCCAACCTGGCATCTTTCTGCACAGAATCCAAACCGACGTCGATCGGCGGGGTTCCTGCATTGGTCAGGGGTCTGGCGCTGGCTTTAATTGGTGGGCATCCCAGGCACTGGACAGAATCGGCCTAGCTCGGACGAGTTTCACACGACGAACATTTTCTGGTACTAATTCAAGGTTGATGTTATTCGGGTCGTACAACCGGGCCCTAAACCTCGTGGGTAGAGTGTGAAACCGGGTGGCCGGGGTCTTGGGTCCATGTCTTCAAAGGCACGCGAGAGTTGGTTGAAGAAAGATTGTTGACTGACGGTCCTGAAATCCCTTGGCGTGATCAGAGTTGGTGATGAAAAAAAGGCGTTCGGTTTGCACGCAGTTCCAGGGTCTTGACGAACCCGAGCCGTGCATTGGCGCGCCCACGCGCGAAGAGGGACCGTGCGAGCTGGACCCTCCCACATTTTTTGACCCTGAACGCGGCGACCACGAAGGTAACCTATCTCCACACTCCACTCTCCCCGACCATGTTCCCACCTGTTTAGGTTGCTTCGGGAGCCAGGCCCTTCCATTCCTTGAGACCCTGGAGTCGCTCGCTCAACAACGTCAAGCTGTGGTTCAACGTGCTGCACCTGGCTGGCCGCAATTGGTTCTCTCTTGCTTTTTTTTCTCTCTCGATTCGCTTGGCTCACTGGGTTCACTCAGCCCACCAACCTGCGACCAACCGACTGACCGACCAGCGACCGACCGTGTTCTCAACTTCGAATTTCGGCCTTGGCCTTCGTTTGCGTCGCGAATCGCTCGGCCGCCCCTGGTCGCCAAATTTAGTTGACATCGGCAGCAGGCCGGCTCCCTGCATCGCCGCCCGTCGCACCACCACCCGGGCTCCACGTCAAAGCTTTCTCGACAGATGAATTCACCCGATTAGACGAACCATCGATAGCCAGCCAGCCCTCCTTGCTCTCCTTTTCCTGGAGACGGACCAGGTCCACCGCGGCGGGCCCCAGACCGCAGACCGCAGACCGCAGAACGGCCGGCACCAACGTCCAGCCCCTGATGTGGACAGAAGTCGTGACAATCGCAATCACTTCGTCGTAACATTTGCCGTCCCCACCACCCTGGCGGTTTTTTGAGACGACTCCCAGAACACGAGGACGGACTGGCGACCGAGGTCGGACGAACCTGACACAGCGTCGCTCAACCTGGACGGAACCGCGACCTCGTCCAGGATCAGCCCCGAACCCGCCTGTGATACCCACAGCGACGCCGTCCCGCTCGACAACCGATCATAGATGCCGCCCGGTCGGACACAATGCCCTGGCAACCGCTGCCTCGCATCGCCTTCGCCGTAGCGACCTTCCCCTTCACCGCCTCGAGCCCGGCCGACCTCCCGCTCGAGCTGGGCGATGAGCTGTACATCATCGAGGAGACCCCGGACGGCAATTGGCTCCGTGGTTACCTGGTCGCGCCGCCGAGCTTGCTGGCTGGCCTGACCAGCGTCAAGGGGCAGACTCTCGAGGCTCGCGTCTTTAGCGGCATCTTCCCGCGCAGCTGCGTCGAGGTTCGCGAAGTACTGGGCGAGAGCGAGGAACCCGAAGGGAACGAGGCCGACAGCGAAGATGGCGCCGCGTCGACCCCAACACATGCTCGAGGAGGCGATTCGGCAAAGAGCGGGTTAGAGGGGAACAAAACTGAGCGAAAGAGGAGGAAAGATGGGGCAAAGGCTTCGCCGACCAAAGGCTGGAGGGATCCTTCGGGCTTGCCAAACGGCCCCCAAGGACGCCTCTCCGTGCCTGTGAAGCGCGATCCGAATGCGCCGCGCCCGCCGGCCCCCGTGCCCATGCTGAAGATTGGCGACGAGACCCCGACCTCGACCTCAGAGCCGCTCATCGACGAAATCGCGTCTTGCCTTCGGGAATGGCACTCCACCAACCTCCACGAGCTGCTGCTGTCGCGCCAGTACGCCAAGCTGGACATCATGTCTGGTCTCATCGCCAACCTCAACTTCGCGAGGCAACAGTTCCTGCACGACGTGTTGACCACCCGAGAATACGAAATCCTCCGAGAGAAGACGGTATGGGACCTGGTCCGCGTAAACAAGCTCTGTGGTGGAGAAGTGATTGTGCGCGACCCGCACGAGCGCGGCAGGGTGCTTACCGGGGACGACTCGGTCGTCGAGATAACAAAGCTGCAGTCTATCATGAGCCTGCTGGATGAGGCGCCCACCCAGACGGTCGAGCTGACGGCGCTTCACCACCTATTAGTGGACATCAAGGGCTTCGCCGGCGCGTCCACCGAGGCTACCACCCTCGTTCTCTACCTGGCCACCAAGACCGCTGGGAGCCCCTTGACACCTCTCTCCGAAAGCTACGTCGTCGAAATGCCCGCTGGTGGGCAAATGGTCCACCTATCCCGGAACAGCCAACTGCGCACCCTGTTCGCCGACTTGACCGCCACCGAGATCGGCGACGTCCCCTCCATCGAATCCGAACTTTTCCTCGTCGTCAAGATCCGCGCCGCACAACAAGTCGTGGCGGCCAAGCCCAGCTCGCGCTCTGGGACCATGTCACAGGGGCTGCCGCAGTTCCCCAAAGACAACTCGAAACCGCCATTGTCCGCCGGAAACAAATCAGTGCGTAGGAGCCTCATGTGGGCGGGCAAGAGTACGCGGTCGGCATTTTCGAGGGGAAACCCCCGCCTCGACTCGCTATCAGAGCAGCCCGAAGAAGCCGTATCACCTGTCACAGCAACCGCCGAGAGCAGAGATGGGCAGCCTCCGAGCACCGCCAACTCCAGGACGGGGCGCTCGTCTGTGGATGGGCACGTCACCCAGACCGCCGATAGGACCGTCGGTGTCGGCGTGCTCAAGCTCAATTCCATCATGAAGCAGGCCGAAGAGGTTGAGCACATTGTGGGCATCTGGGCGCCGTCTGCGAAGCAGGCACCTCAGGATGGGGAGGAATGCGACCCCATCATCCGCGAAATCATGGACAGCAAGACGGGCTTCTTTGAGAAGTCGAGGAGAGCAGAGCGTCTGCAAGTGCATTTGAGGGCCTTCAACAATCCGGATGCCGATATCCTGATCAAAGCGACCCCGACCGTGCTATCTAACATCTGCAAAACCAACAAGATGGGTTTCTCCGGCGCGCCGACAAAACCCAGGTCGGACATCTATCTGACAATCGACGAGGCCGTCTTGGCCCACAAAGCGCTGCTCTCTCGATATGGAGGAACCCCGGCAGCGTTCCCAAACCACTTCCACGGCAACAACCTCCAGATCACGCTCGAAGTCCGTCGGCCAACGGGTGAACGCGTCGAGAACTGCATTCATCCTTCGTCTAATTCCGAAGCCATCAGCACCTGGAAGACAGTGATTGCCGAACGCGGTGAACCGTGGCGTCAATCCATCAAGCTCGTGCTTACACCGCAGGACGTCCACCAGGGACACGTCGTGATGCATCTCGCAGATGCGCCGAACCCGCCGTTCGCGGTCGCCTACCTGCCACTATGGGATCAGCAGGCCTTTATCCGCGACGCCTCCCACGGTTTGGTTCTGTACCGGCTTGATGAGCATACCGCCACTGCCCAGGCTGGTGCCCAAGGGAGGGGTGGTTATTTGAGTCTCCCGTTTTCTGCCCGGGGCAAGGATGATCACCAGCTCGACCCGACGTCTCCTCTCGCCATGGTCCGTGTTGAGACCTACCTCTGCAGCACGCGATTCTCCCAGGACCGGGTTGTATTGGGGTTGCTTGGCTGGAAAGACTCGTCGCGGGAGGGGATTCCAGTGCTCCTGAAGCAGTTTATTTTTGTTGCCGAGATCGAGGTCGTCAAGCTTTTGAACGATGTTCTGGATGCCCTGTTTGGGATTCTCTGTGAATACTCTGGCAATGACGACTACGAGGATCTCGTCTTCACCGCCCTCGTCAGGGTGTTGGACATTGTCCACGACAGGAGATTCAACCTCGCTCCGCTGGTCGACCAGTACGCGGAGAGCAGGTTCAACTACCCCTTTGCCACGCTTTGCTTGGTCAGGTCCTTCACTCGGCTTCTCTCGAAACCCACCGAGCCTGAGACTGCACGCAAGCTGCGCGCCACGTTCAAGGTTGCCAGGCACATTCTCAAGTTCATCACCCACGGCCGAGGCCAGCAAAAGGCGAAGGAAGCAGGCATCGGAATCACAGGGTCCAATCCGGGTTTCACACGCCACCTACGCGTCATTTTCAAGGCCCTCGATGCCATGATGCGCAGCACTGCACCGGTTCTAGTCGGCAGCCAGACGTTGGCTGTCCAGCACTTCCATACTTGGCTTCCGGAACTTGCCGGCCTGTTGACCACCGAGGAGATTTTGCACATCGCTATCGACTTTATGGACTCTTGCGCTGGCGTCAAGGGCAAGCTGGTTCTCTACAAGCTGGTGCTCATCATCAGCTACGCCAAGCTCGAGATCTTCTCCCATCCCGAACAGCGGTCTGCCCTGAGCGCCAACACCGTCAGGTGGATTGCGCCGCACTGGGGCCATGTGGACGACGTTACGGACATCTGGAAAGACCAAGTTCGCCTCTGTTGCTCCATCCTCGCCAGCCAGATCGAGCATCTTGGCCCCGAAATTCCCGATTACATCCCGAAGATCATCCAATCCTACCTCGTCATCCAGGCCGGCCCCAAGAAACCGAGAGACCGTCTCTCCCTCCTCTTCCCCACATCCTACCCCTTCCCCGCCAAGCCCATTGCTGAAGAAACGCCCTTCGACGAAGCGCTCATCGAACTTTCCGCCGTCCTCTCTGCACTCTCCAACTCCTCAAGTGGCATGCAGCTCGAGCTCGCCGAGGACGACCTCCATGTAGTCGTGGAGAACTGCCTGCGCGTGCACATGAGCATCCTCCAGGGCGAGACTTTGCCCGCGGACTGGCTCAGCGTCAACATCTTCCACCACAAGTCCACCATGCGCGCCCTGCAGTACCTGGCCGGCATCCTGCTGGAGTCATTCCTCCCCCACCCGGACGAGGCCGAAAACTTCAACACGGAGCTGTGGAAGCTATTCTTCACCACGCTGCTGAAGCTGGTCGGCAGCCCGTCGCTGGCGCTCGAGACCTTCCCGGAGCAGAAGAGACGGGCCGTCTGGAAAATTGCGGGGGACGTGAGGGAACACGGCGCGGATTTGCTCAGGAGGACCTGGGAGGCCATTGGCTGGGAGACGACGGTCGAGGAGAGAGCCAGGTTCGGCCTGCCTAAGATGGGCGGCTACCAGGTGCAGTATGTGCCGACGCTGGTTGGGCCGATTGTGGAGTTGTGTCTGAGTGTGCACGAAGGGCTGAGGAGGATGGCTGTCGAAGTTCTTCAGACCATGATCGTCAGCGAGTGGACGCTCAGTGAGGATTTGTCGGTTATCCAGACCGAGATGATTGACTGCTTGGATGTGTACTTCAAGACGAAACCGCTGACGGAGAGTATCCTCCAGAAGTTGTTTGTCGGAGAGCTGTTGGATCGGTTCGAGCCGCTGGCGAGGGTTAAGGACGAGCCGCTGTACGGCGCGCTGCGGGAGCTGACAGACACCGTGGATGTGTTTTTGGACCTGCTGGTCGCGGTTCACAGCGGGGACGGGTCTGGCGAGGCGTCGCATCTCATCCACAGACTGCGACTGATGGAGTTCCTCCGCGACATGCAGAAGGAGGAGATCTTTATCCGCTACGTCCACCAACTCGCCAACCTCCAGGCTGAGGCTAGAAACCACGCTGAGGCTGGCCTAGCTCTGCGCCTACATGCCGACGTGTACGACTGGGACCCTCTCAGGACGACACAGCCGTTGCAAGACCCCGTCTTCCCGGCCCAGACCCACTTTGAGCGGAAAGAGCGGATCTATTTTGACATGATCAAGCACTTCGAGGACGGTGAAGCATGGAGTAGCGCTCTGGCCGCCTACAAGGAGCTGCAGACGCAGTACGAGACGAATACCTTTGACTTCGCCAAGCTTGCCCGCACGGAGCGCGCCATCGCCAGCATCTACGAGACCATCGCCAAGAGTGAAAAGCTCGTGCCCAAGTACTTCAAGGTCATCTTCAAGGGGCTCGGCTTCCCGGCCAACCTTCGCGACAAGGAATTCGTCTTTGAGGGCTCACCCGCCGAGCGCACGTCGAGCTTCACGGACCGCATGCAGGAGATGTACCCCTCGGCGCGCATCGTCACCAGCGAGCACATCGACGACGTGGAGGGCCAGTTCCTCGTCATCTCGACGCTGAGCCCCCACCGGGATCTGGGCCACCACGTCTTCCAGCGCGCGCGGGTCCCGCAGGTAATTAGAGATTACCTCGTCTCGGCGCACCCGCAGACCTTCTCGGTCAGCTCGAAGCGGGACACCAGCGGGCCCGTCACGGAGCACTACGCCGAGAAGGTGGTGTACACCACTGCAGAGCCGTTCCCGACGATCCTGCGGCGGAGCGAGATCGTGGCGGTGCACGAGGTGCGGCTGTCGGCGAAGGAAACGGCTCTCGAACGCGTCGTGCGCAAGACGGTCGAGATGTCGGCTCTGGAGAAGAAGGTGGCGGACGGCGAGGGAGGAGACGATGCTGCGCAGTTGCTGGTCGATGCTGTTGGGATCAGCGTGAACCCCAACTCGGAGAACAGCGTGGTCGCCTACCGGGATTTGATACCGGGCATGTCGCGGATGGGTGAGACGTCGCCCATACTGGAGCTAGAGGATGAGGAGGCCGAGGTTTCGGAGCTGGATGCCCAGGAGACTGCCATTAAGATGGCGCTGGTCGACCACGCGATTTTGCTCAAGAGGTGCTTGGCGACGTTTGCGAGGAGCGGGAATGAGATCCTCACCAAGCACGTTGAGGATTTGCAGCGCAGTAAGTGGCCCGTCAGCCTGCTGTGTCAATGGAAACTGACCCTTGCCAGTCTTCGAGACGACCTACGCACCGGAAATCGCAGTATTCACTCCGGCTCAACTCGCCCGTGAAGCCACCGGCGCCACCCCCTCACCCACTTGGCCGCGGTCCCCACCATCCACCCTCGGCGGCCTGCCACCCCACCGAGACGCCAGAGCCCCTGGCGGCACTCTCCCCAAGGGCGCCACCGAAGAAGCCACCCTCGTCCGACCCGTCTCCCTCCGCCAAGGGCGAGGCGCTCGCCTCAGCTTCCTCGGCGGCCGAAAGAAGGACCAGAAGGAAGTCAACGGCGACCACCAGCCGATCCACGAAGAAGATCCTCCCACGCCCACCGCCAAGTCCAACCCCTCCCACCCCAAAGACAGCTCCAGCTTCGGCAACCGCCGCAGCTTCTTCCGCACCGTGCCCTCCACCCCAGAAACCGGCTCCGCGTCCCCGCGGGCAGGCCACGCCTACCCGCCTCTCCACCCCCTCCAAACCAACGGCATCGCGCCCAGCGCCAACGGCGAGTGGACGACGGACGCCAGCGGCGGCAGCGGCTCGGAGACGTACGCGTCCATGTCGCCGGCCGTCGTGGCGTCCGGCGGGTCCGAGAAGGACGGCTACCAGCCGCGCGTGTACGAGACGCATGTGCTGGCGGGGCAGGGCCAGGCACCGCCGCCGGGGCAGTCCCTTGTCGGGCATGTGGGGAGCGTGAGGAAGCGGTTGAGTATTTTGAGGTTGGGGAAGAAGAGTAGCAAGGAGAGGGCTGCTGCGGGGGGGTTGGGGGGTGTTGATGAGGAGTAAGTGATCCGAGTAGGAGCGGTGGTTTTGATGGGTTGAGGTTGGCATGGTGCATTGGGCACCGGGTATTACTGGACACTGGGCGTCCATCTCTTTTGTGTCATTTGCCTTTTTTCTTTTTTTCGCGCTCTACAACTCTGCGTCATCCTTTTCGTTTTGTCGAGTGTTTTGTTCTGGATATACTGCGGTCGCATATACCACTGTACATGTACCAAAACAAGGGGGGAGGTCATGGGAGGCCTGGATAGGCAGGCGGCGAGGCACTTAACCTGTCGTTTGGAGGGGGCATACTCTTTTTTAGTGGTTGTTGGGACATATGCTGCTTGTTGCCAGCGGTTCTTTCTTCAATTTGTTCTTGTTTGCTTCAGTCAACTCGTCGCTCGGCGGACATTCTTGACATTGTCGTCACTTCTTTTCTGTCTGTCAGTTCACTTCTTCGCCGCGGTCTTGCGTTTTGCAGCGCTGTGTTCTCAATACCTCCGTGTTGTTGTATCTCATTTCGTTGTGTTTGTACCATGGAAACGCTGTGCTGGATGCGAGGGGTCGGGGATAAAGATGGCAGAGCGTTGTTGTTTGAGCGGATAGATATCCTAAGATACCAAACGGGGAATCGGAATTGAGTAGTTGATGTACCCCCCCGCCTGCATATGCAACGGCTTTTGGTTAAGCGTGTCGCTTGTGCAGTCGTCTGCACATATGTGGCATGTGAACCCCTAACGGAGAGCCGGGGTGAAGAGAGGCCCCGATGGAACGGGCGGGAATTGATTGACAGGCTTGGGCCTAGAACACCTGCGTTGAGGTTACAGTCTATGAGCCGGCTTGTCGCAACGTTGAAACCCGGTTGTCCGTGTCGGAATGTCGCCTTGTTGCGCGGCACGAGGTGACGTTCAATTTGAGACGGGCCAGACCAGGTCCGAACTCCCCCCTGGCCGTAGTGTGCGGATTACGCGGCCTTTGTCTGTTGCGGAACATGCTATCCGGGAAAGACTGCCTTACCAGGGTTTGTATTCAGCGACCCCTCAGATGATATTTGATTTGTCTCCCAGTAGACCTGGTTTCCTGTTTCATGCTTATTACTGGTACTGAGAGTGATGGTAGACCTGCTGCCCTCTGCTGTCGTGAGTGCAAATTAAACCACCAGTGAACTCACATGTGGACTGTGACGTCCTTCTATACGGCAAAGATACAGCCCAAAAATGACGCCTGCCATGCATCGATCCCGCATGCGGATGATCTCGTGAGCATTGAAGATACCGTGGCCCGGTAGTGCCAGCTGCTCCCACATCTCCACTTCCGTCGTTGCTTGTGATTACCTGAGTTCATCCTTTTCTCTTAATTATTGTCGCAAACAGAGCACCTTCGCCAATGCCGAAGATGGTGCACCTCTCGGTCCAGTCGCGGTACCGGTTGGTGCTGTTGGCTTTGGCCATTATGTTCGTCCGTCTTATGTGGCCGGGCAACGATCTGTTCTCCATCACGGCCACAGGTCTCGTACAATGGGCGGATCACCACTACCTGTCTTTGTATGAAGGGCTGCGGTGGAAAGAGCCCAACGACGAGGCGGTCTTGGATCAGGTCCCCCTCGCCATGTTTGACGCCGACCTCTTTGCATGGGGCACTGAGAACTCGACCCCCTCGGAGAAGTCCTATAAGCCGCCCCCGAAGGAGGCGCGCCCGATCTCGGACCCCTTTCCGCTACTTTCTCGAAGCCCTCCACCGAAGCCGAGTCTCCTTCGAGCGCCCGTGGCCAACCGCCCTCCTCGACGGCACTACCCCGAACAGACACCGCTGTTCGTGGGCTTCACCCGTAACTGGCCCCAGCTGCTGCAATGCGTGGTGAGCTACATTGCCGCGGGGTGGCCTCCGGAGGATATCTACGTCGTAGAGAATACGGGCGTGATGTTCGCAAACCGGGAGGGCAAATTGACGTTGCAGAACCCGTTTTACCTCAACCACACCCAGTTGGCCATGTTGGGTGTGAACGTCATTATCGTATGCCTCCTAGTGTCCCTGAATCAGCAAACTGCAGGCTAACCTTCACCTCTCCATCGCCACCTCAGACTCCAACCCTCCTCAGCTTTTCCCAGCTCCAAAACTTCTACCTCTGGTAACTAATCCCTCTCCTATCATGACACCGCCGCAGTGCACCGCCGCTAACACCGCCAGGACCGCCCTCGAAGCCGCACAGCCCTACTTTTTCTGGACGCACCAGGACCTCCTCGTCTTCACGTACGAAAACGACACCAGCAGCGCCGGCACCCCTGCCTCGCTGTACACCAACGCTGCCGCCACCCTCCGACGCCTGACCACCTCGCCCTCCATCCCCAAGTGGGCTCACCACTTCTTCTCCTACGACCACCTGACGCTGGTCAACCGCGACGCGGTCCTCTCCGTCGGCGGCTGGGACACGCACATCCCCTTCTACGCGTCCGACTGCGACACGTACGTGCGGCTGATGTGGGCCGGCTGGTGGCAGGGGGAGAGCGACATCGGGCTGATCTATGATGTTGGGAGCGTGCTTGCGGATCTAGGCGCGTTGTTGAGGGTTCCGGGGAGCAAGGCGAGGCTACCTGGGGACGAAGAGGAGGCGGTGAGTGGGAAATATGTGCAGGATTGGGAAGGGCTAGTCTACCTGGCAGATCAGATGGAGAGGGAGAAGTATGTGGGAGGGAATGCGTGGCGGAACACCTGGCAGGTGAAGCAGCGCGGGGGGCAGGGGGAGCCGTTTTATCGGGACGCGGACGGGTTTGAGGCCGGCATCAAGATGTGGATTGACGCCGGGAGAAGCGTCTTCGCGGAGAAATGGGGGCATCGCGGGTGTGATGTGGCAAATGTCGGGATCAAGGGGGAAGACGCGTGGCGGTTGGAGAGGGATTGGGACGAGAAAACGGAGGGGTTGGGATTTGAGGGAGAGTCGTGGTGATCTGGATAAAACTCGCTCGCTTTTATTTCATCGATGTTCTGTCTACGTGGCACATAAAATAGCACCGGGCATTTCTCTTTCCCCAAAGTGTCTTGGATATTATGTTCATGTCTCCATCCACTTTGTAACAACTAACATCAACACAATAGCTTGCACGCTCGTTAGCCATGCCCCGATACCGAAGCCCCCCTGAACGTCATCCCTTGCGATGCTCCACGCTGTGGCCACAATTCCGCTCACCACGAGACCTGCCAAGGTGCACAGAAGGACGGTGGACCTGTTCAGCCCTTCAATGATGTGAACTCCCCAGCCGGTGACGAGCCCGTCATCCGGACATTGGATCTGCAGAATGCTTTTGTCGAGTTTCTGTGGCATCCGGTTGCCCCAGACAAGCCTCTTGTGAGGTCCAGGGTTTGCCAGATGATGCAGGAAGATGTTAGCCGGGATTGGTGGCGGTTTGAGAGAGCGTGGACGATAGTCGTAGCCCTCAGAAACCATCTCGGCTTCGCTTGGGATGGCCATGGGTTTGTCCAGGATGCCAACGCGGTGTCTGTCCTCAACCGAAAACTGAACGAAATGCACATCCACCGGCTTCAGAAGAAAGTACTTGAGCCGGAAGCTGCGTAGCTCGCGATATCTCTCCCGAATCCGGTCAAAGAGTTGCGCATCGCTCTTTACGCTGCTCACATCGATCTCGGCGAGTTGGCGTTGGAACTCTCCTGTGTTCACACACAGCTCGAGAAACCTCTTTCTGGACTGACCAGGAGTTATCCCAGTTGTATGGAGGGCCCTGCCGGCGCCTCCCACTGAAGGAGGACTCAGACTCTGTCCTGGAGTCTCCCCGGCGTTATTTTGCTGGTTGGGAACGGGTGGTGGCGCAAGGGCCGGTGTTAAGTTTGAAGATTCTTGCGGGTTACCGCTAGCGGTACGAGTGGGACTGTTTGTAGTTGGCGTTTGGGAAGGGGGTGTGCTTCCTCCGTTGTCGTCGGCGTGCCAGCTTTTGAGAAGCACCTCCAGGTTGCGATGTGAGTCGCCGTCCGAACCTGGGAAATCCGCGTAGAGCTCATCGCCACACTCCTGTTGTTAAAAGTTGAGTTAGTACCGAGGTTCAACGCAGCGTTGAGGCAAAAGAGGACCAGAAAGGAACCAGAGAGTGTTTTCTTACACACGCCCATTCGATCCTGGAATAGCCCGGTTTCACAGCCGGTCGCAGCAAACGCCTTACCCGTCCCAGTATGCCTAGTGGTCGCTTTGCCTTCCACATCATGAAGGCAGCCACCCAGACCCGGCGCACCACAGTTTCCCCTCTTTTCTCCCATAGAACAGTCAGAACAGACCAGGAAATTGTCGATAAAACAACCGTCGACCAGATTATCACCAGATCTTCCCTTATTCCCCGTTCTGTCCAAGACAGAAAACACGACAGAACCTCTAGAAAGAACGATTCGAAGCCCCCCATCCCAGTTTCGTCATGTAAACTGGATTCAAGCGATGAATCGGTGCGTTCCAGATATGGTGCCCAAACGACATCCTTCGTTGGAATGAATGGGTCGGACACCTGTGGATGAAATTGGTGCGTGCTTTCCTTCGTGTGCTCGTTCATCGCACGGCGGACGGAGGCGTAGAGTTCGGCGTCACTGATGAAAGCCATGGACAAAACGGTCAAGAGGGCGTATATGATCGTGTCCCAGGCCCAGGCTAGTCTGTTCGTTGTTGTCCTCCATGGCGTGTTGGAGGAGGCCAGTTGCGCCTCGCTCACATCTGCCCGTTTGTCTTTGTCGTCGTCTTCGTCCTCAACGTCGTGCTCGTCTTTGACTTTGATTGCGTGTTTGACCGGGGTTTTGGCCTCGACGCCAACCTCATCCTCAGCTTCGCGTTCGTCCTCAACTTTGCGCTGTACTTTGATCTCGTCCTGGTCCCCGACTTTAACCCCATCGATGACCCGAGTCTCGTCTTCGACACCGCACTCATTTTTGAGTTTAACGTCGCCCATCCTTCGACTTTTGTCCTCGACGCCAACCTCGCTTTTGACTCTAACCTCATCCTCGACTCCGTCCTCCTTTTCGAGTCCAAACTCGTCCTTGACTTCGTCCTCGCTGTGGACTTTATGTTTGTTTCGGCCAAGGATGTTACGATGGGTATCAAAATTAAAATTATCTTGCAATAATTAATTAGCTACAAAATAACCTGAGACGTATTCTTTGAGGAAATACCCTGTCTTGAGATGCCCATCCCAGCACCCATTGCCGTCCAGTCCGACAAGAACAGCTTCTTCAAGCTGGTAAAGTATTCCACAAACCCCAATCGCTCTGTTTCATCATACTGAGTCAGTGAACTTCCATTTTATGCAGTTTTGTTATGCTAACGGAGACGAAGACGTACCATTCACACTCGGAAACTCCAACGTGACCATCCTCAACCGCTTCACCACCTCCAGCCCCTCCCCACGCTGGTAACGTCCCGCACTGGCCAGGTTCCAGGACAGTTCCGGGCCAGCATCTACCTCGCTCGCGGTAATTCCCGTCACGTTGGCTACCTGCAGAATGACGTTTTTGCATTTCTGGCTTTGAGAAGCGCGGTCAAGTTGGCAGTCACAGAGTGTGGGGTTGATGCGGACATATTGGTCGACTAGTTAGGTTCACAGAGCAGGTTAATGAAAGGCCTGGCAGGATGACGGATGCACAATTTTGTGGTAGAACTTACGGTTGATAACCAACAGTGACGCAGACGTTGACAGCCCCTGCGGCCTCTGGTCGGTGGGCGGTGCGAGGAAGATCACCAAACGGGGCGGGTCCGGCTGGCCGAGAACACAACCGACGTTTCCGCGCCCGTCAACTTGTATCAGGTTTGTTGGCCTCTTGGTGGGGTTTCCCGGTATGGAGCCGGAGGAGCTGGATTGGGAGGAGCCGGTTGTGTACGTGCGGGTGAGGGAGGAAGTGCTGCTCGGACTTAACGGCACCGCTTGTGGTTCGAGGTGGATGCTCTGGGCGGACGAGGCGCGTCTGGGCTCGAGGGATAGGCTGAATCGAGAGAAGTTGGGAAGAGAGGGGACGACGGGAGGGTAAGGTGAGACGACGGGGGGTGACTGCGGTGGAGTTTCTGAGCCAAAGAGTTCTTTCGGGATTTGCTGTCCCCGCGAGACACGAGTTGATGACCAAAGCTGAACTCGGCCGCTGCCCGACCTCCAGTCTCCCCCAAGAAACCTATTTGCGCGTTGGGTGGTGACGGTTGTGTTCGAGCTGAGTGCATAAGCAGTCAATAATGACGCTACTGACCTTGAGGGCATTGAAACTTACTAGTCATCCACCACCTTGTAGCCTGTCATCCATTCTTGGAAGTTGAACAGATCTAGCGGAGATATTAGTCAATAGCCTGATGAACATGCGTCAACCAATACAGTACCTCCTCTTTCCTGAAAAGTCAACCTGAACCGCCTCTCCTTCCGGCTTTTCTCCGGGCCCAGGGTTACCGTGTAGAGGGTGTTGTTTGGGCTAATAGCCTCAAGTGACGGCGCCAGGAGGAGGCGCGTTAAATCGATCTCGTGGCTGCAAAAGTCAGCATCGTTTGATCCTAAATGTCCTCGTTCGCACTAACCTCAAGGCAACTCTATCCTGACGGACGGTGCCGCCCGTGATGATCGTCAAATGATCACCATCGTGTTCGGCTTCCCGATAGATTTCCAGCCATTGTCCGGTAGTTGTGCCGGTGTTCCGTAGTTGACTGTTACTTCGTGAGTGGTGTGGCTCTTTTCAGTTCCCGTCTCTCGAATCCACATACCACTTTGCCACGAGCTCGCCTCGTTTGGGAGTGTCGTCTTCGTCTTCTCGAGGCTCCCACTCGTCGTGGTCTTGCCACGCGTGGCTCTCTCGCTCAATCACTCCCTGAAGTCGATGCAACGGCGGCATCTCTCCGGCCCCAATCAACTGGGAATGGACCTCGAATATATTCTACCGTTCAGTTAGATTCGTTCTTGGCAGCCGCACAGGTTGATGCACTTACATCCTCTAAATTGACGAAGAATCGCCGCACAGTCATGCCAAGTCGAGGAAACTGGCGTTCAAATTCGGCCACCGATATTGTGTTTGCAGCGGTTTGATAGTCTTCACTCGCTTTTGTTGCCTGTAGAAGCCAGTAAGCCCGAAGAAGGTTTGCCCACTTTGAGGCTTGAGTTGCTTCGCCCTGTTGGGATGACTGCCTTCGGCTATGCCATTTCTTCGCCCGATCCAGATAGAAGATGACTTCGTCTACCCCCTGAGCCATGGGGATTCTGGTGGAGCTGCCGTATTTTGCCATCGCAGTCGATTCAAGAAGGTTCTCGATCGGCTGTGGAACGTCCAGGCGGCGTTGGGACTGGATTGGTACTGTTTCCCCGAGGATTCTTGAGACCCGAGAGTCAATGACCTCAAGCCTCTGAAGCACCAAGTCGGTGAGAGAAATCATCAAGACGGTCTGGCCATCTCTTGACTCACTGAAGTTGAAGTCAGAATTGTAAAGATACGACAGACATGTATGGAAGCGCAGACTTACATCTCGAGAGATTGGAGCACCAGAGACAGTTTTGAGTTGAGAACCGCGATGCGGTCGCGGTGCATATTGACCTCATCCTCGACCCGTAGGAACCAGTCAAGGTTGAACAGCGGGTTTTGCTGCGTGCCATGGTGTGTGTGTCTCTCCAGCAGCCGCCGACAATCTTCAAGCGTCTTCTTGAAATTGCCAAAGATTTGTTCCAGTTGCCTCGAGGTGGCAGGTTGTCTGGGCGCGAGGAGAGCGCCAGTTCTGGTTCGGCTGATCCTGATGGCGAGTTGAAGGCTCTCGAGTTGGTCCTTGAGAGCTTCAACGTCCTCTCGGAACTCCGTGTACTTTTGGTCTATAACCCTCCAAAGTCAGCTTCAAGGGTCAACTCGAGTGACCAAATGGGATAGCCTACTGGCATTGTGGGCGTTGCTCCAGCCGATATCGATGACTTTGTACACTAATTCGAGGATGCCATGTATCTCCCCGATGTCGAAGGGGAGAAACATGGTTTCATCAATCTGGAAGTAGTCGGTGATGAGCGTCGGGGAACTGACTCCAGCGTGCGTTGCAGGAGTGGGCCCCCGACTCCTTTTGGTTGAACTGCTGGGGGTTGTTCAACGCCCCGGATGCAATAACAGAGACATTATTGCAGCCGTTGACAGGAAGATGACAGGCACGCTGCAGTGGACAGCATTGTGCCGAACCGAAGTGTAACGGCGGTGCCTAATGAAAGGACAGAGATGGGTGGCCGGGAGGGGGAGGGGAGGGGAGGGGCTGAGGCGTGTGTGGCGGCATAGCCTCCATATCCCCGCACTGGAAACTGGTCGCGTGGAGGGCCAGAGTGCCTGGGCTGTGCTGGGCGCACTCTCTCGGGAGAAATGCGCCCGCTTGGCGGGGAGTTTATTGGTACGTGCGACGTGTGGCTTGGGCCCAATATCATGTCGAGCTGAAGCTGCAGCAACAAGGCTTCACCGCAGGCCAATCACCATGCCCCAGGCTTAGGAGCCGCAACAATACGCAACAATCCGGAATAGCCTGTCCCAAAGCCACGGGTGAGTTGTCCCGCTAGTCAAAAGCTGACGGCTCGTTTAGGACATGGGCGGCAAGGCTCTGCCTCACCGAGTTTCCTCCTTTGCTTGGCAGGCTGCCTGTCCATTCGAGTCAAATAGTATGTGTCCCGAACCTAGACTCCCAAGATCTCTCTAGCATGGGTCACGCAAGCAGCCACCCAGCATGGACCCGGACCAACAATCCGTGATTGGCGACCATCAGCCGAGCCGCCGGCCTGAGGCAGCTCCAGAGAATGGAACCAGATGGCGTTGTGGGTTGAATCAGCAAGACGTTGACCGGTTGAATCGAGCCGAAGAGGACCACTCCGCCATTGTCGAAGAGATCCCCCTCGACAAGGCCAGCTTGGGGGCTTTCTCCGTTCTCGGCCTCGTCTTCAACCGCATGACGGGATCTGGAATCTTCAACAGCAGTTCTGTGATCTTTTACAACACCCAGAGCATCGGCGTTTCGCTCTTGATATGGCTGTACGGCATGGTAATGGCCGTCTCCGGTCTGGTGCTGTATATCGAACTCGGTTTGACCGTCCCGCGATGGAAACTGCCGAATGGCATCGAGATGTCTACACCCCGCAGTGGCGCTGAACTGGTCTATGTAAGTGCTCTGTTGGGCCCGTACTGATTCCAAGTTTGGAGAGCAAAACTGATCATGAGAATAGTTTAACTACTTTCTCAAAGTCCCGAAGTACCTCGCCACATGTTTGTTCGGCATCTCGTTTCTTGTATTCGGAAACACGGCGACCAACTCGGTTGCATTTGCCGTGGCGGTGCTCCAAGCCACCGGGACGATGATAACCGCAGGGAAGGTGGTGGGAATCGCCATTGCTGTCAACACCTTCTCGTGCTTGCTGCATAGCATGTCTCGCAAATGGGGTATCTGGTTGAACAACCTCCTGGGCGGGCTGAAGTTGTTGATGCTGGTTCTGATGGTCATCATCGGCTTCGTATTCCTCGACACCAGCATCTCCAACGCCAACTTCAACACGGCAACGTCCTTTTCGACTACACATACGACGCCGACGAGCGTGTACCGCTATGCTGAGGCCCTGGTTTATGTCATATTTCCTTTTGGAGGGTTTCATCAAGCCAATTATGTGAGCCCCAACCCCGGCTTTGTGCTCCCCTGATTATGGAGGGAAACATCCATGATGGCTGACCCACCGAGCCAGGTCCTTGCGGAAATCCAAAATCCCCGACGAAACTTTGCTTGGATCTCCAGTCTAGCAGTCGGTGTGATTTGCATTCTGTTCATGCTCATCAACATTCTCTACGTCCGTGCCCGCGCCCCTTGAAGAGTTAGAGTGTGAACCCGCAACTTACAGTCTAGCAGGCTGCCAACATTCCCAAGGAGGTTCTCTTCCAAGAAAATGTCGACGTTGCCTTGGAGTTCTTCAAACGCACCGTCGGCCGGGCAGCCACCGACATCACCCACGTTGAAACCGCTGCCGCGTCCCTCCGAGCCCTGTCAGCCATCGGAAACGTCATCGTTTTCACCTTCACCGCCGCCCGCGTCAAACAAGAAGTGGCCAAAGAAGGCGTCTTTCCCTTCTCTCTCTACCTCGCCGCGAGCTACGAGTTCTCCCTGAGCCACGGCTTCCCGTACTTCCGCCACCTCCCTGCCCACGAGGGAGGCCATCAGCTGTACAGGCAAAAGGCCCCGGCCGCAACACTCCTGCTACACTGGACGGTAACCACAATTATGATCCTGGCCGCTATGTTCGGCACCGCGGCTCAGAGCGGGCTAGGCGACACCTTCAGCCACCTCCCGGGATACTCTCTCCTACTAACGGCCAACTCATACGGCTTAGACATCATGTGGTTCACCATCATCGGTGTGTCCATGTTGCTGCTGCGACTCACACCAGGCAGCACGTGGCGGCAACAGTCGCCAGTCCCGCATATCTTGGGGGTGCTCGCCGCCTTTGTGTTTACCGTGACCAATGCGGTGCCGCTGATAGCAGTCTGGGTTCCGGACCCCACAGAGCCGTTCATCTCGCGGTCGGACGGAAAGGTGCGGTGGTATGCGTTCCAGACCATGGCCATCACAGTACTGGCCGCCGCGGCGCTGTACTGGGTTATCTTTAAATTCTATCTGTGGCAAAAGCGAGTGAGGCACGGTCTGAAACTGAAAATATCGAAGAGTCCCGTGTTCTGTGAGAACTTGGCGCAGCCGGGTGAAAAGTCGGAGTGGGTACTGTGGTACGAAATTATCGTGAAGGAGTGGGTATTATATGTTCCTAAGAACATGGGAAAGAAGGAAAACGCGGCTGCTGAGCTCGGTGTTCTCGATGGCGCTCAGAGGAGCGGTGGGAGGGACTATCGGGCATCAACTGTCAGACAGAGCGGGGTCGTATGAGAGCTCCAGTCAGAATATCAGCCTCTTTTATCATGTGAACGATCGATTCATTCCTCAAGATAGTTATACTGGTAATCATTTTGTAATCTGGAGATGGAACGCGCTGCTTGTTGTTCCATAGTTCCAGGACTTAATTCCGAAGAATCCCTGATGGAGGCCGTAATTTCAGAATTGCCGCTAAGAAGTAACTCGGACTATGTGAGCCATATCATGCTCGCATATATCGTGTCCCGCTCACGCTGATTTGGCTCCTGTCCCCAGTCTGTCAACTCCCAGCTCGGCTGGTCTTGCTCGGAAGCCTTCCATAGCACCTTTAGGCTTCGTAAAAGCTTGGCCGACACGATAAGACAGACCACAGGGCCAAACCCTCCAACGGCTGCCCCGATAGCCCACCAAGTTTGCACTCCAAAGTGTTGTCGGTAGAATTCGGAGTCCTTCAGGTCTGTGTAGCGGCCGAGACCACATTTACAAGCGCAGTTGTTGAAAAGTCCAGTAATCTTCACCCAAACATCGTGGTTAGCCCGGTACCTAGCCATTACCATGCTTTCCTTCAAACTGAGGGGGCAAGGGGGAGTAAGGAGACCAAACTCACCTGAGCAAGAACAACCGTCGCCAAAACAAGACAGGACAACAGGTTGACCAAATAAGACACCGTCCTTGTGAATACCCCCGGGCTTTTCCGCAGAAGGCTGATCACCCACGTAACGCTTGCAAGAAGTCCGTAAAGGATGTAAGACCCTGATCGGCATGACAAGCCAACGGTCGGAGTCTGGTACGAGACGAGAAACGCCATGCATATCCCCCACCAGAAGAGGATGAGAGAGAGGCACGCGAGAGTCCACCACGCGGCGGGGCGTCTAAACTCGGTATTCAACTTGATATCAGTCGCTCTGGCAATCTCGGGGATACTCTGGGGGTTTTGTCTGTCGTCGTAGATGGAGGTGAGAAAGTCGATAGCAAGGCCCTGGTAGCTCATCTTCCGCCCCTGGCCAACAAACTCGCCGATGGCAAAGGCCGACGGGACGAATATGTCGGGAGGGTGTCTGGGAGCGTCGGCGGGCGGCGGCGGATCTGGGCGCCGAGGAACGGATTGTCGAGTAGCCTGCTTTGCTGGGGTCCACCAGTCAATGGCAGCAGCGGGGGGTCCAACGTTGGGAGTCACTGGAGCGTTAGGGCCCGTTGGAGCTGCGGGGAGAGTAGGATCCGCGGGAGCGTTGGGAGCCACAAGAAGGTTAGGAAGAACAGGAAGATTGGGTAGCACAGGAGGACTGAGACGAGTCCTTGGTGTTTCCCAGCGTTCAAGGGCCTCGACGTTCCACAGCCAACGTTCGATCAGGATCCTGCGAGTCACCGTTAGCACTATCCTTCCTGAACGCGCCACCCTCACCAGAAGGAGAACACTCATACTTGCTCCTCACCCCTGACACTGGATTCCGGTCGACAATCGAAAACATCACCACCATCGGCAACCACCCCATCAACAACCCAAGTGCCAAGGAATGGGCCGTCACCCACTGCCCCAAATCTGCAAACGCTAGCCACACCGACACTCCGAAAGCCACCAAATACACTGCAATGTTAATCCCCGCCGGGTACGTTCCCCTCCTCCTAACCAACAACGTCAGACATATAATTCCCTGTTTGTCGGCTATCGGGAGCCGCTCGGAACCAATACGGCGCCCGAGACAGCAGAAGGAGGCACAAACAACTCAAGTTTCACATACCTCATCATGCGCAACTGAAATGCCAACGCCGCCAGCAACTCCCTAGCCCTCAGCGCCGCATCTTGCGCCCGCGTAGCCCTCTCTCGGTCGCGTGGGTTCCCAAGCCAAGGGGCTAGTGGCTTGCGCAGGCCATAGGTCAGGACGCGAACCATGTCCCGGCGCTGGCCATCGTCGAGTGGCAGCTCAAACTGAGTGAGACAGCTCAGGACATAGTAGGCGTTTTTCTTAGTCTGCTCGTCGCGGACCTGCTCGGGGACGCCCGCGGCAAAGAAGCAGTAGGCGCGGCATTTGCGGATTTGGTAGATATTGAAGAGGATTGCGGTGAGAGCCGTGGGTGGGGAGCCAATCCAGTTGACTGGCGGATTGTTAGGTTTCGTAAGTCAGATGCCTGCCCGTTCACTTCTTGGACATACGGAGCGTCTTGACAGTCTTGCCGATGCGGCCCTGGTGGAAAGGCTCGCCGGGTAGGCGGGAGTGGAGGGAGTCGTAGGGGAGAGACGCGAGCAGAGCAAAGATTGGCAGGATCCAGTTGGCCACGATAGATAAGGAAAGGGAAGGGCTGGATTTGATGTATGAATCTATGGGATCAAAACATAGAGTCTTACAGCCTTCGAGAGTGAGGGCTATGTAATTCTCTTTCGGATAAGAAGGATCGAGATTCCAGATGGGCCCTGTGTAAAGATAGTGTTGAAGCTCGGCTCTGCTGATATTGCTGTTGGGACCAGTGGTAATGGGGTCGCCTGTCCCGTTGAGAATCGCCTGGAGACGATCTTGGCATTCCCCGAATGTATGACCATCGACAAGGCTCGGGGTGAGGAGGGCGAGAAGGAAGGCGGGTTCAAGGACAGCTGGCGAGCGCATTATGGTTCGATACGACTGGGTGTTTGTTTCTTCCTGCCGAGCTAAGGCGACGCAGAGCGGCTTTGGAGGAATGGAAAAAGAACAATGGTCAAGACGAGGAAGGCTGAGGGCCTAGACACCTACATACATAAGGTAGGAACTTGTAACAGTCAGGGGGTCCGGGCGGCCACACCCCTCCTGCAGCTGAAGGAGATCCCGCAGTCAGCCTGGCCTGCAGGAGGGTCATTGAAGAACGTCAGTTGCTCCGCCGAGCCCAGATCGGTGCTAGCTTGATAGCGTCAACGGTCCCACCCGGTTTCTTCGTTGCCCATTTTCTCGAATAAGAAGACTGGTCGGTGGTGTCAACGGACAAGGGCAACCACACCATCCTTGCATTTCGGCGCCCATGGTCCTACGCTATAATCTCGTCAACATCGCCTAACGCTGAGGCGAAGGTAGGACTCGTCCGTACGGGCACCGCTAACCTTAAACAGACCTTCACCAATTAAATACTTTGATCAAAACGTGGTTCCTCATCCCTGGCGCTACTTGGTATTTTAAACAACTCCTCCAGCCGATCTCGGCGAATCCTCGCCTTCCAAGTCCCGTTCCTGTCCGCCGAGCGACCTTGCAAAAGCGTCCAAGAACGACCTAATCAGACTGCACAAGCACTCCGATACGCGTCCGTCGCCGTCGGCTGCGTTGCCTCCTTGCCGCTAAGAGCCGTTGAGTCCCCATCAGCAGGGGTATCGTCGTCGAGAGCACGGCCCGGCCTGGCCCGGTGTTGTTCCATTGACGCGCTCCACGGGGCGGTTGCATCGTCGTCTGTCGCCGGGCCGGGCGAGGGCGAGAGCATCCGGGGGAAGAAACGAGTCAGCACCGGCTTGATGGTGGTAATGCAGGCGCAGACGACGGCCATGTTGACCTCGAGCATGGTCCAGATTGCAATGATGACGGCGTCTTGGGTTGTGTCGACTGTCGGGTTGATGATAAGAATCTTGATGAACTGGACAGTTCGGAGGAGAGAGATGATGCAGATGCTGTAGCAGTAAGAGCAGTGTTGTGACTTGGTTAACACGAGGATCCAGTTACATCATAAATACTTTCCAGTATTACAGGAAACGTACCAAAAGGCGAGCAGAAAGACGCAGTACAATGCAATCTTCTGTTTTCGGGGAACAGACAACCTTCTTAGTACCGGCAACGGCAGCAGGAAGATGAGAAAGTCAGTCGTGATGTTGATGCCCGAGTGGCTCCAGTAAACGCTTCCGGGGTGACAGTACGCCGTCGGATGCGCCGCGAAATCCCACAATGCGGTGAGAGGAACACAGCCTGTGAAAACCGAGACGACTATCCATATATGGGTGATGACCACAATCCCGAGTATCACCTTGGCCGCAAGACGAACCGAGTCGTAGGTCAGAACCCGGATGTACAGGCAGAGAATGGAGAGTTTGACGAAGAGCAGCGCGAGGACGTAGACTACGTTGGTGGCAAATGATGTCTGTAGCTGGGTCAGTGATTTCAGTCTCGTGGCGTCGGGGCCGTGTGTTCCAGGTTGCTAGGGATTGACCTTGAGGTTGTCTGTCAGGGTATCGGGGTCCAAAGCAGCGTATTGTCGCCCGAGTCCGTACTTCAACTCTAGACAAGTGTCAATAAAAAAGACAGAAGAGGACCATTACCTGGGTCGTTTAGGCACCGTCACTGAGACGTCGAGAAGAGTCATGTAAACAGACTAACCGACAAGGTTGCACACTGAAGTGCCAACCGCAAAGAACTACCAGAAAGAAAGCACGTTAGTCGGGAAACAGCCCTCTATGGTGCGGCCGAATCAAGTCCGTACCCAGCCGAGGAAAATGAAGCCGTCCTCCAAGGCGAGCGCGCGGAGTATCGCCGCCCTCGACCAGAACCGCATGCCCACGAACAACGTTGACAATGCAATTGTTACTGTCGCCACAGGGATGATCGGCTGACCAAAGTACACGCTCGGGTCCGGAGCCGGCCCATATGAGCTTGCTTCGCTCATCGCCCGAGGGATACGGGGACCATCACCGCAACGCGCTGGTGCCCGCTGCCCACCACTCCAACTCCGCGCCCTGCCCGGTGGGGAGCCAAGTAGGGGAAGTGATCGAACAAGAATCTGAGAAAAGTCCAACAAAGGAGTGTAGAATCGGCGATTGAAGTCCAAAAGCCACAGGCGATGATGAGTGTGGAACTTGAACTGTTTCTTGAAGCGCGGAGGGATTTCTGGAGTCGTGCCGGTTCAAGATTGCTGCCAGTCGCCAAATCTCCTCAACGGTTACCCGGTGGTGGCAAGCATGGGACGGTTACATTGGAAAGTCTGATCACGGGTGTTTGCCGGGCCCCAATCCTTGCACCAATACGCCTCAATATTGGGCAGACCCCCTGGCGGCTGGTCGGATTGGTGATTTGAAGGCCCCGACGAGCGCTGAGTTCCTTGGCCCCTGGACGACGGCAGCCGAAACGACTGGCCCGGCGCTCGGCTAATAGCAATTTCCAAGGCTTATTCGGCCCATTCGCTCCAGCCCACGGAGCTCTGCAAGCCACACGGAGAATGCCATGTCGAATCCCTGACGACGATGAGGGAGCTCTGCAAGCCACACGGAGAATGGCAAATCGAGCACATCCCGAAGAATGTGGGGATTGGATTGACATGTACGGAATATTCTGTGCATTATTCTGTGCATCTTGCAGCCAATGATCTGGAACCTGTTTCGACATCGCACACCTTCACTCTCACGCCGGGCAGCCGCTCGCCGGATAGTTGCAGCGACTCGCCACACCACCGCCCGTGATGGAAACACCCTTCATGGTAAATCCGGAGCAGGACCCCGCACCACATAAAATGTAATAGTCCTGTGCCTTGGCGGTGGCAGTGCCTGTGACATTGAGGAACGCCACGTTCTCGATGAGCACGCCGTTGGACGGGTTGCCCGTGGGCCCGCCGTTGAGGTAGTCCTGCTGCACGTCGATGCCGTACGCGGTGGTGCGCTGCATTGCGATGTTGGAGTAGGTGATGTTGGCTACGAAGCCGGTCGCGTTGTAGTTGGTTTTGATGCGGCAGCCGTTTTCCGAGTCGACGAGCGACGAGTTGGTGAACTGAAGGACACGGTCAGCTGCATTCTTGCCTGGTAGAACCAAGAAAACTTACTAGGATGTTGGTCACATTGTTGTTGGACTTGAGGCCCACTGACCCGATGGAGAGCCCATGCCCGCCATAGCATTGGAGGTCGGTGACGGTCATGTTGTTGCCGCTCGTGATGGCCACGCAGTCGTCTTGGTTGATGACAACGCTGCGCTGTATTACGATGTTACTCGAGGAGCTGACATCGAACCCATCCGAGTTGTGCGCGGCAGCCAGGCCCTTGCTGACGCTGTTGGGCGCGTAGCCCGCCGTGTTGTTCAGCACCAGGTCCTGGAACACGAGGTCGGAGCAGCCGGAGATGCTGAAGAGATGAACGGGCCAGTTCTGAATGTACAAATTCTTGATCACCGAATTTGCCGTCAACTTTTTCACAACAATGAAATGATCGGGTTTTGGCACGCCTCCATTGGAACCAAGGCCGTCCCAGTATGCCTGGCCGTTGCCGTCAATGACTGCTCCCGGGTTGGCTGTTACCGTGATGCCTTTGCCACTGATGGTGATCGGGTCGAAAGTAGACGAGTTTGTAAAACCGAACGTCGTCAGTCCGTCAAATGTCACGGTGGAACCGGCTTTGAGACCGGAAAGGTCGATTGCGGAATTACCGGGGACCGCAATGTGAGACAGGACGATGTTGGTGCACGAAGCTACTGCAGCCGAGATCTGGGAATAAGCCGTGCAGACACAAGGTGTACCCGGCGTAGTGGTGGAGGAACTCGAAGTGGCCGTCGTGGACGAGCTGGTGGGTACTGTAGTTGAGACTGCGGTCGTCGCCGTCACGACGGGGACAGAGGTGGAGGTCGAGGTAGTACCCGCGTCGGGTTCTTTCAGGTCATCCGAATCAAGATAGCTGGTGTCGACCCACCACTCGTTCTTGAAGTTGCTGCCAAGGATGGCCTGGATCGAAATAGGAGCCGTCAGTTGCGTGCTGAAACTCGCTCGAGGCCCTTCTTGCAGCGAAGATCCGGGGCCGTAGTTGCCGTACTCCGCGAAGGTGATGTTGTCTGTGTTGGGGGTGGTGGTGGACCATTGGTTCCAACCCGCCGGGGCGATGACGGTGCCGAGGTATGTGTGTTGAAAGACCACACGGGCAAAGGGATGCCATGGCCGTCCGAGATAGGCACTGCCGGCAGGGATGGTGTCGTTGATTCCCGACACGTTCGACCGGCTGATCACGTACCAGGAAGGGTTGGTGTCGCTGGTACGGCCGGACGCCGTGATGCAGCCTGCGGCAATGGTGCGGATGTCAATGTTTTCCAGCCATGCCAGGCCCGACTGCCCAAAGATGAAGTCAACAGCACCGACAATGAGGCTCTTGGCGTAGAGTTGGGCGCCTGGATCGGCAAGCAGTTAGTCACTGACAAAAAGGGAACAATATATTAGAGTTACATGAGAGACAACTTACCCTTTTCGGCGAGCAACGTGTCTTGGTACCCGATCAGCTGGCAGCCGTAGTAGGCTTGATTGGTCGCTTGCGCAGACACAGCCAGGTTCTGGCCGTTTTGGGGGATGTGGCCGAACGTGTTGACCACGTTCAAGTTGTACACCTTTGTATTTGGATTCCACTGGCGCAAGGTCGCCGTCAAGTCATCGCTGGTGGTGTTGATGAGAGCGAGGTTGTAGGTGATGGTTGCCTTGTTTCCCGCATAGCCCCTCGCATCACAGGTGTACCCCTGGACCGTCAGGTTGGACGCAAGACGCGGGATATAGACCTGCTCGACGTAGGTGCCCGGGAAGACGAAGAGAGACTGCGGGGAGGTACTCGTCTTGCTGAGAGCATCCACACCCGCCTGCACGGTAGCATGGGACCCCGGGTATGGATTGGCGCTGTTGTCTACCACCACTGCACCTTTTGCCGGGGAGACTCTCGCCCATGTTCCCGTGCACGGGTTGGATGGGACGCATTTGCCGGCGAGGGCGGCGCCCCAGGAGGCCGCGGAGACAAGATAGATGAAGCCCAGCATGTCCACAAAAAAAGAGAGACAAAAAGAAGATGTGATCCAACGACGCAGGGCTTTTTGAGACAGTTCCTTGGCAGAGACAAAGGCCGTCTGGCACTACGAGTTGCACGTCCGGTGCTCGCAGACTGGCTTCCCGATCTCCAGGCGCCCATCCCGTAAACCGGCCGGTCGTGGGCGTCGATAATAACCGTCCAGCACGCAGCTACTTTTCCCGGAGAGGCTCATTCCGCCAAGAATGTCCCACCAATCGGGAATTTCCGTCCAAAGCTTCACCCAGCTCGCATGGGGAGGTGGGTTTGTCGAGAATCTGGGGAGAATCTGGGGAACAGTATGCCCACCAATGGGAATGCGTCCAACTGGGGTGGCTTGCTTTCTCTCCGTCCCGTGTTCGCGTGCTGATGCGGCTTGCCCGCTCCTCGGTTTTAACGTTCAGGGGCTTGCAACGCCAGTCGGCCGGCGAGGCGGCCGTGGCGCCCTTCGTCGTTGCCCCTTTGACAGCAAAGGCAACATCTTTGTTGAGAAAACGGAAAACGAATGGGCTTGGGGAAGGACAGCCATTCGGAATCTTGCCGTGGGGAGGAAGTGGAATTGCTGCAGTGGATCAGTGGGTTGGCGGCTGCCTGCAGGATGTGGGGACTGGAGGGGATAGGGCGCCTGCCACTAAAATCAGCCACCCCCAACTTGGACAGCACCCGACCTCAAATCTTCAACCAGAACATGGACAGCTTGTAACCGGCATCCAGAACCAACATTCTACTCATCGAAACCTAAAACATGAGCTTTCGGGCTGTCGTGTCCGAGATCTTCGCATCTACCATGCGATATCCTCTTCCGGAACTTGAAGACGGCGAGCAATGGTTTCTCGTTGTGCGGCCCACTCGCACCGCGGCCCGTGATGCGCGCTCCGCTGGGCCGTTTGTTTGGTCCCTTCGCAAACTCCATCGACCCGCTCCTCACCATTCCAACATTGTGCTATCCCACGCGCTAGACGCTCGCAAGACGGGGGATGCGGACGATGGGGCCATCTTTATGACTCGCTGTCCCGCTGGGAACACTGGCCGTGTGAGGTCAACTCTCAGGCACCCTCCTCACAATAGCTTGTCTCGTCCCGGCGAGGGCAGTTTTCCGGGTGCCTCTCAGCCCGCGTCTTGGACAACGCTGAGCAAGGGTGCTGATGATGAGCTAGATACAACAGCCGATCATCCGCCCGCCATCCAGTCTTCATCGACGTAACCTCTTGGCGTTCTCCCTTGCGATAACGTTATTTGCCCCCGTCACCGCCTCATCGACGCCGAGACCAACACCATTCAGCAGAGTTAGGGTGGGGTGGAATCGGGACACCCGCAACTTAGGGGCATGTCGGCGATCTGCGACGACACCAAGCTTATGATCTTCACAGTGCTGTCTTGCCAGCGAGGATTCTACTCCCATGAGCGAAGCGCATCAAGAGTCAACTACACCAAGACGCCAAGATCGACAGCCCCGCCGAAAAGCACCGTCAAGCACTCGGCAACAGGGCCAAGCGGCGGGCCGAGACGATCAAAAGCTTGATCACGCTACCCAGGAGTCGTAGCCCCTGGACTTGCCCCCTCTGCACATGGAACCGTCAATGGTATGGAATCGCATCCCCATCTGAAATCCCAAGCTTTCATCAGACTCAGAGGCGCCTTTCTCAAATGGGGGCGGCCACCGATGAATTAGGGACACTCCGAGCCGACCACCACCTCATTTCCACCCGAAAACCTGCGCAGGAAGGGGCTAGTGCCTCTACACAAAACTAACAGTGTCCGGCGCGAAGTCCATGAGGGAACCAATATGTTGGGTAATATATTCCTGCCAGAGCCCCGTGGGGATGCGGGGATCTGGTCATCCTCGAGTTGGAACCATCGACAGTTCGACATTGTACACTCATAGGAGCGCTTCTGTATTTGGACCCGGTGGGGTTTCTTTGGTTATTTTACCACATGAGCTGGCGGTTTTCATAGGAGCGCTTCTGTATTCAGACCCGGTGAAGTTCCTTTGGCCATTCTACCGGCTCAAATGAGGTGGCAGTGTTTGAAGCAGATGAGAATGATGGGATGGATGCATTATCGGCAGCTGACCCCCCTACCCCATGGCTGCCGGCGCCTCTCTCGGCATTGCTCTGATTGCTTACCCCACGAATTACCCTTTCGAGCTGTTGGTCCAAGGAATTAACCAACAGGCGGCTCTTATTCGTCGGGGATCGCACCTCTCCGCAGCCGTCCTCGGTAGGGGTCTTTTTTGCCGTTGAGTGCGGCTAGCCAGCTTCCGCTGAAACGCGATACATTGGCCGGGCAGAGTTGTCGATCATTGGAGATCGTCTGACGTGGAGGTCAATGTCGGATCACCATCTTGGGTTTTTTTCCATATTATCAAGGAGGCTTCATTGATTCAAGCTCCAACTCCCTCTGGCACATTACCCGGAGAGTGGGACACTGATGAGTTGGAGAACTAGGTGGGGGCCGAGATTATAAAGTTCGAGGGCGATCTTCTCATGGCTTCAGCTACTCCCTTGAGAGACAGACCTCGAAGCGCATCGCAGTCCTGTGCAAACGCGTGCCGTCACTATGGTTGCTTTCACTTATCTCGCCGTCGTTGCCGCGGCCATCACGGGGACTCTCGCCGCCCCTGCTGCCAACGCTGGGGCCGATGCCCCTGACTTTGAGTTCGGACCGCACAACCTGGCCCGCCGTCAAGACTACAACCAGAACTACAAGACTGGAGGCAGCGTGAACTTCTCGCCCAGCTCGAACGGCTACTCGGTCAGCTTCTCCGGCGCCGGCGACTTCGTTGTCGGAAAGGGCTGGAAAACCGGGACAACCAGGTTAGTAACATGGCTCTCGTTGATTTCTCAGATCTGGCTGCTTGATGCCTTCTGTCTTTCCTAATCCCCAGCCGGGTTCTAATGCTCTTGTCTTTCATCTCAGGAACATCACTTTCACTGGCACCACAACTCGGAGCGCGGGAACTGTCCTTGTCTCCGTTTATGGCTGGACCAAGAACCCGTTGGTCGAGTACTACGTTCAGGAATACACCTCGGACGGAAAGGGATCGGCGCAGGGTCAGAAGCTCGGCACCTTCACGAGCGACGGCGGCACGTACGAGATCTGGAAACACCAGCAGGTCAACCAGCCCTCCATCGTGGGCACGTCGACGTTCTGGCAATACATTTCGAACCGTGTCGACAAGCGGCCCGATGGTGGCACCATCACGATCGCCAACCACTTTGCGGCATGGAAGGCGGCCGGCTTGAACTTGGGCTCGCACGACTACCAAGTCCTGGCAACTGAGGGATGGGGCAATGCTGGTGGCAACTCCAAGTACACCTTGTCGACCTAGTCTGCCGCCCTCATGCCGCAAAATACCCGGGGATTCGGTCTTTGGACTGTTGGGTGTCTGCTGTGCTGCCAAGTTGCTTTTGGCGGTTATCATTGCCTATGGTGGTACCTAGCACGGACAGTTGTACAAATGCAAAACTTCATCTGTTTGCTTCAGGATCTCCAGGTTTTTCGTGACATTGCTGCGCTAATGACGACCACGTCCAGCCCGCCTCTCCAACCCCCTCAGCACACACACCTTGAGCCAAATAAGGAATCTTTCCTTCTCTGTCAGGGACTGGATCAGCAGGGCCGATTTAGAAAACGAAGTATTCTATGTAGTGGTGTTGCGCGGCAGGAACCAAGGTGATGGCACCGTCGTCGTGGTTGTGGGAGGGAGAAGCCCTGCCCGCGAAGGAAAAGGGATGATGGGCTGGTGTAACCACGGGCTGATGCCCCGCAGCCAACCTGAGCGCCAGAGCCTCATCTTCTCATGCGGAGCATCCAGTCATTTCCTCGTGTCAAGCCACTGACCAATCTCAGTCCTGCGCGGAATACCAACATATGGCAACTTTGTCCCCGTCTCTTTGACCCAGACAACATGATTTGCACATTTTGTGTCGACAACGTTCTGGGATCTGACCTCGAGTGGGACCGCCATCACCAGACTCTGGATGTGTTCCTGAAATCGGCCGGTGAGGGGTGTGTGTTCTGTCGGCAGCTAGCGAAAGACGTCGACGGCCTGCAGAACTCCTGGGACAAAACCAAGCCCATCTACTTCTGGACGCGCCGCCGAGCGTCTAGGGGCCGCGGGAGCTACGATCCCGTGTCGCTGACCTTCCGCCCCGTCAGCGAGCTGCGAGATGCGCAGGGCAAGTTGTTGCCCGACCGAACCTTCTATCTCATCCCCAGCGAAGACCTCCGCCAGATCCCCGCCCCCGACCGCATCGGCCCCCGAACTGACTCGCACGAGGTCTGGTCGCAAATCACGAAATGGGTCGCCGACTGCGACCAGCACCACGAGAAATGCGTGCGGAAGCACCGCGACCAGAACTTCGTCCCCACGCGCCTTCTCGACATCGGCCTACCTCAGTCCAAATGGCCCCCGGACTTCGTTCGCGTCGTCAACACCAAAGACGAGGGCACCAGCGGGCGCTACGCTACGTTGAGCCACTGCTGGGGGCTCAAGGACTTTGTGAAACTCACGGAGGCAACAAAGAGCGAGTTCATGAAGTCGGGCGGAGGCGTGCCGTGGACCGAGATTGAGACAAACAAGAACTTTGCTGATGCGATTCTTGTGGCGCGGAAGTTGAATGTCAGGTACATCTGGATCGACTCGCTATGCATCATTCAGGACAAAATCTCGCCGGATTTCCGGCTCGAGGCGCCTCTGATGCATCGCGTGTATCGCAACTCGTATTGCAATATCGCGGCGTCGGACTCGGAGGACAAGGACGGGGGGTTGTTTCCGCCGAAGGAGGCGCCACCACGAGACACGACCGTGATGGTACCGCCACAGTACACGCCGACATGCTCGTCGCCCACGTTTGGTACGCGCACTTGGGCCGTTTTGATGCATGATATGTGGCAAGAGCAGGTGCTCAGCAAGGTTCTATACACGCGAGGCTGGGTGTTCCAAGGTAGGTACACATCACTGCTCCGCCGCTCATATCTTCATAGATAACATGCTAGACTGGTAGATCATGAGCTAACCGCCGCCCAGAACGCCTCCTCGCCCCGCGCCTCATCCACTTCTCCCGCGCCCAAGTCTTCTTCGACTGCTGCACGCTCACCGCCTCCGAGACGCTACCCTCAGGGCTTCCCCTCCTCCTCGATGGCGCCGCCCGCGTCGACCGGCAGTGGCGCGGACGCCTGCAGCAACCCACTGTGTTCGTGCCCATGGGCGGGGACCACTCTCTCGAGCAGCTGTGGCGATCCGCCGTCGCCTTCTACACCCAGTGCAGCCTAACCAACGGCGCCGACAAGCTGCTCGCCATCTGGGGCGTTGCCAAGCTCGTGCGCGACGCCCTGCACGAAGAGTTCGGTGCGGGCCTGTGGGCGGAGCAATTGCCGGAGCAGCTGGCGTGGCGGGTGGGGGCGACGACGAGGATGGAAAAGGGGTTCGGGAGACCCAAGGAGCAGCTGGAGTTCCCGAGCTGGAGCTGGGCGAGCGTGAAGGGGGAGGTAAAGGTGGGAGGGCGGATACTGGCGGAACCGCGGTGCTATGTGGTGACGGGGCATGATGGGGAGTCGGTGAGGTTCACGGTTGAGGAGCCATTGTATGGGAGGGTGGATGGAAAGAAACATGGAGGGCAGGAGGATTTGGTCGAGTTCATGAAGCGGAGTATGTCGGCTTGGGAGACGAGGGAGAGGGAAGGGTTTGTTATTCCGGGGCCCGGCTCGCTGCACAGGCAGCATGGTGGCCAGTCGGCGCGCAACAACATGCCCGTGCTCGTCAAGCCGGGGACGATAGCCATCATGGGGCACATTGTCCGTGGTAGTTTGGAAAGGCCAAAAGGCTCCGGCAAGTGGGAACTCAAAGTTGAAGGCCTCGACGACAACGGCAGGTTCGAAGCATTTCCGGACGAGATCCTGCTCAAAGAGGAGGAGACAGCTGAGTGCGATTTTGTGGTGCTTGTTGCGTATTCTGGCAAGGAGGGCTATGAGTCTTTACAAGAGGAGGATCTTGCTGGCGCCGTATGCTCGGGCGTTGGGATCATGGTCGAGCATGTCAATCATGCCAATTATCGCAGGATTGGATCGCTAACATTCAGCCGACTCAGCTTCAAAAGCTGGCATGAGTTGAGACGCAGGTGCTGTCAGCGGGAACGTGGTGGGCAAGGTTTTTCAGACTTACACAACTTGACAGAGGGACAGAAATTCTGGCTGCAGTAGCCCGTTCTCGAGCTTCTTTTGACTAATACCTAAACATACATTCGTCACATCGTGGCCACGGGCCGTCTTTACCCTCCTTCCCCAGCTTCCCTTCATGAAAACGACCCCGCGCGCCTCCCGCCATGCTTTGTTGTCAGCCTACCAAAGGGCAAATCCATCATGGCCCGCGAGAACGCTCCGTTGTATTCCTCGGACGCAAAGACTTGGAACTCAGGGCAGTAGGTTCTTATCCAAAACTCGCTCTCACCGGGGGTCTCACTGGGCCAGATCTCGGTGACAAGAAACCCTTGTGCCGCCTGGAAGACCTCCTCGAGACTACGATGCGGGGGCAAAGGCGGGTCGGAAAGACGCGCAGCTTCTCGTAACCGGGACTCAAGGTCTCGACTCCTGATTCCGCCCTCGCGCGCGACCTCGGCGATAGCCCATAGGCCAAGCTGCCTCTCAGCGGGGATCTGTTGCAGAATTCTAGCAAGACCAGCGTTGAAGAGAGATATGATGTGGGCCGGCAAGGTGTCTTTCGGCTGGTTGCTAAAGTCGTCGAGTGAGTCCATGCTGTGGAAAGTCTCAAGTCGCGCTCTCGCGAGCTCCATGTTCTCCCCTGCTTGCGACACGATATAATCCCGGTGCTTGGTTGCACTGGCTGAAGCAACCAGTTCTCTTCCCAAGGCGGAGTGCAGCGGCTTGCGCGGGTTCTTGCTGTGCAGTTGCAGGTCACCATGTTCGCGCTCGAGGCTCCAAGAGACAAACGTTTGCATGTGCTCCTCGCTTGGGGTTATGTCGATCTCCACATAGTCGTAAGGCTGGATAAAATCCGAGGTCGTGCCGCTACTATTGGATCGTCTTGTCAGCTGCCATGGTGGGTAATAAACGTGCCTGGATAACAATTCGTCGTCGTGCTCACCATTTGCCGCAAGGCAGGCCTTGCTGTCGATCTTGGTGACACAGAATGAAGGGCTCTTCCCCCGTCGACCTGCACGGCTGGCAATCCCAGAAAATATGCCCCGGGCTTTCTTGGTTTGGGCACCCTTCCCTGTCACAACAATAGTGCATGTCAAAACTGGGAACTCGGGACGTGGTCAAGACGCGCAGTCCATATTCCCGCAGCTGCGCCAACTCGTTGTCGAGAAAATGCTCGACGGCGGAGCTGCACCGATCAATACCATCCACGACGAGAAGAGCATGATCCAGAGAGGAAATATGCGACTTCAGTGCTTGCTGGATCAGCCTGATTCTCGTCGTGCCTCTCCAGCCCTGATCTCGAGCCTGGAGGTATCTCTCAACGTGTCTTGTCGCAACGAGGCCCAACGCGGTACTCGAAAACTGGGAATATAGTTGGTACAAGACGAGGACGAGAAAGTCCTCTATGAATGCACCTTCGTTTCCTGTGACATCCTTGTGAATGAAGACCGAGGCTACGGCATCTCGAGCTCCCGCGTTTGTCTCACGCAGCCTTTCAAGAGCCAGGGTGGCGAATGTTGTCTTGAAATTCATGTAAACCGGGCAAGGTTCAACGTTGTAGGGCAGGTGGTGAACGCACCTTGCCTGAACCAGGCTGTCCCCAGTACCTCAACTGCCAGTTTTGGTCGCTGGTCTGCCAGAACTCGAAAACTTCGTGGTCAAGCAACCAACCAAAGTGATCTCTGTAGATATCGGTATCCAAGCTGTCGCCCTGTCCCAGCGAAGAGTGAAGGGGTCGGCCTGCGGATAGAAGGTCGGGCATTGTTTCGAGGCTGTCTTAGGATCGTCTCTCGATTTTTCGCCACTGGTTCTGAAGACCTGGTAAGCAGACACCCAGGGGATATAACTAATTAGACAGGGATTAAATACCTCAGGGTCTTGTTCGTGCATGCGGGTGCCACGCAGCGTTACTCGTTGGCCCGAGCCTCAGTTTGAAGAGAAATAAAGGGGTTTGGACCAAGTGGCTCTAAGGTTTTGTTGGGACGAGTCAGTCCTCGTCTTCACCGTGACAGGGCGGGCGGAACTTGGGTAATTGACTCAGCCCCCTGGTTGACCGAAAAGTTTTCTTCATACTCCGTACCACCAACAGCGTGTGTGTTTGGCAGCCTGGAGCTGAACAGGGACCCAGAATCAGTTTTGAGAAGGCTGAGGCCAGAAGCTGGGCGCCACGGTCGCACAGACGAGCAAGGGGCGCACCAGACTTCCTCAAGATGCCTAGCGCCAAGGACCTAATTAAGGGGCATGCGGGTGGGTGCATGTGCAGACGACCGGTGTATGCACGAGTCGGCGGCGCGGTTGGAGAGGTGCCTCAGCCCAAGTTGATTTTAGATCTTGAGCCCGGGAATCCAAAGAAAATAGGCTGAAGTGAAGAGCCCGCTTGGGAAGTCTTTGTGCCACTCTTGCCGGCCTCAGGGGGTGGAGGCGGTGATGACAGCACAAATTCAACACGGCACAGTCCTGACCGGGTCCCTCGGTGGTACATCTGCCCAACGGTCTGCCCGAGAAAACGCCCCCAAGGCTGTGTCGCTCGACAATCAGCTGCGTGTTTGCAAAGCGACGTGCGGGAGGGTTCATTTCGGCGGCATTGCCAGAAGGAGGGCTCACTCCGATGGCCGCGATGATGGATGATCAACAAAGACTCGTCGTGCCCCCGCCGCGACTCAAGACCTTTCTTGTCCCACGGTTCACCCACTGCCGTCTCAGGACTTGGGCCTTTCTGCCCTGACTTTCGTTTGATTTGAATTATTATACTCATACGGAGTACCTGCCCACCATGTCGCTCATTCAACGACTCATCACGCTCGTTTCTTTTCTCGCAACCACGGTGCTGACAGCACCCTCCCCCGTCCAAATCCGCGAAGCGCCGACGCTGGCGGAACGGGACGACGGAACTCCGACCCCCATCTGTGGCGCCATCATCGACGCCGTCAATGCTGGCAACCGGGTCTTCTACGCAGCGGATGCGTACGACTGTCTCATCAGCGTTCCCTTCAACGCCGCGGTCGCGACACGCTTCATCGACTACTACAACACCACAATACAGTTCCAGGGCACGCTCGCCTATCTCAAAAACCCCCCCACGGGCTATCAGCAACCCGCAGTCGATGTGCAGAATGAACTGGCAGCGATAAAACGGAATGTGACGTCGGGCGTCTACAAAAACGAGTATGAGTTTGAGGCAGATCTGCAGAGCCTGGTCTATCGCATGCATGATGCCCACGTCCAGTTGTCCGCGGGCGTCCTCGCCGCTTTCACCTTTGCAAGCCCTTACAGCCTGGTTTCGGCGTCTGTCGACGGCAAGCAGCTACCCAAGCTCTATCTCCAAGGTAGGTACTTATGCCACGCTGTGATGGTTCTATGAGCTCTCGTAGCCGAGGCTAATTCAATCTGCCCAGATGACATTCTTGCCCTTCAGGAGGGAGCGAACTTTGATCCTTCGCCCGTGGTGTCCATCAACGGAGAAAACGCCATCGAATTCATAACCAACAAGGCCCAACTAAATTCAATTGGGATGCTCGAACTGCATGCCGACTGGAACGCCCTGATGGCCAGCCCGGCACTCGACATCCAGGGCGAAATCGACACTTTGGGCGGAGGGCTGACCTTCTATCCCGGCAACGAGCTCAACTTCACTCTTGCTAATCAGACGACGATTCCGACTTGGTGGCTCGCCCTCTACACCAACCCTGATTACACCGGGCCCTTGACAACCGGTGGCGATTTTTACAACTATTTCGTGCTCGGCCTTCTGCCCGCGTCATACAACGAAACCGACCTCGCATCACTGGCAGGTTTCAATGACATCAGCAACGAGGTCACTAGTGTCGCGCAAGCCTCTCCAATTCCGTACGACTACAGCCATGCCTACCCTAAGAACCCGACCCTCGTGCAAGACAACTGGTCCGTGTCGGGCGGCGGAGTGATCACTGCTTACTTCCTCCACAACGTCTCGACAGCCGTCATCAGCATTCCGGGCTTTAACGAGTTCAACTGGGACATTGGAAACTTCTCGTCGACAGTGGCTGACTTCATCAACAAGGCACAGCAAGCCGAGCTGGAGCACGTCATCATTGACCTGCAACGGAACGCTGGTGGATTGGTGGAACTGGCCTTCGCCACCTTCAGACAGTTCTTCCCGGGCACAACACCCTTCGCCGGGAGTCGGCGGCGGAGTCACGAGATGGCCAATCTCATCGGCACGGCCTTCACGAGGGAGTATAGCCAACAAGGAGTCGACGAGGACGACTTCCCCAGCGAGTGGATCGTCACCGACCGCCTGAACGCCGACACGGGGAAGAACTTCAGCTCATGGGCTGAATATTACGGCCCAAGGACATACAACGGCGATACCTTCTCCCTGACGGTACGCAACCTGAATACCCGCCCTACCCCAGGGCATCACGGACTTCACATTGCTGACACCTGGCACTTTTAGGAACGCTACGACCTCGCCAACGCCTTCTTCGACGAGACGACCTTCGACGGCTGGGTGCCTAACGACTACACCAACCCGCCCTCGCCCACGCCGGCCACCCCATTCCCTACCGCTAACATCGTCCTCCTCACCGACGGCACTTGCTCCTCAGCCTGCTCCCTCTTCATCGAGATGATGACCCAAGCCGGCGTGCGCACCATCGTCATGGGCGGGAGCCCCGTCAACGGTCCCATGCAAGCCGCCAGCGGCAGCCGGGGCGCTGTTGTCTACAGCGCCACGTTCCTCGACTACGACATTGAACAGGCCGCAGATATTCTCGCCAAAGACACCGCGACCGCGGCGGCGGCCGCGCAGCTCCCCAACCGCGACGACACGGGCGTCAACATCAAATACGCGAGCCTGACGCTCCGCGACCAGGTGCGGCCCAACGATTCCGTCCCACTACAATTCCAGTACCTCCCCGCAAGCTGCCGGCTCTTCTACACCCTTGACAACGTTTTTAACATGGACCGGCTGTGGCGCGACGTTGCGGCCGCCGCGTGGGACGACGGGTCCATGTGCGTCACGGGGTCGACGAGCTCCGGGACCACCACGCACTCGGTGGCCGGAGGGGCGGTGAAGCCCCCGGTCCGGGTCCCCAGCCCGGTGGCGACAGCCGTGAAGCCCCCACTCGGCTTGTCATCCACCACCCCCTCGAGCACCGACGCCTCATCCCGACATGGCGGTCTCGAAGACGGCGAGAGCTTCGTGCCCAAAAGCGCGGACATGTCGCCCTGCCACCCCAACGCGCCCTCGTGCCAGCCCGGCACGACGTGCAAGGCCGTGCGGTTCGGGTGCGACAACGGGTTTGACTCGGTTGCGTCGCGCTGTCTCTACCTATGTGTGTCGCCATGTAGCAACCTAGGCTGGCCCTGCCCGCCGAGCAGCAAGGAGAGGATGCCCCTGAGTTGTGGATATGAAACCAACGCAGCGGCCAGCGTGGAGACGGTCAAGAATTTGTTTCGTGTGGAGAATGGTAGGCACATCACAAGGTTCGAGGGCGCGAGGAGGGGGTCGTGTGTTCCCGAGCAGGGGAGTACCAAGCTTTGCTCGCTGCAGGTGCTGAAGGACTTTGCGTGTAAGAAAGCGACGGTCTAGAAGTGAAAGGAGGCGTATACTTAAAGTGGAGGCGAAAATGGTGTCGGTGCTCTCGGCCAAGATAGAGACAAGTCGTGTAAGATAGCGGTAGAGAGGAGACGAGCCTACGACGGCGGGGGAGGCTACGGTAGATAATTAGATAATTTTAGTAAAGCTAACAAGCGAGAGATAGAATGATAGTGATGATTAAGCTTGTGAGAAAACGGTGATGGAAGAGGAAAGTGAAACGAGGGAAGCGTTAGTCACAAAGGCCAGAAAACCTGATTGGGGTTGTGGATGGAGGTGTCTAAAGTGTCCTAAGGTACCAAATAGGCATGTATGTTCCTAGCAAAGAAGACAGTTGCGGAAAGTAAGAGCCATATGTTGGACTGTCTGGTCACGCCCGACAGCTAAGATGCTCGGGGTCCAACTCACAGCAATTACCCAACACTTCAACCAGCCAAGACCGCTCCGACAGTTGGGCAGGGCGCATACCCGTACCCAAAGACATGTCAGTATTTGGATGTACGCTTGGTGGGTATGGTAATTAGAGATTGAAAGTCGAGTCTCTACCTAAGGTAGCTTTGTCATTTGCTTGCCGTATCTTCTGAGACAAACGTACCTTACTGTTGGAAACATACCTGCTTTATCTTCCGCTCTCCGGCTCGCCGGCCACCTCGGCCTTGTGCTCCAGAATTGCCTTGAACACCTCTGTTGCGCCATTCCGATGAGCCCACATGTGCGGTGTCGTGTTTGGGTCCTCGACGCTCCCCGCAGTTTCGGCGGCGGCTTCCTGATTCCGAGCGAACGACTGCATCCGGGACCCCCAGACGTCTAGATCGGGCACGACAAACCTGTCGCGTATGACAGCACGGTTCCGGAGGGCCCTGACCTTCGCATCAAGCGGCGCGCCACGTGCAATGAGTTCCCGGACCAGCGGCGCGACACTATCCCACTTCTCAAGCGGCAGGCCGCGATTTCCGCTGGGGTACGACGCCAGGGAATGCAGCGCGGTCCAGCCCTCAGCTGTTAATGCATGCGCGCTCGCGTCATGCTGGAGGAGGAGGCTGGCTAAAGAGCATTGTGGGTAAGACGGCCTGACACTGGTCGGCATCAGGGCGCAGATGAGCGGCGTCCATCCGTTAGCGCTGGCCAAGTTGACGTCTAAGCCGCGGCTTAGCAAGAATCTGACGCTGTCTGACTTCCCTCCCGCGGCGGCGTAGTGAAGCAGTGACTCGTTGTGGCAGGTTCGGAGGCGTAGGGCTGCGTCTGGATCGTAGCAAGAGGCGAGGCATAGCTGGAATTGCTCGAGGGTTCCTGCGTGCGCAACGGCGTGGAGTGCGCTTTCTCCTGCTTTGTCTGCCACCTCGGGCGATGCCCCGTGCTGTAAGAGGAAGCGGAGAGCGTCGGTAGACGAGGGAGAAGATGTTCGAAAGAGCCTATGTAGCGCTGTCTTCCCAGACGTATCCTGTCTGTTGGCATGCGCTCCCTTCTCGAGAAGCCCCCTCAGAGCACCGATTCGGTAGCTCGAGTCGGCTGAGACGTGAAGCAGTGGGACTCTGCGGTTGACCAGCACATCAATCTTCGCGCCGGCATCGACGAGCCGACTCACCACGCCCTGCTGCCGGAGATTGTCCTCAGCTGTGGTGATGAGTACGCGTGAAAGGAACGCGAGTGGCAAAATCGGATTGCGGGTGACACCCAGTTCGAGCGCCTGCTGGATATCGTCTGCGTCGTAGGGGACTTGGCCAACAGCACGCCAACGACGTTATCACGCCATCTGCTTGCAGCAGTGTCTAAGGCCCATCGCTTTTCGTCCATGGGCCACCCGTCCCACATATCGAGAAAGTCGGAGACCAGGTCTGCGTGGCCATTCCCAGCAGCCACGTCCAGACAGTTCGGCGCTCGAGGGGCGGACCGCCCGTCGGGCCCGACGAGTTGCCAAAGCAGGCGATCGATGCTGCGCTGGCCAGCCTCGGCCGCCGTTGCAAGAGTAGTATAGAATTGAGAGCTCTGCACTTTTGGGCTTACCCCAGCATCGAGAATCATTCGGACCGCGGTTTCATCTCCAATGAAAATGGCATGGTGAAGCGCGTTAGCCATCGGAGAACGACCGCCCGCGTCCTCATCCATCGCTGGGCTCCAGATTTGCAAAAGTCGACCTAGGTACTCCCGGTTTCCATGTTTGACGTAGGTGCCGACAAGACTGCTGAAGGTAGGCGGAGGCCCAAGAGGCAAATGTCTTGGGAGTTCGCTTGATTCCATATTGCCACCGAGCAAATGAAGTTCGACAACGGCGCTGGGGCGGAACTTGAAATGGTTGGCCGCTGCCTTTGTTTCGAGATGGATTAAGGTATTTGAGACGACCTGGACCCGTTGTCCTTGCCCGAGCTCGCTGGCGTAGCTACCGCCAAAGCAATATCGCAAGCTCGGAATATGCAAATCTTGGTCAAGTGCTGGTTCCGCTCGGCCTCCGGGGAAAACAAGGGTGGGGGCCGGGGCTTGTTGGAGCGGTGTCAGCGTGGATTTGGGGCGGGGACAAGCTCCAATAATAGTTGGTTCCTAAGGTAATTAGTGTGTTATCAAATCCGTTTGTGGGTGCGTTGCCATGACATGAAGACTGGCATTGTCCGTTTCACTCTGAAAACAGCGGCTGAGATGAAGTTAGTATGTTCCAAAGACTCCTACGAACTAAACCATGAATGTTCCAGAACGGCCTCCACTGAGGGACGTTTGGACGTATCATAGTCCAAAACCCACCGTATAAGTTTTGCAACCTCCTCCACCTCCTCGTCGTTCATGTCATCTGGCTTGTTTTCCCGCAGCTGATCCTCCAACGGCGCAAACCTTCCCACATTTGCAAGCCAAAAAGAAGAAGTCAGGCTCTTGTTAGAGGAGGGCGAAGTCGGCGACATTGCCTCATCATCCTCTTCAAGGTCAAGATCAAGATCCTCATTGCCATCCCGATCCCCTTCCAAACCCACAACCAGATCATCCATATCATCGTCATCGTCGTCCTCACCCCCATCACTCCCCTCATCCTCACCCCCAATTCCCCTCCCCGCCCCACCCCTCTCCCTAATCCGCAGCCTCTCCCCATCCGGACTGAAATAGCTCTCCCTCCGCCTCCACCGCCCCGCCAGCGCCGCCGGCAACGGCCCCAGCACCTCAGTCAACTGAATGAGATGCTCATCGTTCGTCTGCTCATCCGCCTCCGCGTCCCCATCGAGTCCTTCCAGCCGGACAAACAGCGGACTCCCCGTCAGCAGCTCAAAGACAAGACACCCAAACGCCCACATGTCAATCCCTCTGCCGATGAGAGGACCACCATCACCGTTGCCGTGGAGGATGACCTCGGGCGCGCGGAGGGCTACGGGCGTGACCACCTTGTCCGGGGGCGAGGTCTCAAAAAAGGCGGCACCGAGATCAGTGATTTTAACCAACGGATCGAGCTCCAAGGACAGCTGCTGGCTGTGCAGCGGTGCGGGTGCGAGGAGGTAGGGCGGGGCCCAGAGGTCGGTCTTGCCGTCGCGCCGGACCAGGGGGGTGCCTTGGCTGGGAAGCTGCTGGAGTTTGGCCTCGAGGGAGGCATCGGTAAGAGGTGCGCCCAGGGGCGGGATGTTGGCCAGGATGTTGCCGGGATGAAAGTCGCCGTGCACGATGCCGTGGGCGTGCAGCACGCGGAGCCCAAGGAGGGCGTCGCGCAAAACGCGGCGGGTGACGGGGGTGGGGAAGCGAGGGCGGCGGTCCCAAGGGTCGAGGTGTCGGTCGTGGGTCTCGGCATATTGAAAGAGTAAGGTGCTGATCTGTGGCCCGATCGGATCTAGCGACAGGCAGAGATGCCGTCCGTTGGGTCCCAGGACCTCGAAGGCATCGCGTAGGCCAACGACGTGCTGCGCCGCGCCCCGCGGAAGAGACCTGTAGAGGGCCGCGGCATGGTCGGCTGCCTCACTGTCGAGGTTGGCGACGGCGATCTTCAAAGCAGCGAAGCAGTTGGAGAGAAGGTCAACTGCGAGCCACGCGGTCGAGAAAGCGCCATACCCGAGTTTCCGGATGATGCGGTAGCGGTCTTGGAGTATGTCACCCAGGATGACGGGGTGGTAACCGCCGGGATGGTACGACTCGCCCCATTCGCATGCCGTGCCGTTGGTCCGGAAGCGAAAGTCGGCCCCGTCATCGGGGTCGCGGTTGTGTGGTGTGACAGGAGGCGCCATTGCGAGGGCACGGTATTATTTCTTGGGTAATTGTCACAGGCCGAGCCTGAAAGGGGAATGATAAAAACGCAAGGAGAGGAGGGCTGCTGATTCAGGGGGTGATGGGACGCGTTGCTTCGGGGACTTGAAATGCTTCCCAACTTACAACAACGCAGATCTTCTCCTCTCTTCTAAACCACCTAGACTTCATATATTCTTATTCTGACCTCACCAAGTTCCAAAGGATGTACGTAGCACGCAAGCCGAGGAATTATGCTGCGCCGCTTCGAGCGGGGAAGTGGGGAATTCTCTGCGAAACCTGGATTCCAACCTGAATCCCATCTGCATTATGATGTGAATCCTCACTCAGCACCGCACAAGCCTCACTCGATTCCCTTCGATACGGCCCCAACAAGCAAGCAGCAGAACGTGATCCTTGAACCTGTCCCTCTCACCACTATTGTCCATTCCATCGAACAAACCCGCACAGCCCGCAACCATGCCCTTCCGCATCCGCGACGCCGTCACCAGCCCCTCCGACACCGACGCCAAGTTCATCACCTCGGCCTTCGACTCCTGCATCCCCCACCTCGCCACCATCGGCAGCGCCACGCAATGGGGCAGCGCCCCGATGTCGTCCCGGCCGGATTTCCTCGGCCGCCACGCCAAGGCCATCGCCGACGCCGAACAGTACCGTCTCACGGGCTCTGGTTCGGCCGTGCGCGTCCTGATCGCAGAGGCCCTTGTGCCGCTAGCGGCGGGGGCGAGTGCGGGCGGAGAGGAGTCCCAGGCCGTCGTTCCTGTGGGCGCGGCGACTCTGCGAGGGGGGTATCTCCCTCAGTATGTGAAAGACCAAGAGAACTTGCGGGAGATCACCGGTAAATTGTTGGCTGGGGAGGAGGGGGAGTTTATGTTCTTGGAAATTCTTGTTACGGATTTCAGCGAGGCGACGAGGGAGTATCGCAAGGGTGCCGGAGCTGCGCTGGTGGAGTTTGCGAGGGAGTGGGCGGAGAAGGAGTTGGGGTTGGGCGTGATGTATGTGGACTGCTGGGCGGGGAACGAAGAGAAGTTGATTGGGTAAGTGAATTTGTGACTCCTCGAAGTGATTGACCGAGTCGCCTAGGGGGGCATGAAGCTAGGTGAAATAGAATGCTGATCGGGAGATAGGTTTTATGAGGCGCAGGGCTTTCAGAGGGTGGATGGGTTTGTGGTTGAGAAGGCTGATGGGCAGAACTGGCCGGGTATGCTTCTACGCATGGATCTTGGGAAGAAGGATTTGGAATTGGAATAGGAGGAAACTTGATGCCTAGCTACCTGGTACATAGTTGTTTGTTGCGGATCTGAGGCAATTATCAGGGGAGGACATGGAATCGCTGCCGGAGTTTGTCACTCCAAGCCACAGATCACACTTCTCAAGAGAGATCTCCACCGATATTCAAAACATCACATATCAATGTTGATTTTCGAACCGACGATGAAAGTTGCAAAGCAAGTTGACGAGAAGACCTGCATGGGAAAAGGTTGCGCTCCAGAAAGTGTGCCCCTTTTCTGCAAAAAGTGCTGTGTTGTGGCGGCGCAGGAGACAAGATTCGCCAAGCCGGATTCGGTTTGAGCATGAGCCGAAGCTGAGACGTTTCTTGGGAGGTCAGCTTCATCACTGTCACACACTTCCCACAACTCATAAACACCAACCTCCTGGACACCTACCTCCAACACGAAGTCCAGATGTCAGACGCTGCGAGAACATCCCGCCTAGCCGAGAGCAAGCGGCGCCACCGAGCCCGCCAGAAGGAGTACGTGGCCGACCTCGAACAGAGGCTCGCAAACGCCCGGGCGCAGGGGATAAGCGCCACGACCCAAGTGCAGCTGGCAGCACGCAAGGTTGTCGATGAAAACGGGCGACTTCGGGGACTTCTGCGACTGGCTGGCTTTGCTGATGAGGAGATCGACGTGTGGGCGGAGAGTGCGGATGGGACCGACTGCGCTCGCAGGGGAGAGATCAAACAGAAGGCCAAGCTCTGCGCCGCGACCGTCGCAGCCAGCCCCCAGGGACTGGCGGCGCAAGGGCAAAAGAAGTCTTCGTCATGGAAAAAAACCACCGGAAATGGGGTTGCGTCGGCCGGAATTCTTCCAGCGAGCACCGACCCGTTACCCAGCACTCCATCCAGCCAAAGCCCCAGCTCCAGTGCGGAAACGGCCGTCTGCTCAACAGAGACAGAGCCTTGCGACCGAGGAACCCGGCCATGCCAACTTCTGTCGCTCCTCGCCGAGAACCCAGCCGCGGACATTACACAGGTGGTCACAGCTGGTCCAGGCCCGGAAGATCAGGGCACCGCAGACCGCGAAGGGGATGTCGAGTGCGGGAAGGCGTATCAGATGCTCATGCGATACGCGACATCCGAGGAGAAGATGGACTACGTTGCTCGGGCATTGGAAGCCGGCTGCACCTCGACGGGGCAGGGTGGCTGTGCCGTCAAGAAACAGGCTATTTGGGAGGCGCTCGATAATATGTGTGGATGAGCTGCTCGAGGAGAGCCTGTTGAGCCCCGAGCAATGGCTCACGACGAAATACACGTGGATATCAGCGACGCGCTCAAAACAGAATCCCTGGCAGCGTCTTCTGTGTCCGATGGCGGCGTTGAGGAGCTAATTTCAGCTAGCGTGCGCCACAAGCTTCAACTGAGTCAATCCCTCTCCCAAAAGACAGCGAGGCGAGCGAGGGAAAAACCATCAGTCATGCCAGCCAATCATGGTTGAGGTGTCCGTCCTCAGGACAGGCGCGCAACCAACCATCCAATCGGGACTCTGCTGTCTGTCCATGCCCCCTGCTTGTCCCTGACGAGGAACGGAGGAGACTTGGGGTCAACTTGTACAAGAACCGAGCCATGTGCGAGAGACACCGGCAAGAAATGGAGATCCCTCACACCTTCGAGGACAAAATTGCCCACAGACGGCCGGAAACCCCATTCCAAGACATCTACCGACAACATCGGAGCGAGCCATGACCATGGCGAAAGACGAGCAAGGGGACATCGAGTCTCCGAAGGATGCTCCTGTCCGACTCGAGAACCAGAAGGACGCCTCTGAGACCCTTTCCGAAGACGACAGCCAGGGACTGCAAGATAACTCAAACGTTCCTCGATTGTCGTATCTGACGCTCTTCTGGTTCTTCTTCTACAACTTTGGGCTCTTCGCCTGGGGCGGGCCTGTCGCACAGATGGCCTTGATCAAGGACAAGCTTGTGACCAAGGACAAGTGGATCACCCTCCCTCGCTTTCAGCGCGTCTTTTCCGTCTACCAGATCCTACCCGGACCCGAGGCCGCCGAACTGTGCATGTTCTTCGGCTGCTTGTCGGCAGGCAGACTGGGAGGCATCGTGGCAGGGGTGGCGTTCATGCTCCCGGGGTTCTTGTTGATGCTCTTGGCCAGCTACCTGTACACGCTGGCAGGTTTTGAGAACAAGTACTTCAACGCTTCCTTCCGCTCTCTGCAGCCCATCGTTGCTGCTATGGCACGTACTCACCTCGCTCGAGAGAGCGAACTTCAGACGTCTTTGAGACGTTGCCGACGCATGTATTAATATCTACCCAGATCTTGAGAGCAGCCAACAAGATTGCCGAGCACTCTGTGAAAAAGCATGACACAAAGAAGGTCGACCCATTTCTCATCATCGCAGCCGTTTGCACGGCAATCAACTGCGCCCTTCGCCTCAACATGTCAGTGTTCACGAAGTTACCTTCTCTAAATCCAGCCCCTGATTCCAGCTGTCATGGAGGCCAAAGCTGACCCCCCATAAACCAACACCACAGTTTCATTTCCCTCGGCCTGTACGGGATAATCTACATGTTCATCGCCCGCCGCCTCTGGATCCCGGCCGGCGCGCTCTTCGTCCTGCAATACGCCGGCTACGCCACCTACGTCGTCTTTCCGCGGCATGCCCTCGCCCGTCTCGCTCGCCCTCGGCGTCGCCCGGACGCCGTCGCTGATCAATCTGTTCGTCCTGGGCCTGGTGTCCGGCTCGCTCTCGTTTGGAGGGGCATACACGGCCATCCCGTTCGTGCAGGTCGAGGCCGTCCTGCTCGGCGCATGGCTCCCGCAGAGCGTGTTCATCGACGGGATCGCCATCGGGAACACCCTGCCGGCGCCGCTGGTCATCTTTGCGACCTTTGTGGGCTTCCAGGGCGCGTACTCGGAGAATGGGTCGCTTGGCAATGGGTTTGCTGGTGCCGTGGTCATTACGCTGGGCATGTTCTTCCCGTGCTTTCTGTTTACCATTGCAGGGCATGAGCTGCTGGAAAAGTTGGTTCAAAATCAGGTGAGTGCTTCAAGCCTTTGAGCCTCTTACCCAGGGTCTTTCTCGAGATTGGGCACATCGCTGACAGTGTTCTTTGGGTGGACAGTTTCTCGCTAGCTTTTTCGACGGTCTTTGCGCCTCCGTCATTGGAGTTATCGGCACAATTGCGGTGCAGATCCTGAAGGCAAGCGTGGAAGGGAGTCTGGATAAAGTGAAGGACAAGACAATTGGTGAGGCCGTCACCGCAACCGCCCAAGTCGGCCCTGCTGCAGTGCTCTATGTGCTTGCCCTGGCGGCTCTCTACAAATTCACCAACAAGTATACTCCGCTATTTCTCGTTATCGTCGGCGGAGTTGCCGGGCAGTTTCTGTTTGTGGACGCTTAAATGATAGATTAGGTATGGAGGGGCAAATGTGGTGAGGTAAGACCTGAGGGGAGAGCAATGGATTCGGTCGGAAGTATGGGTTATTGGCCATCTAGTTACATCGTTGCTTGATTGGCATAAGGTAGTAATCATGTCTGAAAACCTGACAGTTTGTCTCACGTCCCCAATTACCTTCACGGCCGAAGTTGCCGCGCGCTGCCCCAGGGCGCTCAGCACGCCCCCATTGGACTGGAAGCAACGGCGCAGCTCGGTAATGATAGGCTTGGACAAGAACGGGAGGATCCTTACTCGGTTATGTAATCTAACGTTGACCAACAGGAAACGGCTTACACGGCAAGGCAACGGCTGAGGGTGGCACAGGGCCACTTGTTCGCCGGCGGCGAACAAGCGTCGCGTCCATCAACCCATCTCGACCGCGAAATGCGGCTCTGGCGGCACGGCTCGAAAATTCTCTGCTCAACTCATTATCGGTTCAATGTCGACGCGATGACTACTTAGGCACCATGTCGACCACCACCGCCATTACGCACCCAACGGTTGGGAGCCTGTTTGGCACGCCGGTCGTCTTTTTCCCAGTGCCGACACCCTGGCCGTCGTCAGCAGGCTGCGATAAATACGTTTACCGGCAGTTGAACGAAGGTTTGATTCTGGCCTGGGATCCCATCTGCCCATCGATCGTCGGGCCCGAAGCCCAAAGCTGTTTTCCCCCCCAGCAGTCGTCGTGGTGGTTCCAGAGCACGGGTGCGAACCCATCGACCGCGTTGGGGCCAACCTTTGTGTGTCCCGAGGCCTACAGCGCTGTTCACAGCACCGTCTTGGACAGTAACTCGGCGGCGCAAACACAATACACTTACTGCTGCCCTCCGTATGTTTTCTGGGGGACGAGACCCACGCGTCGTGGATCCATGAGCGTGAAGACGAGCGCTGACGTTTGGAATGATAGTAAATTCACCTTGAATACAATCCTTCCGCATAGCCAGAGATCCGTTGCCCAGTGCACGTCGACCGCCGGGCCAGGCGTGACCGTCTCGTTTTGGAGCGTTGTTTACCTCACAAACACGGTGACCGTGACCGGCGACAACGGCATCGTCACGCGGCAGACTATCACCCAAGGCACCAATGTCCCGACCTCGTCGGTCGTCGTGAAGTCACCTGCCGCCACCGTTTACGCAGACCCCGTGAATGGATTCAACATCGTGAAGCAGCAGGCCAGCAGCACAAGCACGAGCACAGGGAGCAGCACCACCTCAACGCCCTTGCAAGCACCGCCCTCAGCAACGAGTGCCGTTTCAACGAGTGACGTCTCAACACCCTCCAGCGGACTATCCGCAGGGACCATTGCCGGAGTCGTGATCGGGGCGGTGGCTGGTCTTGGTTTATTGGCACTCGGGGCTTTCTTCTTGTTTCGGCGGAGGCGGCAACGTCCAGCGGTTGGTGCATCGGAACTCGCAGCGGGAGAAGAAGGGGCGAGGAAATGGTATTATGGGTATCCGCAAGGAGGAGCCGTGCTTGAGATGTCCGCCAGCCACGAGGCACATGAGCTGCCGCATGGCGACCATGCGTATGAGCTGCCGCAGGGTGAGCATGCGCAGGAGTTGCCTGGGCACAGTTGGCAGGTGTTTGATCAGGGTCGAGGTTGGGCTAGGACTCAGGGGTAGATTGTTTCTCAACATACCAGGGTAGAAGTGAAAGTGACAGTGGTTCAATGGATGTACAAAAGATTGGCTTGCCGCGTTTGTGGAAGGAAATGGAAGCAAACTCAGCAAACCAATGAAATATCGGGTGGGTTGGCATTTGTTTGGATTGGGTGGAAAACAAACCGGCGATGCAGTGGGCCTCAGCGGGGCACAAGGCTCTGTTTGAACGATGATATTGGCAGTTTGGAATTTGCAGTTGTTAAACTTCTACTCTGTTTCACTTCCAACTTCTCGTCGTCTCCAGTTCTCGAAGAAAACGCCGCTCCAAACTGAACTCAAAGCTACAAGCCGCAACAATGAAGCTGCTCCTGATACTCTACCCTCTGGTACGCGGCACAACCCACTCACTTAACACTCTTCTCACATACTAACCAAAATACGATTCAGGTCATCCTTGGCTTAGTCGGGATTGCAATGTAAACCTCTCAACCTGCACTATGTTGCGTGACGAAATACTAAAATACTAACCTCCCCTCCCAAAGCTACGAACACATCACCATAACAACCCTCTCCCTCCCCATCCCCTCCTTCCAAACCCTCCTCACAATCTTCCTCCCCTTCCTCATCCCCCTCACAACCATCCTAACCCCCTACCTCCACCCCACTACCACAACCACGACCTCCCGAAAACCACCAACCCCACCCCTCCTCCCCCTCCTCCTCCATCT
>FTCU01001302.1_pt1 | contig 72086 bp, 57 predicted proteins | sample 1639521 | NCBI WGS metagenome assembly FTCU01 (sample SAMEA3914864, study PRJEB12502) | metagenome | biome: forest; material: soil | place: USA | collected 2012-03-12 | depth 0.3 m
GCGTCTGCACCACCTGCAGCGGCGCCATCAGCCCGTCGCGGTCGATGCGCTCCAGCACCGCCGCGAGCTCGTCCGGCCCGGCCTCGTCCAGGATGCGCGAGTCTGATGTGAGGTACGCGAGTGCCGCCGGGTAGAGCTGCGGCTCTTCGGGCCCGTATTTGCGGAGGGCCTTGATGGCCCCGCGCGTGTCCTTGGCCGACGTGTAGGACCGGAAGATGTCGAAGAGGAGCCCGGATTGCTCCTTGACGAGGGTGGTGCCGTCGCGGAAGTCGGAGAGGTGCGAAAGGAGGAGGACGTTGGAGTTTTCGATGGGCGGTTTGGCGAAGCCGTTGAGCCCCGTCGAGCTCTGCGGTTTGCTGTCGATGAGAGCCTTTGCGCGCTGTTCCCACTCTTCGCGGTGCTGGTCGTCGCCTTTCTTCTCGTTGGACTTGTGGAGGTACATTTCGAACAGGGTCGTGTAGATGTCTGTCCTGTCGGCTTCTGAAAGGGCGTCGTCTTTGAGGCATGCCTCGAGGAACACGATGAACTCGTCGGGGTGGTCGATGAAGGAGGAGAAGGCCGTCCGGGGACGCGGTGGCGTGTATTTTGGTGCGGCCGCTGCTGGCTTGCCAGCACCATCGACAGCGGCTGGCTTGGCAGCGGGGTGCTGTGCTGCATTGGCGGCAAGATCCTCACCGCCCGGTTTGGCAGCGCCTTGTTGTGCTTGAGCGTTGATATATGGCAGATAGTTGGTGAGGTTCTTGGCCGCATTGGCAGCCCCCACGACGAACCCTCCGTTTGTGGCGGGTTGGGCGACTGTGATTGGGGACTCTATCCTTGGTGTGAACCGCCCCGTGTAGTAGTCGATGAACAACTGAGTGGCCTCTTTCGGGCAGTGTTCGATGAGCACGCGGGCATATTTCATGAGGCACGAGTACGCCTGGGGTTGTCAGCAATGATGTTGCAACTTCTTCTGAAAGCTGACTCACAGTCTCCGGGTCCTGCTGCGCGATGTACTCGAGTGCCTCCTGATAAGCCTTGGAATCCTCGATCAGGATATCCACGACCAGATCGTGCTCCCCGTGTTTCTTGGCGAGGTATGCAGCTTGCTCATAGTAGCTCCCCTGTCGGCACATGGATATGGCCGTGTCCAGGTCAAACTTGAGGTCTCCTGGCGATTTGATGAACTTTTCCAGCTTGTCGATGTCCTTGAGCTTTGCGTAGCAATTGAGCAGAAGGGTGGTGTGGTCCGACGTCGCCTTGTGATGCTCGTGGAGCTCCTCCAGATACTCGATGAGGTTGTGTATCCTTTGTGTGTCCAAGAACTTCCTGATGACCTGTGACGGCTCCGTACTGTCAATAGCCTTGATGTACTGGGTCATTGCCCCGTCGTAGTCCCCCTTTTGGTACAGATGGTCGCCATACTTGCGGTAGATGACGTTTTGCTGCTTCGCATCCATGCCAGACTTTTGGGCCAGGTCGACGGCGAGCGTGTAGAGGTTGCGCTGGTACATCATCTCCAGTCGCTGCTGAAGCGACTTCTCGTGGTAGCGGTAGACCTGGTGTTGTCAGCGCTGGACTCGTCTCTCAAAGCCCCTCTGGGACAACCAACCTTTCCCTCTTGGGTGAGGATGTACAGGCCACCCCAAAGGTCAAAAATGTGCTTGACGTCAGACAGCACCGTCTCGCTGTGAGCAATAATCCTGAGATCCGGGTGGATCAGCGTGAAGGCGTAGATGCTGTCGGCCGCGTCGCCCCAGAACCGCCGACGCATCGTATCAGTCTCCCCTGCGGGTGCGGGTGGAGATACCAGCGCGATGTAGTCCTGGTATACCGAGATCAACTTCTTGGGCGCCTCATAGGCGGTTGGAGGGCCCCTGCCGTCGAGTGTGTAGTAGTAGATGGCATCCTCCCTCCCGACAACGATATTTCCGGTTCGCTTGTCGACGGCCATACATCCGACACCACAGCCAGTGTCCTCGACCGTTTTCGGCGGCTGCCCATGGCCCTTCCCGAGGATGACCAGCTTCAAGATTCTCGCCGTCGTCGCAATAAACAGCGTCGTCAGGCTCGCATCGACGTGCAGCTCCACGCCCGTAATCGGCTCGTCCGACTCGTAGATGATGCGCTGTTTCGTGCCGAGGTCGTGGATCAAGTCGCCGCGGATGACCGTAACCGCGCCATTTGCAAAGCCGACCGCAACTTGCGACAAGTCCTCGGTCGCCGCAAAGGCGGATATCTGCGACGATCCGTCAGTCCCCTAACCAGCGCAGATGCAACCCTTCCCTCCCCCCAAGACCTACCGGAAACGGCTTCTTGCCATTATTGACCGCCACCGTGCTCAAGCACGTTGGTATCCCCGTCTTCTTGACTGGCTTATCAAGCGCCCAGACCTTCAGCAGCGGCTCCCCAGCACCTTCCTACACCCCACCCGTCAGTCAGCATACCACCCCAAGCCCTCCTTCACCCGGGCAGCACAACCTACCGCGACAGTAACAAGCAAGCTCGTCCCCTCCACCTGCCGCATATGCGTGATCCCCCAGCCGGCGCCCTCATCGTACGCGGGAAACCGGCGCACGACCTTCCAGCTCGGCCCGACGATGCGCACCTCGCCGTCCGGGCTGCCCAGGAACAGGCTGTCGGAGCCGCAGCACAGGGCCGAGATGTTGTTGCCCGCAAAGAGGTCGGCGTCGGCGTCGGAGGGGGGCGCGATCTGTGTCGTTTCGAAGAAGGTGAAGGATCGCCACTGGGGTCGGAGGAGAGGGTTAGCGCGCCTGTGCAGAGTAACTGTGTTCGAGCGGGGATGGAAGGGAGGGGTGGACGGACTGTCAGCGCCATGGTGGCATCTTCCTCGCCGACTTGAGGTCAGCGGTCGAGGGGGTTTGTGAGTAGTGCGGTGTTGGTTGCGATGCGGAGTGGGCGCAAGGAGGACTCGACTCGGGAGGGTGTGTGACGACGCTCAGGAACCTTGTTGGTTGCTGCTTGCCCCAGCATCGGCCATTGGAGCTGCTGTGGAAGCTCCCCTGCTCGCTGGTGGGCGGGGTGGACCGTGCGTCGGTGTTCACAACGTCATGTCGCCCCTAACCCTGCCGCCTTCCCATGAACCCCTGAGCCCCTGAACGACAACAAACTTGTCGCTCTTCGGATGGCAAGCCACGCCAGATGGCGACCGGGCGGTGTGAGCTTCCCTCTCATGACCTCCGCGAGCTTTCCCACATTAGCACCTTCAATTATAGAAATCTCGTTGCAGTGCCACCCAATCATGGAGCAGACATTGCCTGACAATGGCCCAACAACGAACCTGACTTGGAATCCTTCACCATCATGGGCTCGCTCTCGATACTTGTCAGGAAATATGGATTCCCTCGCGGGTTTAACTGCAAGCTACCTGTGCTGGCTTGCGTTACAATGCGGGTCAGACTATTAGATCCATCATCTTCGTTGCACTGACTGATCCTGAAGGAAGAACCTCCTTAGAGTCCGTTGAGGTTCGGCTGTTCTCAATACCTGCTCTGCTGTATAGAGATGCGCCAGCTCATCCACCGCTAAACCCCCGGGTCACGACTGCTCTGGCGCTCTTACTGATTTGCTCCCACAAACACCACCAGCACCGCAGCATACGCCGCCACGACGCTGACAAGAATCTCAGGCGGAGCCGTCGAATACATTGCCATGAATGCCGCAACAAGAAAAACAGCTACCGAGGTGGTCGCTAGTTTTGTGGTTTGATCGTTATGCAACACCATGAGAAGCATCGGCCCGATGAGGGCAACTCCGCCCAATAGCGCCACAATGAACCTCCCGACCAGTGTTTTGAGAGTGACGCTTCTTCTTTGGCCGAGTGGAAGGCGTGCACTGCTTTCATGCTTGTAGCTGTCCGCAAATGGTGAGCCCGTAAGGCCGGCATTGCGCATCAGTTCGTGGTTGAGTCTCTTTTCGGAGCTGAGGAGAAAGGGATCCTTGGAGAGGTTGTTGCCAGCCTTCGCTGCGTACTCAACCATGAAGTCCCAATCTCGCACTGCCTGGCCTAAACATATCCGGTGAACGTTAGTTATTCTTGACAGCCATACATCGACGCAACGGCTCAGAATTGTAGAGACATTCATACAATATGACGCCAGGGAGGCCTTGATACGATTCAGACGGGCTTCGTCGGGGACTGAGACGTCTCCATTCGTTACCATGGCACCTATCTCGTCAACAAGTTCTTTCTGAATCCCAACGAGGAGCATTCGTTGCAGAGCTGCCAAGTTGATCTTCAGTGCTCGCTCGAAATTCGCCGACTTCGCTTCGTACACAATTTCGCGATGACATGCGCGTCTCAGCAGATCCAGGTAGCTTTCGCCGGCTTCTGCACGACATTAGTTGATTTGTTTGGATAAGCTGCCAGGTGCGTTGGTAGGCCCCTTACGGTCATGTTGCTGACTTTCGATATCTGGGGAACGGGTATTGTTGTTCATTATATTGTGATGCAAGAGTACTATCAGCTAGGGAGGCAGTGTTGCAAAGCACTTGATCAAGCATAGATGTAGTTCTCAGCTGGAAAGTCAGAGGATTGGAAGCTGTGGACGCAGCCACATCCGCAGCATTCCGACCCTTCCAGGATTGTTCACGGTGCGGGGTTATCCGACCTCTGGATAGTCATAGCTTGCGGCTGAGGGGCCTAGGGGCCATGATCTGCAGGCGGGATCCCGAGCTGAATGGTAACTAGCCCTAGCGATAGCCCTAGCGATAGCCCTCTCAAAAGCCATCAACTTAGCTACCTGCCCTCTGATTCAACATTGAGAAATAACAAATGGTTCATATTTACGCCAGACTCGATAATGTGATGCACCTAAGACCCTAAATGGTGCCGAAAACCTGGAAGTCTATCATCCAACTTCCAAGCTGTGTTTCCATCGCTTCAAAGCTCCCAACAAGCCTCCATCTCCTTCACGCCTGTCGTCATCAACAGCCGCAAGTCCATTGTTCTGGCCGAGGTGAACCAATGGAACCATTGATGGGCGTCCATGAGCGCACTGAAACGGAAAGGCACAGGCAGCCACTCGCTGAACCAGGTCCGAACATTGCTCCCGAGTCAACGGGTCGTTGAACATGATTGCGCCTGGAAATTGTCAGTTGGGCGCTCACAACGGTCAGGGTGAGCACTTACTTCTGCACGCCCGGGAGTTGATCAAGTCCAGGATACCCTGAGGGCAATCGTGAAACCTCGTCACCCAGTCATCCCCTGTGCCAACCCGCAGCGAGCTCCTAACTCCGCTGCTGCCAGCGGCGTGGAGCTTCCAGATCTCCTTCCGCAGTAAGTCTACGAGAAGTCGCGGCTCGAGACGGCACCGCTCCAGGATGCTAGACGGCAATATTTGAACCTCCACCGTCACGCCTTTCTCCGGGTTTGCTTCATCACGCAGGACTTCGTATCCAACCCCCCAGTGTGTGAAATGCGTCTTGAATCGGACGAGAAGCTCTCCATCTTGTCGAGATACGTCGAAACGGAGGGGTTTGTCCAGCGAGTGTGTTTGGGCCACAAGCCGGCTGCTGCTAGTTGGGTCGGGGACAAAGTAACCCTGCAGCAAACTTTCGACTTTACACCTCTCGTCGGCAGCATGCTGGTCGATGAGGATAAGCATCCGATCCAATTCCCGGACGGGACGTGTTGAGCCTGCGGGAGATTCTGTAACCGCCTTTGCTAGGATAAACTTCCGGTCGACTTGCGCCAGTATCTCGGCCTTATGCAGCGCAGTCTTCGAGATCCGGCCCTCTAATGTGGCTAGCATGTTCTGGCTGGGACCGTCTTCAACCCATTTGTGCCAGTTGCCACCGTGTTGGCAGCCAAGCATCTCCGAGGCCTGAAGAACCTGCGGAACTCGCGACTCTGTCTGTTGGAAGATGTCGTTCTGCTTGCCAGAGCAGTTAGTCTTCCAACCGGGCACTCGACGAACATTTCCACGCAGGATGGCCGCCTCCTGGCTGGCTGGCGGTAGCAGGGCTGGCGTTTTCTCGGACGGGGCGCCCGGTTTGACCACAAAGCCTGTGCGTGGGTCGATGAGCGTCTTGATCTTGGTCATGGGATCGACCCAGAGGACCGTTTCTCTCACGCTTGCTGAGTCTGCGACGAGTGCTTCATCAGACGGGAGGGTCTCCGGCGTACCGTCCCTCGAAGTTGCCGGAGCTTCATCTGTGTCGTCGAATGGTTTTCTCAAGAGACCACCAGCTTTGTCGAAGAAAGGGTTGCATGTACCCGATATCATTCGTGGTAAGTTAGGGGTCTGTTTTCGCTCAATCCTCGGTTCGTCCGGTGTTGGTTCCACGGCGAGATGGGAACCGGGAGCGTCTTTTGCCCCAAGGTCGGTTCTCACGCTCGACTTCGTCCTGGACCAAGCCGTGAAGGGGGAAGCTAACCGCTTCTCAGAGAGCCGGGTCCGAGACTGTTGTAATGAGACCTGGGGGCGGGGTCTTTTTCTCGAAGGGGGTTGTTGGACTGGGGGTGTTTGCCCTCGCAAGCGTGCCAAGGGTGGGCCTCGAGGCGGCGGAGACGGAAGAGCGGGCGAGTCCTCCTTTGGTCGTTTTAGCTTTTCCACCGCGGAGACCGACCTGGGACGAAAGTGATGCTTCTTTAAGAACTCGTATGCCATCACCTGAAGTAGATCCGTAATGATGGCTACATTTCGGTGCCTCTCGTCCAACAGCTCGTCAATATCAACTGACTGTGCCCCCGAGCTCAGCACAATTTGAAGAAAAAACATGGGCCACCGGTCAAGGGCCCTTTTTGGCTTCAATTCTTTCCCCGTGAAACCCTGAGTCTTGGCTGGACGCCCATCTTCGTGGAGACCAGCCTCCTCAATCACGCCAAAACTGGAGTCTTCAAAGACGCGGTTGACGTCCTCGTAGAAGATATTGGCGTGATGCTCGTTCAACAACGGCCGGATGCCAATCGCGATGAATTGCACACGCCTGGTAGCCACTGGCTGGAGGGAGACACAGCCTCGTATGGAAACCCCGGGCGCGGTGGCTCCAATCGGCACCCAGGAATTCAGATGCTGGTTATCCACCATCAAAGCCTCTGCGAGCAGCGTCGTTGTCCTCGACAACATACCGGGCGCGGTGCTTTGATAGCCTTGTCCCCAGTCTATCGTACCGGCTGCGCGGAGAGAGACGGTGCGGCGAGCGTGCGAGTCTTGAAGCGACACGGTCACATCCCCTCGCCAGGGAAGGAGAAGAGCGACGACGTTGAGGAGCAGCTGGTCGAATTCCTTGGAAGTCCCCGCTCGTTCCACCTCAATGGCCCTCTGCTTGACGCGGACGGGCATGGACCCAAACAAATCACGGACAACAACACGAGTGCCGCTAGCAAAAGCCAAAACTCGTTGCTCCATCGGGGCAGGAAGATTGCGCGACACGACTCGGCAATTGTGGATGGTCAGGGAGTTGTGCGACCGATAATCACGGTGGTGGGATGCGATAGACAGCAAAGACAAGGCTGACAATGAAGCCAGGAACTCGCCGCGCTTTCCATGACTGTCGGGTTGAGAGGGGTATCTGGATGTGTCTACGGCAAGTCAACGGCGGATCCAGTCAACAGCCATGTTCCCATCGAGGGACATACAGTGTAATTTTCCAAGTCCCCCGTCCTCGCGAAAGCTTTCTGGTGCAATGCCATCACCGTCGTCTTCTACGGAGCAGTTCCCACGACTGTAGTCGACGGAGATGTTGATCCCCGATGCGCGTGCATCCAGGGAATTCTGCAGCAGACCACACACTGCGCCATTCAGCGAGGTGACGGCTGTCGACGACTTGATCTGTGCCACGACATCCCCGGGAAGCGGCTGTATCGACATGTTGTTCGCCCCAACATTTCGTTCGATCAGGCGAGTCTTGGTTGTTGTTGCCGACGGTTGCTGGGCGACCGCATCAGATGGGCCGTGGTTTTGGAAGCCGACCTTCGCAGGCGATGGGGGCATTCAGCGCCGACAACGGAGCACGGGCGAGGAAGAGGCAAAGTCAATTCTGAAGAAGAAGAATATCAGGTGCGAATATGCTCCGGATGCTCAGGAGATGCGTCCAGTGTTACTTCCAGGGAATGATTCAATGAATGAGCCTGGTGCATGCTGGTGGGGCTCAGAATGGAAGTCAGGCAGCAGCAGCAGCCCACCTCCAGCTGCAGCTGCAAGCGAGGTCCAGACCCCCCGGGCCAGATCCCTGGTCGCGGGGCAGAGGACCCACCAGGCTTGGCACGTGCATGCCGCCGCCAATGGGGAGCGCGGATCAAGCCCATCCACAGCGCCCACAGCGCCCACAGCACCCACTCGCGGGCTCGGCCGTTGCCGCGACCCTGAGCGGTACCCAAAGCTCGGGAGTCGGGAGCAGCATCGAACCCAATGGACGAGACGTTGCATTCTGAGACGCTCAATCACGCACATTCCCATTCCTGCGCCTCGCCGTCGCGCTCTGCCCAGTCGCTTGTGATTGCCGGTGCCCGTGCCTGGAACGAACCCGACTGACTCGAAGTGGTGTCGCACCAATTGGGAAAGCGCGCGTCTCCTCGTTCCCACACGAGCTCGCTCTGACGACAAGGCAGCAGAGCAATCGCCCTCGCCCTCGTCCTCGTCATCGTCATTCGCCGTCTTTTCTGCCCCCACGACCCCAGGAGACGACCTAAAGACGACCTAAAGACGACCTAAAGACGACCTAAAGAGAACATAAATTCAAGAGAGGACTGCAGAGCACTGCCCCCGCGCGCTATTACAACGTCACCGCTTGCCCTCTCCTAAGCTCCTGGTTGCGTCAACACGCTGCTCTCTCTGCAGCTGCCGCAGTTGCTGCTCCCCGCCTGCGATCGCTCTGGAGCTCGGGTCCATGGCAATGGCCGAAGGTGCAGCCCAAACCCATGGTAAATCCCCCTTTCTCTCTTTTCTTAGTGTTCTTCTGCCGACATTTGCATTCCTTTGCTCCCTTGCGGTTCTCTCCCAGACAACTGGTCCTCATCGCCACAATGACCTTTGCTTCACTCTTGAATCGCCGTCATGGCAGCCCTGCCCCTTGCGACGGGACCCAGCCGAACACCGCTAACGATGCCCAAGATCGAGCAGGAAGGCCAGGCCGGCGACGGCCCTTCTCGGCCCTGATGAAGAAACTGGCGAATCTGAAGGCAGCGTCCACCGGGGACGGAGGCCGCTCTCCCAGCTCGAAACGAAGCGTATCGAAGAAGCAGCCAAACAACCCATATCCCCAGTCTGGACGCATCGAGGCACGCCACAGCCACTACTCGATTTCCACCGGTCCCAGCCGGCGCCTAACGAGCGTGGCGTCCTTGGACCGGGGTGAATTGGTGCGGCTGTCCGGCGACGAGCTACCGCCACCGACCACCGCCGGACGCTCGGGGTCGAACGAACACGAGCCGTGCCGCTCTATTATGGGGGGATCCTCGCTCGCCGGCACGAGCCGCACCGCAAACGGCCGGAGAGGCGGCGACAGCACCTTCTCCTCCCCAGCACCTTCGGTCCGATCGCTCACAACCACCCTCACCACGATACAGACGGTCCCGCCTACCGCTGGAGGCACCCACCAGAACACCCTACCCCACCACACCCACTCCAACTCCCAAGCCATTCACTTCAACCAGCCGTTCCCGACCGCGTCGCCAGCGTCCGCCATCCCGGCGCACGTCACCGGCACCACGCCCAATCCAACCACGTACGCGACAGCGACGGCCAACAACCTCCTCACAGACAACGCCTCGATCCTGACGCTCGCATCCTCGTCCAAGCGCCGCCGTCGCCGCTCCTTCGACACGGACGCCTCGGTCCGCGCCCTGGCTCCCTCCTCCCTCTGGGGCGGCAGCCGCGAGTCCCTGCCCCTGAGCGTGCTCTCCGCCACCATGGACGGCGTCACCCCGACCACGCCGGGCCTGCACCGCGGCGCGAGCTCGGGCCTCTCGGGCATGGGCAACGAGCGCACCAGCATCTACTCGGCCAACGGCATCGTGGCGAGTGAGAGGAACAGCTTTTACGCGAAGCAGGGGTTTGGCGTCGTCGGCGGGGATGCCGCGAGCGTCAGGAGCGGTCTGCTGGGCCACGGGCGGGCGGACAGCGTCAGCGGGAGTATCGGCGGGCTAGGCGTGCCGGCCGGGACGAGTCCGCTGGCGAGTCCCAGGGAGGTGTCGGAGAAGGGCGAGGACGAAGAGGAGATGGTGAGTGATGAGAAGGAGGAGAGGGAGAAGGAGAAGGCCTAAACGGAGTTGGGTTGGGATGCAGATGGGTTATTCACGAGGCAACGGATGGTTTCTGGGTCATTACGTGTGGGGCATTTCTCTTGGTCTTGTTTTCCTGGCGTTTTATGGATCGCTTGGTCTTTTCCGGACTGGTTGGATGGATGCAGGATTAATGAGGGACATGAGATGTTCAAAAACCAAAGAGCAACGAATTCAGCGCGCAAGCATTTTCATTTCACTACAGTTCACAGCTTTTGTCAGTCATTAGGTACCTGCTACAGGCCCAAGAGAGTGGCATCTCCCGGAATTACAACCTCTGATACCCGCCCCCTTGGCTTACGCCTTGCATCAGTCAAATTCGAATAAACCCCAATCTTGACCTACCCCCTTTCGCCACCAAGAAAACCCCTCCCTTCTCATTACAATTTCTCCCATCACCAACCCATCCATCCTCCATCCTCAACTAACACATCTTAGATTGATCAATAAGGAAGCGGCCCCAAATCCAACCCCCTCACCTCCAACCGAAACGAGTCATTCCTCGAGTAGCTCCCCGCGGCGTCCAGGTCCAGCCGGCCCCGCACACAGTCCTCAAAATCGACGTCTGCGTACACGATGCCCTGATCGTCTTCCCACTGCGGCCCGGCGAGCACGTCCCCGAAGGGGGAGACGATGGCGGAGCCGCCGCGGGAGGTGAAGGTTCCTGCTAGTGCTGCTGGTGCTGATCGTTTTCCGAGATTTGCTGCTGTTGATGCTGGTGCTGATGCCCGTGGTTTTGCTGCCAGAGGGGTTGTGGTCGGTGGTGTTTTGGTGGGATGGGGGTGGGAACTGCTGGTACCGCCGCCGCCGCCGCAAAGAACAATTTCGTTGCCGTCCGAGTCAAAGACCGATTGGCGGCGTCGGGGTGGTCGGTCGTGCGAGAAGGGCGGGGAGCAGGGGAGGGCGATTTCGTTCCCGTCTTCGTCGATGATGGATTCGCGCCTGTGCTGGGGGTGGTGCTGTGCGGGTGGAGGGGGAGGAGGAGAAGGGGTGCAGGGGAGGGCGATTTCGTTGCCGTCGTCGTCGAGGATGGATTGGCGTCGGTGGTGGTGTTGTTGTGAGGGCGAGGTGGTGAGGCGCGGAGATTTGGGTAGGGCGATCTCGAAACCTTCTTTGGTGAGGCAGGAGTTGCGGCGGTGGTGTTGCGGGACGGTTTGGAGCGGGTCGATGTCGGAACCGTCGGTTTCGTCGTCGTGGAGGGAGGAGAGGGTGGTGTGGCCGTTTGTTGGCGGGTTTGGGGTGTCACGCGTGCACATGTTGGAGCTGATCACAAAACAGCGGCCCTCGATGGCTACAGTGCGGAGGAGGGAGAGCCAGGTGTCCCGGCCGTCGGCAGTCGGGGCGAGGTAGAGGTTGATGTTTTGCGCGTAGAGGGCTTGTCGCACCAGCGGCATGTAGTTCTCCCAGCAGATAGCTGCCGCAAGGTTGATGCGTACGCCGCGGATGGTGGTGCTGACTGCCCGGAGAGTGGCGGGCGAACCCTGGGCCCAGACAAGTCTCTCCGTTCCGGTCTGAAGGCATGTCAGAGCAATCCAATGGTTTACAGGGGCGCGGGTCTTACAGGCATGACCTTCCTCCGCTTGCCGATGATACCGAGGTCGGGACACACATAGACGACGGAGCAGTACATGCTGCCTCCGGTCTTCTCGATCAAGCCAACCACAATAAACACTTTGGTTTCCCGGGCGATGCGCTCCAACTCCTCTCGAGTGCCATCACCCCTCTTGTTTGGGGCTTCCTTTACACCATCAGACCCGGACACGACATCGCTCGGCAGTTCCCGGTTCACCCAGGCTTGGCCTGCCCCGGCACCATCCCTGACTGTGTCGCCCAAGTCGACGGCACTTTGGAAGTAACGGAGGTACTCCTCGCGACCCTCGTCCGAACGGGAGCCGATGAGGCAGCCAAAGTGAGTGCCACGGGGATAGCCACCGATGTACGCTTCCGGGAGCAGGAGGATGTCAATGCTCTTTGATGCAGCTCGCCGGGCCAGGCCCTCGAGCTGGGCTAAAGTCTCGGCCGTGGTTGCTTGGGTGCCGGGGGAGGCCGTACCGAGGCGGATCCTGGATGGAGCCATGGTGGGTTGTAGTGTGTTTGTCCAGTGTCAGAAGAGAGCTTCAGCGTTGAGCTCTGCGTGCAGTACCCCGCATCTTGTTGTTTCTGGGGGAGATGAACAGCGCTGGGATGCGTCGTGGTTGACATGGGGTGATGTGACGTAATACTGCAACCCCGAGGCTCAGGAGACAACGACAGTCTCACTGGACAAAGCATTTCAAGCTCCGGTCCCTTGCATCTCACCTGCTTTCGGCACCAGCTTGAAAGCTCCAGATTCAACCCATGGCACAAACTGCTGGCTATTCCCAGGCCCGGGATTGTATGGGCAACTGAAGTGTGGCAACTGACAGTCTGTGCAGAAGTGTTCAACTTCAGATGGCATTTGAGGAGAGCCAACTGCCAAGTCATGGAGGTAGTTTGAAGAGTTGAGTGAGAGCTTCCCCTGTAAATTCCAGGCATCCGGTAGTTATTCCATCGCTCCTGTCGGTTTCAGCCCGAAGTTTTGATTCACACACAAAACATGGAGGTCCGGGCGGGTCGAAGGCAATGGGAGAAGGAGCAAGGTCATGGGAACCTCTCAAAGCACAGTCGTTTCAACGGAAGAGCACTGTATGCCCCACATAAACCGCGGAAGCCGCTCCCCAATCACAGCCGCGCGTCCCATTTCCGAACACCAACACCACCTCTTCTGCTCCAATTTCATGTCCGATCAACGCAAATCCTAGCTGACCTCGATTGCCGCGCAAGATGGGTCCTCGCCACTTTGCGGAAACCTTGCACCCCTCGCGCTGATGCAGGGCCACTCACCACAAATGGCCGCCGCCTTCGTCGACGTGAAACGCACTCGGGATGCTGCAGAGGTTCCACATGTTCAGCTTCCTCGCTCGGCATCTGCGGCGCCTCAACACCAGAGTCCACCCCCTTCCGTGACTCTTCCCAACCCGCTCCACGGCGCCGTGCCTCCTCCTGAAACGAGCAAGATGTCAACGTCAATGTCAACCTGCCATCTCTTCCACGTTTCCACCAAGCCTCGAGGCCCTCTGGCGACCCGGGGCGGCCAAGGCCCTCCGGACTTGCGTCTCAGCCTTGCGTACCGAGCGTTCCATGGCCCTAAATGTCGCTCATAAGGGGCAACATTGATGGGAAGGCTTTCTTACAGCACCACTGTATCCTCGCCACGTCAAGTTCGCCCATTCGTCTATCATCACCTTTCTCACTCCGGACATCCGCAACCGGCAGAGGCTTCTCGGCAATGGAGACAACAACCAACGGGATGTGACTGATGTCGGGTCGTTTACTCAGCAGGCTATCCACATACCCGTTGACTGGTCAGCCAGTGCTCGCCAGGACGTGAGTGGGCCAAAGCTCTCAAGGAGTGCGGGATGAAGCCGGCCGGCATCCTCAAACCCAGCCTACTCCCCTCCTCGCTTGCGGGACACGTGGAAAGCGACGGATTGGCTAGAACTTGTCTCTACCGTAGGCTCCTAACCGGTATGCTCTTTAGATCCCGCTAATAACACATTTATAGGCTTTTGGCCTGATATCCGCCTCCGAGATGCCCGATATTAGGATCTCGCCCGCCAAGCCACAAGCCCCTGGTGTGCTGGAACTGCAAACGCTTTCCCTCTGAGAATAGGTAACACCCACCCATCACGACATGCACACCGTTTCAGCGAGCGTTTGGCGGCCGCGGAGCAATTGCATCTGCAAGGTTGTCCACCTCGCCCTTGACCGTCCTTGCGCGGCTCACGATGTCGTTGACATTGAGCGTCCCCAACAGTCGCTCCGTCACTCCCCCGTTGCTGTTGAGATACTGCTCCAGCGAGTATGTCGTCCTTTCCTTGGATTGCCTGTCTTGATGTCAGCGTCTGCGTCGCCGTCAAGAACTCTCAACTCACGAATCTCCAGAGAGCTTCAGGGTGCTGTTCATTCTTTGAGACATGGTGTGGCTCCTTGGGATCTGGTGTGGAGGCGGCGGCAGTTGCGTTCGTTGATATGCCTTGGAACTTGTCTTTTTGTTCTTGACCGGTCGTTGACGATGCTTTTGATCCATCTTCGAAGCACAGGAGTTACCCTTTGCTTTATCTTTGGCGATCAACCAGGCAGGCCTGCCTCGATGAGGTGCCTCGGGTGCTTCATGGCATTCCGCCATTGAGCACTGCGCAACATCGAGCCGCGGATTCTGGCACCGCCATCGATGCTTGACGGAATCATCACCACTTTGAGACGAGGCTGCGATCCCGAAGACCCGGATCAGGGGTCGTGGCAAGACCACCACGAGGGCAAGCGCTCAATCTTCGCGATTGAGCCATTCTCATCCCCATTTTCGGTCAGTGAGTGGCATGATAGGTGTTGTGGCGTCTTTTCTGCCTAACGCGGTACCGATGAACTGGTCATGATGCCATGTTTAAGTGTCCTGGATCCGGCCTAGATCCGACTTATCCGGCCTTCAGTTCCCGATGCCCCCCCGCGGGGGCACGTCTGATCAGATCCTCCTCTTGACAAGCCGAACCCAACCACAGCCCTGTGACTAGCGAGTCATACCAGCTGAATACGAAACAATCCTGCCGCCCAGAATGCCACCATCCCCGCCTCATCTGCCGAATGGGAATCGCATCATTCTCTTTCCCCGCTCAGCCTTATCTGCGGGCCTGAATGCGCTCTACTGCGGGTGATGTTCACGCAATTGCGCACTTGCATCTCGCGCTAGCGGCTCGCGCAATGGCACCTCGACTGCAGATGGCCAAGGCAGCGAGCCCCCATTCTTTACCCTCTTGGGTCTTGTACTGCGAGTCATCGGTGCAGCTGGCCAATGCCTGGTGGGCCTGGTGTGCTCACCCGTGCCGACGCATGCGTCTCGGCGCGGGGAACAGCTCATTGGAGAATGGCTGTGGCTGTGGTCACTCGGGATCTTGAAGGATGGGTGTCTCACGGTCGATCCCGAGCTGTCCGCCGCGCTGTGCGCTGTGCTCTCCGCATTTGCGCAAAGCCGAGACGGGTATATAGCACCTCCCACAAGCCATGAAGTCTAATTCATGACTCTTGATCTCCTTTTCTCTCCAGATCTTTCTACGGTCTCCCCCTCAGCTTCTCGTCTCCAACACGCAGTCACTCTCATCTCACCAGCAAAAGCTCCATCTCTCACCTTTCACAACACACAATCACCCTTCCTCAGCCTTCTGCTCCAATCCCCGCATCTCACTTCATTCCCCAACCGCGTCCCACCTGCCACACAAACCAACACGCTCCATGCTCATGTCTCGCGACCCACACCCCCCCATCTAACACGGCCCCCTCCCCCAAAACCCGGAACTCCTCCCCGATTCCGGTCCAGGTCGGTCCATGGCATCCCGCGGCTCTCCGTCACCACCACCACAACCACCGCACTCGGCCGCCGCAGCCACGAACCGCGAAAGCTTCTTGGACCGCAAGAAGAAGGAGATTGTGGAGAGATCTATGGCTCGCTTTCAGGAGTCTCTGGATCGATGTCTTGATAACTCTGTCTCTGCCGCTAGCGCTGTGTCTGCCGCGTCGGTGGGTGGTGGGGTATGTGGGGTGGTGCCCCGGAGGGTGGTGAAGAGAGGACGGGAGGAGGAGGATGGCGGTGGGTGTGGTGAAGTGGGAAGTGGAAGTGGGAGGGCTGTGAAGGCGGCCAAGAAGAAGAAGGTGAACCCGAAGGAGGTGCCCGGGAAGAAGCTGGGGTGCCCGTTTGCGAGGCATGATCCGGGGAGGTACAAGAGTGTCAAGACGTGCTGTGGGCCGGGATGGGTGGATACTCATCGTGTCAAGTAAGTCTTCACTGGCCGTGCTCGGTTGTGGTTTGGGTGATGCTGACCTGGGGCAGGGAGCATATCTACCGCCGCCACTCGCTCAAGAACTTCTGCCCGCGGTGCTTTGACCACTTTGACGAGCCCGAGGCGCTCAAGAACCACCAGCGCGCCGATGTCCCCTGCAGAGTCAGGGCGCCGGTCTCCGACGGCATTATCACCGAGGAGCAGGACAAGCAGCTCCACCAGCGCGCCAAGCTGCATAGCACCGAGGAAGAGAAATGGGAGGAGATGTACCGCATTATCTTCCCTGGCGAGGAGGTCCCGTCACCATGTATGCCACCCCGCCTGCCACTCCTGTCCCTTCCCATCTCGGTTCTAACAAACAGCCAGACTACGAGCCAGACACGTCCACCGCCCCCAAGCCCGAGACCTCCCGCTTCCAGAGCATGGACGAGTGCAAGGAGTTCCTCCGCGCTGAGCTCCCTCGCCTAGTCCGCCCCGTCATGGAGCAGTACGTCACGGGGCTCTTCGAGGAGCTCCAGGAGAAGGTTGACCGCAAGACGGTTGAGATCATCCGCGACGTCGAGACCAAGGTCCTCCGGACATTCCACTTCCAAGAGGAACAGTCCTCCCTCTCGGCACTCGCTGCTACGGCCCCGGGCTACGCGACTGCCCCTGCGGTGGCCGTGGCAGAGCTGAGCCCACCGCCGAGCCCAGACCCGGAGATGTCCAAGGTCTCGGCTTTACTGGAGGAGTTGAAGGATGATGGGTTTGCGAACGAGTTATGTGCGAATATGAAGTTTGATTTGGAGGGGTTCTTGGAGTCTAGCCATCAGGGGTTCGGTCTCGGAGCTTGTGAGACTTTCAGCATGGACTCGGCGTATTGGTCGGGATCATCGAACGGCGGGGTTGGAGTTGACGGGAGGTACCGTGGTTTTGAGGGGTTTTGATCATGGATGTGTGGGTGTAGGACTTTTTGTATTGCCTTGAGGATTGGGATTCCATTTGTATTTTTTTTTAGCTCGAGCTCTCCTACCTAGGGGGGGTTTGAATGATGCCACTGATTCTACCCACATCCCACGAGATCGATCGCTGTTGTACAGCTGCCCAATTGGAAGCCACTCGCCACCGATTTGCTGCGCCATACTTCCCCTCTTCATCCGGCTCCAATCATGCAGCAGCTGGAACGCCGTTGAGGATCTGAACAAGCTGAGAAGCTGCAAGGAAAACTCTCAGCGACCCCGAAACGCACACCGTGTGGAAAGGCCTCATATCCCCGACAGCGAGCCTCCAGCCCAATCTACCCTGGTACAGCAGACTCGAGACCTGAACCAAAGGTCACAAGCGCCGTTGCCGTCGCACGCCAACTTTCTGCCTTCCCTCCTCCCTCCCCCGCGTGACCACTATGTCGCACACTCCTGGCTTCACGCTTGAGGAAGACTCAAAACTATGCGCCGAGTGTCAGGGCCTATCCATTGACGAGAAGGCTTCCGGTGGTGTCATGGAATTGTCAGTTGAAGGAACGCCGAGGCTAAGGTTTGAGACGAAGTATTCTGGCATGCCGGTGTTTCTGATGCCCCAACGCCGGACCGACACCTCACCCGATTTTCCAACGCTGGCTAGTTCGGCGGCACTGGGTTGTGGCTTTTGCGGATTTTTCCGTGCAGCTCTCCTGCGACAGAATATCCAAGCCCTTGAATGCCAACGAGAAGTTATCTTCGACTTCGCCTATGCCTGGGGTCCCTGCTCCGGGCCGCAAGCTGAAGTCCTTGAAGGGCTTCATGGCCTGGGCGCCAGAATCCGTGCTGGCAACGAATATTTTGGCGTCCTTCACTTCGCTATTTACTCCAGCACCGGTACGTTTTGCTACCTAGACGCGCTATTTGCTGTCTTTTTCCCATGCTTCCGCCGAACTAACACAGTCCCAGCCCGAAGCGATGACCCGACGGCAAACTGGCTTGGCCTAAACATCCGTCCTCGTCCGGAAACGCTTTGCCCTGAAAACATTTCGTTCCTCAAACACGCACTCGAGTCTTTCGCAACAGATTGCCATCCGCCGGCTATGCCGTCCTTCATTCCCACCAGACTGCTCGATATCGGAACAGACCCTGCCGCAAACCCCCGCCTTGTCATCACCGCAAATTCTATGGGTGCCCAAGAGTCCATTCGATATGCGGCAGTGAGTTACTGCTGGGGAAGCCAGGCTGACGCTTATACTCAGACAAAGACCGAGCCGTCGAATCTGCGCGAGAGACTACGCGGCATCCCCACTTGCGATATGTCTGCAGTCCTTCAGGACTCTATCACAGTTTGTCGGGCCTTATCCGTGCGATATCTCTGGATCGATGCGCTCTGCATTATTCAGGACCCCACAGACCCGAGCGATTGGGAAAAGGAAAGCGAACGGGTGGGCCAGATATACCAGCACGCTCACTTCACCATCTGCGTTCTGGCGGCACCCAACTGCCACCAAAGATTCCTCGCTCGCTCCCAGCATACCTTCGACTTCAACTTTAGGTCTTCACTCCATCCGGGTGCAAAGGGAAAATATAGCGTTTCCCTTTCGGGCCTGTACTCGTCTTGGCCCGGACTCTATACCGGTGACCCCGCCTCGTTGGACCTCCAGGACGCACCGTGGAACGACCGCGGCTGGGTCTTCCAGGAAAGGGATCTCTCGGCCAGAAAACTGTTGTTTGGGCGGCATATGGTGCATTTTCAGTGTGGCCGGAAACAATCCTCGGAAAACGGAAGGACCTCATACCAGCGCGGTAGGCCGGATTGGACCAAATTGGACCAAGATAAGGTGTACGAGTGGTTCCGGATTGTTGTTCAGCAGTATTCTACGCGCGACCTCACGCTTGAATCCGACCGGCTACCGGCCCTCGCGGGACTTGCAAAACACATCTATGAGTTCACGGGGGCCAGATATCTGGCTGGATTATGGATGGAAGATCTTCCTCTCGGATTGCTGTGGCATCGCACGAAGACGAGAAAAGGCCTGCTGGACAGTCCGAGTTTGTTCCAAACCTCGGGCGGTTCGGCCGCGCCCTCGTGGTCCTGGGCGTCTCGACCGGGGTACATCGGGTATCTCATTATCGTGAATTATGTTCACGACTTCCACTCTGAGTATGTTGGGATTGATGGCTGGACGACCTTGAAGGGTGCCCAGTTGAACCGGTTTGGGGAAGTCAAAAGCGGCACGATACAGATCCGGGGTTGCAAAGTGCTACCTGTACCAGCAGACTTTGTTCTGTCCCCGCGCCCCGAAAGGGATTGGTGCTTTGGGCTTCGTAAAGGGTCCTCTACGGGAGCCCCAACCGTCGCAGATTGCTATCTGGACTGGGATGACATTTCTCCAACACTACCGGGAGGACTGGGAATGCTTCTTTTAACCAGCGTGTGTAGATACGAAAATGAAGATGATAGTGAAGAAAACGACAGCAAGGACCATGACGTCGGGGACGACGACAGCAAGGAAGCTGACACAGAGAATGGCAGGAATGACAGCGGGAAGAATGACGAGCGTGGTGATGAGAATTCGGCAAAGAAAGAGAAGGAAGATGTGATCATGAAGGAGGACGGGGGAGACGCAAATCCAGGGAGATTGTCAGAGTTTGAGATTGGCGAGTTAGCCACAGGATCAGGGAATGGTAATTTTCAGAGGCGTCACACGGATACGAAGCCGAACCGGCACGCCTGGGGACTTCTCATTCACCCAACCGGGAAGATCGGCCAATACTCTCGAGTGGGCGTCTTCAAGTCACGAGCTGGTAAATCGGGGGGGACACGGCTGTTCAGGGACCTGAAGGAAGAATGTGTCTGGATTGTTTGATATGTATACCGTAGTAGTCATAGACTGTCTCGCCTCCAGACTTGTCTCATAAACAGTTTGTACGTACAACGGAACAAGATTTAGTCCCTGCTGAGGCTTTGCCAGATCTGGCTACAGTGGCCCTGCCTTCTGTTTCTACTAAAACCCTAACTATCTTAATGTCCTCTCCGATACCCTCCTTACCCTACTATGCTACTGATTATATATTGCCAACCCCTAGTTTACAGGGGAACCCACAGCCAGAGCACCTCAGAATGACCCGCCGGCACACCCGGCTGCAGGCCGCCCCAAGAGAATTGCCACACGGGCAACGGACCCGTAGTTTTGCTCGGCGGCGTCGCCAGGATGTCGTAGTAGCAGTCAAGGTTACCGTTGCACAGGAACGTGAGGTTGGAGGGACGGACCTATTCGCCACATCGACGGAAACATAGGCGTCAGCAACCTTCTTCGCCTCTAGTCACACTACCCACCTACTCCAACTGAGGTGTTGATCCGTACGCCCCTCAAGCAGTAAGAAAAGCAGATAGGTGCTTACCGCAGGATAATAATACTCCGCGACCGGATCATCCAGCTTGTCCCCACACCACCACGCGTGGTTGCCCTTGCCGTACACGCTGTCGGTGTTGGCCGGCCTGCTGGTGTTGCGGAACGTGCAGACGCCGGCGCTTGTGGAAAAGGTGTGCGGGGTGTCGGCCAGTTGGCTGAAGACGGCGCAGTTGTCCCGCACGAGTTGGCCGCGCGTGTCGAGGCAGCCGATGGTGTCGGTGGCGCTGGCCGTTGCAAAGTTGGTTGTGTTCAGGACTTGGATGTGGCCGAGCAGGGTGTTAGTTGGGGCGGCGCTCGTGGTAGCTGCCGTGGTGAGCAGGGTGAGGATGGCTGTTGCCATGCTGGCTGAGAGAAGCTTGCTCCACGTCATGTTGAGCTGGTATTGCATGTGAAGGGCGTGGCTAGGGCTCAAAAGTGGCTGGAGAATGGCCTTGGACTTTCAAGGGAGACGGTGGCGGGAAGGGGTCGACTTTAATACTGCTTGGCTCTCATGTTCAGGCCGTGTAGAATTGCTGCGGCACTTTATGATGCTACTCGCGACCTGGACATCCATTTTGAGCGAGTACCAGACACGGAAGAGTGTTGGCTAGCCCACTCAATGGCATCGGTCGATATTAGGTACCAGGGAATTGGAAATTACCGTGGTTTTGTTTGCTCCTCCAGGATTCGGAGCTTACAGTATTGCGTACACATGAGCGTTGCTTTCGATCTGTGCCACAAGTTACGGTTGCATTTGGCGCTTCAGAGGATTGGGCTACCTCTATCAGTCGGCGACTCGTCCGGCTAAAGGAGCGGGAAGCCGACTCTTTGTCATTCCTGACATATATTTCCTTTTGCGCGTTACTCAGCGGAACTTTGTACCGGCTATCAAACTAGCAAGCCCCGACCTGAAGGGACGATGGAGCTGTTTGTCTTTACGCAAGCACTCGGGCCCGACGAGTGCCCAGGAAGGCGACTCCTTCTTCGGCGTCGTTGCTAAGTCGGGGATTCTGTAGGTAGGTAGGTCTTGAGTATTCTGTGATATCAATGGCAAGAAAAAGAAAAGGCCCAGGGAGCTTATTTCACTCATTAACCAAGGAAACAGCAACTTCAGGTTAAATGTGTGTGTATGTAATATGTACTTCTTGATTCTCAAACGAAGAGAACCAATTATAATCCCCTATTTAATCTTCCCACCCTTCTTATGGCCGTGGTATCCAAGAATTCACAGATAAAGAAGAGAAGCAAAAAGAACAAGAATCTAAACACCCCCAGCCCAGAACAAATAAAACCCGCCAGCTCACATGCTCAACCTCTAAACATTATCACGCCCCAGTAAATTAGCACTTCACGGGCAGCGCCTTATCGGACGTCGCCTTCTTGGCGAGAGCAATCTCGGCATTGCGCCTGCGCACGAGGCCGGGGAGCACGACGCCGTTTCCGTGCACCCACTTGGGGAGCTCGGCCGCGAGCACCGTGTTGACGTTCTCGCCAGCGTTGAGGCGTTTGACCAGGCTCGAGGTCTGGGCGGCGCCGCAGCCCATGTTGAAAGACCAGCTGACGAGGGCACCGTACTGGTTGAGGTTGAGGACCGCCTTGGAGGTGAGCATGGCAGTGATGCACTTCTCAAATTTCTATCGTTGGGGTGGGTGGTTAGTATGGAGTGCGGTGTGAATGGAGAGTTTGGTGGGGTGGTGGGCGACATACCTTCATGTCATCGGCAAGCAGCTTCTTGCCATTGGCCGCGCTCAGCGGGATCGCGTACGAGACGTCGGAGCACTTGGAGTTGGAGCACAGATGGCCGTATCCGACAGTGGGGTGTCCAGTGGCATCAGTGTCTGGGGGAAACGGTCAGTTCTATAACTTTGGTGATGGACGGGATGGTCGAGTCGACGTACAGACGTGGTTGACAAAGCCCTCGAACTCGGCGATCAGATCGACGGTCGCCTGGTTGGATTTGGGCGCCACGCAGGTGGTGGTGCTGCCGCACTTCCCAGTCACATAGCCGTTGACGCCAGTCTTGACGTAGTAGTCGGCGACGTAGCAGCCATCTGAGGTCTTGTCCCAGATGGAGTTGCCCTCAACCGTGGTGCCCGCCGTCTGGCACGAGATGGTCACACCAGCGCCCTTGGCGTAGGTCTTCTTGACAGCGTAGCTCGTGCCCGGGCCGGAGCGGCAGTTGACCGTGTCCCCAGTGATGGGGTAGGTGGCGATGGCGGGGGCCACGGCGGAGGCGAGAACGGCGAGAACGGTGAACTTCATGGTGAAGGATTGAAGAAATGCTTTTTGTGAGCTGGACGGGAAAGGGGTAAATGCGAAGATGGCCGGCGAGAAGCGAACTGCTGGAGAGAGGACGGTAAGAAGATGTGATGATGTGATGATGAGGATGAGAGAGTCGTCTGTTGTCGTGTAGACAACCCCATATATATATCTCTCAAATCATCACGACCACGGTAACTTCACACTCGGCGGCGCGATGGGCATCCGGTCTTACCTCGAGGTTCGCGATGTTGATCCCCAACAACAGTCGGGGTTAGCTCGCGGCGCAAGGTTAGCAACCCCAGCCGTTCATGGGTGGCATGGGTTGATCCAGATTTGGTGTTGATGTCGGAGGAGGGCGAAGAGGCTGACCCGGTCGAAGCTGGTCGATTTAAGGTTCCCCCGTCCACTCGGCAAAGGATCGCCGGCCGGTTCAACCGGCACAGAGCTGCCCAGGCCGGGTGTGGATAACGTTAGTCCTCCTGTCTTCATAGCCCTGCTGTAACCCCTGATGGTCTGCAACTCCCACGAACCGGGTTTATGGCTCGGAAATTGCAGGACGGCTCGTCGCATTGCAGCAACACGACCTGCGTTTGTGACCATTGCAATCAACTTGGAATGCAGTGTCGGTACTCGGGGGTTCCCGGGGCCGTAGATAATATCCAGATCTTCCGAAACCCATCAGCTGGACCTCCTTTCTGGAGCAAGACTTCCCTTGCCATGGCCGAAGGGGACGGATGGGGAAGCGTGATGGGCCTGAGAGCCAGAAACGGGTAAACTGCGTGCAAGATGCATCGAGCGATGTAACATGACTGCCAAGCGAGTCCCGCTGGTTGTGGCGCAGGACTCAGGAGGGCAAAAATAAAACTGCGGTCTTGGGGGTGTGGAGATGGGTGTTAGCGCAAGGCTCAATGCTAAAGAAAGAACATCCATGACAGAACCGTTGACAGTTTCTACTTGTCTTGGAACTCACACAGTCCATTTCAGGTAAGAGATGGAGGTTAGGGAAGCTTGTTGATGGTTTTTGGAAGTAATCTTCTCCACTCTTGTCCCAGATTGTCACTCCGGCCGAGGACAGCCTCGGTCTACGAATACGCTCGGCGCCAGCATCCTTCGTTGCGGAATACTACCCCAACTTCCCCACACTCAGCGCGACACTGCCGTTGTGCTGCGCGGTCCAGCACTCTGTGATCTGCCCTGAGCTTTGGCTGAACATCAGACTCAGAGATCGCGAGTCCAGCTCTCCCGGCCACGTCTCAGCGTTCAGAGACTGCCAAATACATAGTACCAGGACGTATGTTCTCTGGCTGACCCGAACTCAAACCCGTGACTGTTGAGGCCAGGGATCCACGTCCGCAACTGGAATGAAGGCAAGGCTTGATCCCGGAGGGTTAGAACCGTAGAAACATGTGCCAATGCCAGCAATTTCTGAGAAAGGAAGGCCTGGAAGGTTTCCGCACTGGAGATGCGTCGAGGTTTGGCTGGGAGTTAGGACTCTAGCCCACCCTGACCCTTGTGGCTGGAGCTCATGCAAAGAGCTAAGCTCCCAAAATAGGGCTGCACAGGTACATAGGTAGGTTAGGTTGTAATTCCCCAGGGCTGACAGGGGGGTGCGGAAGCGGATCAGTGGTTCAGCTGGTCCTGGTCCAACCCCCAGCGGGGTCTGCGCGCCTGCACGGCACAGGGCGTGGGAAATTATGAGCATCCTGAGGGACATGAGGTTGTGCCGTCTTACAGGATATCGGACAAGATCTGTCTGCGAGGCCGTCGGCATCACGGCACCACGACACTTCGTGGAAGCCCAAACGATGGCTCCACGCCAAGTGCCAAAGTCAAATGGGCAAGAATGTATAAAGAGATGAACAAATCCGCCGTTGTTGTTTCGAGACAGATCATCATCAACACACTCATCTGTCCATCCACTTACCCATTCTTCCTTCTTTCATTCTTCTACCTACCAGGTATTTAGTCTACTCACGACTCTTCCTCGCAACTTACACTTCCACCATGAAGGTCGCCGTCTTCGCTGCTCTCTTCCAGGCCGTGGCCGTCACGGTCACAAACGCCTACCCGATCACGGGCACCACTGTCAACTGCCGCTCTGGCCCAGGCACTAGCTACGCGGTCAAGAAGAGTTACGCCAAGGGCGCCGACGTCAAGGTTACCTGCCAGACCACGGGCACTTCGGTGGAGGGCAACAACATCTGGGACAAGACCTCGGACGGTTGCTACGTAGCCGACTACTACGTCAAGACGGGCACCAACGGCTACGTCACCACCAAGTGCGATGCGGGCGGCAGCACCGGCGGTGGCAGCACCACCATTCCCGGTCCCAAGACCAATGACTACCCCTACAAGGGATCCTGCGGCGGCGTTGACCCGTGGAACTACTACAAGTGCCGTATGTCTCCTTTCCGTTCACAACTTCCCCAATTTCAAAATTCAAGATACCCCAAAAACCCACCACAACAAACTAACTCGTACCCCTCAAACAGAGTGCACTTCCTTCGTCGCGTGGCGCATCAACAAGCGTCTCGGAGTCAAGTTCACGAACCAGTACAAGGGGGTGAACTGGGGTAACGCCAACTCGTGGGACGACGCAGCGAAGAGGACGGGCGTGACGGTCAACAGCACCCCCGTGCCCGGCGCCATCGCGCAGACCAACGCCGGCGGCTACGGCCACGTCGCGTGGGTCACGGCCGTCAGCGGCTCGTCCGTCACCATCGAGGAGTACAACTACGGCGTCAAGGAGGGCTACGGCACGCGCACCGTGCCCAAGACCAGCTTCAACTACATCCACATCAAGGTCTAAGAGGGCTCAGTGCGAGTTTGAGAGTGAACAGGAGAGGCTGGGTTCGTTTCTGGAAAGATGGTTTGGGGACTTGCAGTTTAATTCCGGAAGGGTAGGGTTGGGTGTCTTTAGACTTTTACTTCATGAGAAGTACATACGAACGGGTTTACTCTGTACATAGCACACAAAATACCGTTACACACCGTCCAAAAGCCCCTCTCATCACAATTCCTCGTGCCTACACTTCCAACAACCCCCCTTCTCCTCATGCTTCACCCACTCCTCCTCCTTAGCCGCGGCCCACGCTCCCTCCAAAAACAACCCATCCACCACCTCCGCCGCCGTCTCGTTCCCAACCGCCAGCCTCAGAAACACCTGCCTCCCACTCCTGCCGCCCTCATTCTCCCCCTCCCACACCCACCGATTACCCCCATCCCCCTCCACAAAATTCCGCCCTCCCTCATTCCCCACCACGAACAGCCCGCCCAAACCATACACCGCATACCACACAGCCAACGGATCCCAACTCGGCCTCGGCTTGCCATACCCATACAGCCGATACGCCCTCCGCACGGGATCCCCCTCCGGCCCACGCGCCAGCAGCGGGCCGCCCGTGAGCACGTGCTTGCCGACGTCGCCGCCGAGGAACACCACGCGCCCGTCCCACGTGTTGACGACGTGTGCTGCGAGGCGCGGGTTGCCGGAACCAGCAAAGTTCCAGCTCGGTTTGCTGCTGGCGGGGTAGCTGCCGCCCATGACCACGAGCTCGGATACCTTGAGGGCGATGAGGACGCGCCCTGTCAGGGGGGAGTAAGTGTCTGCGGGGGAGTCGAGGAGGGCGGATAGCTGATTGGGGTTTGGTTGTTGGTTAGCAGGTTAGAGAAAGAAAGGGTGCAGGGATCTGAGTTGCGTACGTTGTCTAAAAAGCCGATCGAGACGATGGTGACGCTGGCGTCGTCGGCTTCGGCCAGCGTCTTGCGGTAGAGCGCCACGGGGTCCCAGGCGTCTTCGGCGCGGCCCCAAGCGAGGTTGCCGCCGGGAAAGTGGTAGGCAATCTTGCTGGCGTATTCGCCCAGTTCAAAGTACCAGCCATCGAAAAAGGTGGTATTGGTCAGGGGGCGGATGGCCCCGATCGGGACGTGGGCTTTTCCGTAGTGTGCTAGGATGGCTGATGCGGCGAGCGCAGAGTACGAGGAATGGGAGTTGACGTTGACGGCTAGGAGGTTGGCCGCGGGTAAGGTGGCGGCCAGGAGGAGGGCGCCGGCATCGCTGGTTGTGGTAAGAAAGGGGCAACGGAGAGCACGGTCAGGGGCATGCGCGTACTCGACATCACTGAAGAGGTCCGTATCAATGATGAGATTTTTCTTTGCGGCGATGGCAAGACTGATGTTGGTGAGGGAAAGCAGACCGAGGGTGAGATACATGTGCTTCATGTTTTTCATGTTAGAGGTTGGGGTGTGGCGCACTGCGGCAGTGGTTCCGCCCAAGTTGGGTTGGTGCTGATTGATTGGAGGTTTCCGATGAGGCAAAGGAAGTTCCAATTCTCTTTCAACACTGAACACACGTGATTTTAGCGATGAGACAGCGACTAGAAAAGGAGAGAAAAAAGGAAAAAGACAAATCTGACTCCCTTCCTTGCAGTTGCGCATTCAACATTAACACCAGCCGGGAACCCGAAACGCCTTCCACCGAGCCCATAAGGCCATTTTGACGTTGAAACTTGGGTGGAAACGTGACATTGCTCAGAGCGGAACGAGGACTCAGTGTGATTTTCACCAGCCGTGAACACGAGAAGCAGGACACTTTCCCAACTTCCAAAAATGATTCCCAGTCATTCTGAGCGGCAAAAACATGTGCGATCTCTCCCGCCGGGAATTGAACCCGGGTCTCGAGCGATGTCTGGGCTTGTGGAGTCCGATGACAAGCTCACATACTGACCACTATACTACGGAAGACTTGTGGGTGTTGGCACCCACCGTAGCTTGGAGTTGCGGATCCGCCGATGCCCTTATCAAGGGGCGCCGCTTTGCCTTCGGAAGGGCAAGTTTGTTACCAAGGGAGCATACGTACCTACACTTGACAACGTACCTTAATTAGACAACAGTCCTCTCACCGACATCCACAGTACACACCTCTTGTGTGGTAGGTTTCGCTGAATCTGGCTGTGGCGAGAGTTAAAAGCTGCGGTCTGTGAGAAAGGAGAGGGCTGAAAAGGGGCGGTGATAAGCCGGACGAGGTCAGAACCCCTGAAACGGGCGCTGCAGCCCTGCGGCCCCTGTCCCCTGCCCCCTGTCTGACATCTCACGAAGTTGAATGGCCGTCACATGGCAGCATGGGGCACGGGCATGGGTGGCTTGGGCTGACGAGTGGATGCCGATCCTGGAAACTTCAATCTTTCCTTGAACATCAACATCGACGATGCACTCAAAATGAAACTTCTCCCTGCGCTGGCCGTCGCCATGGTCCGACGAGCGCGGCGCCCGGGGCGCCGTGTGAGCGTGCTCTTGAAGGGCGCTGCCGTGGTGCTGGTGCTCTGTGTCCTCGAAGCCCTTCTGTACGCGCACTTGCACAGCATCCCGCGCCCGGCGCGCGACCTGGACGGCCCGTTCGCAACCCAATGTCAAGACCCGCGCATCGCGGCGTCCCAGCCACGCGAGAATGCCGCCCTCGTCATGCTCGCACGCAACTCCGAGCTGGACGAAGCCCGTGAGACCATCCGGAATTTCGAGGCCCAGTTCAACCAGTGGTTCAACTACCCCGTCGTCTTCCTCAACAACGAGCCATGGGATCCCGAGTTCGTCCGCGAACTCACCGCCTTGGTCAGCGGCAAGGCCATCTTCGACAACATTCCCGCCGGTGATTGGTCCTATCCTTCCTTCGTCGACCCCGTCAGAGCCCGGAAATCCATGGCCGAGCAATCCCACTCCAACGTCTGGAACGGCGGCAAAGAGTCGTATCACCACATGTGCCGATTCTACTCCGGCGCTTTCTACACCCTCCCTGCCCTAGCCCCGTTCAAGTGGTACTGGCGGCTCGAGCCTGGCGTCCGCTACACCTGCGCCATAACCTACGACCCTTTCGCCGCCATGGCCCTGCACAACAAAACCTACGGCTACACCATCGCGCTGTGGGAAGAACCTGCGACCTGTCCGACCCTCTTCCGCACCGTCGACGACTTCCGCGTTGCCCACAACCTCCCCAAAACCCCCACCTGGAACGCCATGACCCTCACCTCTGACGCACCGTGGTACCTCCGGGCCTACCCCATCCGCAAACTCTCCGCTTGGTTTGACACCCCCCACACCTCCCGGAGCGGCGACCGCTGGAACCTCTGCCACTACTGGTCCAACTTTGAGATTGCCGACCTCGACTTCTTCCGCTCAAAGCCCTACCAATCTCTGTTTGACCACCTTGACCGCGCCGGCGGATTCTACGACGAGCGCTGGGGCGATGCGCCCGTGCACTCGCTGGCAGTGCATCTCCTCCTTCCTCCGGGAAAGCTACACCACTTCTCTGACTTTGGATATCACCACGAGCCGTTCTTTCAGTGTCCTGGAAACGCTCCAGGGGGACAACTGTATGAGAATGAAGCACTGAACGATATTGGGGAGAGGGGAGGCGGCCCGGGCCTCGGAAAGGGGTTGTTGGCGGAGAGCGAAGGGGCGATTGGGTGCCGGTGTCGCTGCGCGGATGGGAGGAGGAGGAATAACCGGGGGATTTGTCTAGAGCGGATGCAGCGGCCGGAAGCGTTCCATAGGACTAGCTGGTGGGATAGGTGGAGGGGGAAGTATCCTTATACGATTCATACTCCTGGGTGAGTGATAGATCATACAAAAGCAGAATGGAAACTAAGGCATCAGGAAGGAAACCAAAGTCCAATCGTCAAACCATCCCACATCCCTTCATCTCCTAACCCCTGATTTCTCAGCACCCGCAATCAGCAGTTGCCATCTCCAGCTGCCTGGGAGCCTGGTTCTACGTTTCCAAGACCACGATCCTCAACAATAGCCATTCCGCACAATGCAGTTCCAGTTGCCGCCGTTGGTATCTTGTCCCCCGAACCTATAGTACTAAGCCTGCTTTTGCACAGCAACCCAAGGCGATCGGCGTGCTAAATTGGGTACAACCGTCGACATATACACCCCAGACCCCCAGCACCTGCCTATGCCTTGACTTTCTCTGCTGCCTTGCCCCCTCCGTTCCTTTGTTGTTCCCCGCTCGCAGCAGCTTGCGAAGAAGTCTCTTGGCGGGCAGCCCTGGCCACGGGAATGAACGCCGTGCGCTCGCTGTCGCCCATCTTAACGGTAATGCTTTGAAGCACAAACTTCTCCTTCAGAGCGGCGTAGGCGGTGGCGCTGACGCGGCCTATCTGGACAGTACCCAGATCCTTTGGATCTCCTTCCACATCCTCATACAGACCGGCCACCCGGGGAACGGTTGACGTCTCGGTACCCGCGCCCACAATACGCTTGATCTCGGCCGTGACGACGGCGGTGGACTTGTCGAAAACTACCACATATGAGCGGCCCCGCGCGGCCAGTGATGCCCAGCGCAGCCAGTGCTGTTGCATTCGGGCATCCTTGGCCGATTGCTCGAGATGGACCTGGGGGCTCGGCTCTTCTTGGGCCTTTGCTGCAGGTGCTGCGGCTTGCGCAGACATGATGTTTTATTTGCAGGGGTGCAAGTTGCTTGGATTTAATTGCAGAGAGACGAATACAAAATGGCTTGGATAGCGAAGGAGAAGATGGGATCTTGATGGGAGGCGTGATGAGTTCTGGTCTGAACGACAGGACACATTAGGATAACTACTACTTCTTTATATCGATCTAGGTATTGGGGCTAGATGCTCGCACTGCACCCAGGTGGCTCGGAGAAACATGCTGACAACCCGGGCCGGGACACTAGACGCTCGCACTACACCCAAGGTTGTTCGGAAACGCACGCTGACGGCCGGGACTTGGTTTCGTTAATCAGCGGCCTGTTCCTTCGCGGCCTATGAGGCCGCAGTTTCACTTACTACCTAATGTTAAGTCCGAGCTGGGAAGTTCTAGTTCTGGTGGGTTAACCCGGTTGGCACTCGCCGCAGCAAGGAAAAGCCCGTGATTCTGGGTCACAACTCGCAAGCGGGGACTCCCTTGGCATTAGAACTAGAGGCGGCCGGACGTCTCGGGTGATGCTTCGAGATGGGCCCCGCGCCCGGCTAGCCTCCACAGCATCCCGTGGTGAACGGGTGGAGTGCTGCAGAATTAGCTTGCGGCGTGGTTGCGACACTTCGCGAAACAGCGGTAACCGCTGGATGGGCAATTTCAGGTCTCCGGACATCCATGGGTACAGTAGACGGGTGGCCCATAGCGCAGGATAGTGGACGAGTAGGTGGCCAACTCATCTTTGGCGGTTGTTTGACCCCTATCGGCGACCTGTTCGACTACTATAAACAGCCTCTTCCAAGTTTCGGTAGTTCGTAGCAAATTCAAGTTCTTCTAGACCTCCGGGCTTCTCCGACCAGCACGAAAAGGAGAACCCATTTCATTCCGCCCTGCGTGATAACCGACAATGAGCTCCTCAAGAGCGGCTCCTACGGCAGGACCGAAGCCGCTATTTGGGGTTGAGATTGAGATATATGTCAAAGTTCACCCAGCTGTTGAGCAAAAGATGTGGCGAAGGGGAATAGATGACCCGTTCAACCTGCCCGAGTACTGGCTAGAATGGGATTTCTCGCTTGAAAACAGCCAGGGCGAGCAAGAAAGAAAGGAGGAGCAGCGGGGACGCGTTGGCCGAGCCATCATGGCAATCATCGACGCAACCCTAGGCCCGGACAGTGGCTGGAGCTGCGAGTCCGACGCCAGTCTGAAGGAGTGGCAGCTCACGCAACCTCCCGATCCCCGCAAGTGGTGTACGGTTTTGTGTTCCTTTCTCGTACAGGCTGTTTTGATGCTGACGGGCGTTTAGGGGGCATCGAGATCATTTCGCCGCCCATGTCGGTCTCAGCGGAGTGGCGACAGGAAATTATATCTGTCTTTGACGCCGTAGGCAAGACATTCGACTTCTGGACCAACGAATGCTGCGCCTGCCACGTACATGTCTCGCCCGGGCCATCGGACTCCAGCAAGTATACCATGCCCCAGCTCGTCCAGGTGGCTCAAGGAGCATATTTCTGGGAGGACGCCCTGTGCGATCTTATTCCGCCCGAGCGTCGGCACAACAGATATGCCAACCCGAACTACACCGCTTTTGCAACCGACGAGTTTCACGCAGTTCAGCGTGACGGCTGGGGCCCGGTGTTCTCGAGTCTCTCGGATCTCTCACGATCAGGCCAAGCCGCCTTCGTTATGGCAATGAAAGGCGGGCCCGGGCGCAACGAAACGAGGTACATCTCGACCAACTACGATCCGTTGGCCAGACTCGGCACAATCGAGCTCCGTCGCCAGGCTGGAGTTGCCTCGGCCTCGTCGGCCATTCACCGCGTGCTTCTCGCCGTGACCCTTCACGTCAGCGCCCTACGCTATAACTTTGCGGGAGCCGCGCGCCGGACAGATTACCCGGTCGGCGAGGAACTGATTCGAGAGCTCGCGGGGTGCATCAAACAGCTTCCTAAAACATGCCACGGCCACAGATTTGTGGCCTGGTTAAAATGGTGTGAAGATTCCTACGCTGATGACAACTTTTTCTCAGAGAAGCAGATCAACGCCCGCGAGCGCTCCCTGCGTGCTGAGGATTCCAACTCCTCCGATGGTCCGCAGAGCGGCCCTTCGAGCGCGCCACGGCCCACTGCTCCATCAGCTCGTGGCCCTCGGGTGCTGGCACCCACCGTCAGAGAAACCCCTCGGACGATACGCCTTCCCGAACGCCCTGTGCCACAGCCTCGAGCTCCTGCTCAACCTGCTGCTCCGCGGCCGCGTCGCCGAGAGACTCAAGACGAGTCACCTGTGCGCCGTCCCCTGGCACGACGCCCTCTCATTACTCGGGAGGACTCCCCACCCGCGGTGCGCCGTCCCGTGCAGCAACGAGCTCGAGAGGAGTCCCCTGTGCGACGTCCCCTTCAACGACGCCCTCGGGAGACGGCACCTGTTCAGCGTCCAGTGCAACAGCAACCCCGGGATGAGTCGCCAGTGCGACGTCCCCTTCAGCGACGCCCCCGTCAACCGCCCGTTCGACAGGAATCCGGTCATTCCGGTGGTCGCCCCGTTGTGTACGACAACTACGTGGACCAGACACGCTACCAGCAACCGCAGTACCAGCAGCCGGGTTCGGGCTGGTGAGGGTGTGTATCCGGAACTGGACTCTGTGAGTGCAAAGTTACGAGGCAGGTACTGACTATTTATTGCAGGTCTCCTCCAAGGAGCCAGACATAGCCCATGAAGAGTAGTACTAGTGTAGGCTGGACCTCCTGTACCTAGCTCATGCGGTTAGTCGGTTGCCTCGCTGTCTTTCAAGTATCGGCATGAAGATCATGTTGAGAACTTGAGCAGACGTGCCCTAAGATAACATTTAAAATTTGAGCTGGAACCGACTCCTGTCAACTTGGTCTTAACCTGACTCAATACCTCTCGAGTGACCACGAGTTCTGATGATGTCTCCGACTTTGCGGTGGCCGTATGCTAATGATTATGTTGTTCTGGGACTTTACTTATGATCTTGTCCCAATGCATAAAAACTCACTGTCGCTATCCAGCATAAGGGGGGAAAAGAACGTTTTTGCAGGCATGTCAACTTCGGTATTGGTGGTTTATTCGCTCAGGGGTCGTGATGCTGAATTTAATCCAGGGATGAGAGAAGAAGCTCGGGGCCAAGACGGAACTTCTCTTAAGTCCGGGCACACCTCCCCTGCAAAAGCCCCCCTCCGTTTTCCCCAATCATGCAACAGTCCAACATTCCTGAGGGATCCTCACTCTGCTGCAGATTGGAGCCTGCCACTCGGACATGCACCTCAAAGATCCAATTACTAACAAGAGCTGAGCCAACTGTTGTTTCCTTCCAGGAATAGGTTACAGCTAGATGAAGTTTCAGTTCGTCAACAACAACGGCGCCGTTGACGGGGCCGCCAGGAAGCAGATCCGCAGCCATGTAGCCATGGGCCGGAACGCGGGGAGGAAGCTGTCACGGCCATCCAGGAAGAAACTTCTGACTGCGCGTACTACGACTACGAGTACTGCCATGTCCCCCCTTTCTCATTCATCCCCGAGTGCACTTCCCGCACACTGGCAGCAGCATCAAGATGCCGGATCCGAGAGCCTTGCTCTCATCCAGGGGGGTGAGCAACTGCCATCAGTCCCCTTCTTTTTGAACCCAACTGACACTTCTTCCAGCGGCTGCCTTTTTCAGCTCCTTTCGGCACGCCCCGGAGCTGGACACCGCCCTTGACTACAGCTTGTACTCGCCAACACTCTGGGTACAACCACTGTTTGTAAACGAAGCTTGTAGGTCACCAGATCATCATCACCGCTCCCAATTTCATCGCGCGGTCACTTAATAAACTTGCAGACTTCCACGGGGCAATGGCTGTGTTCATGACAGCCTTTCCCACTTCCAACGACGGCCGTAGCAACCAAGCCGACCGAGTCCGCCACATCTGTCTCGCAATTCGCCTTGTAAACGCTCGGCTCTCGGGGAGAGACGCCGTCTCCAACGAAACCGTAATGGTGGTTCTCTCCCTTGGCCTGTACGAACGCTTCCAGGGCGAGTACCACCGCGGTCTTGTCCATCTTGAAGGTTTGGTGCGGATGATCGACTTGCGGGGCGGTATTCGGGAGTTCAGCACAAGTCGGCCTGATCTGGCTCGAAAGGTCTTCAGGTAAATCGCATCGCTCTGAACCCTAGATGCACACCGCTCACCAAGTCTCTGCCCCCCACAGGACCGACGTCGAATATTCCATTCACCTTGGCAGGCCAACTCGTTTCTCGCCAAACGACGCGGAGCGTGTCATCACCCCAAACCCACTAGAAACCACCAGCCCTCCACCCAGGTCATCGCCAGAACTCCACAAAGACAACCACCCAATGGCAACCCTCCTCCGTGACGCAACCCACACAGCCAACCTTCTCAACGCAGCCGCTGCCTCCCCGCCAACAGTTCCCAAACTCGACAGCCACGCCGTGCACGACGCCTTCATCATGCTGGGTTACCGCGTCCAGGCCCTGTCACCACTCCTATCAGGTAACCGGACGGTGCTCATGGATGGAGGAGTTGAGCAGGCGGTTGATGTCGACACCGAGTGTGAGAGGATGGTGTGTATCGGACTCACGGCGTTCGTGGCTAGTTTCTTCTGGGGTGGCGGCTGTGGGAACGTAAATAGGGGGCCGTTGGGGTGGGTTATGCAGGCGGTGAGGGGGTTGCGCAACTGGGAGCGTGGGGAAAGGTGGGAAGGGGAGGTATTCTTGTGGATGTTGTTTGTGGGCATAGCTGCGGAGGTGTTTGAGGATGATAGTGTGGGGTGGATGTCGTTGAAGATGAGGGAGGTGCTGGGCCGTTTGGGGCTGGAGGACTGGGGGAGTGTGGTATGTGTCTTGAAGGGGTTTCCCTGGGTAGAGGCTTTACATGGAAGAAGGGGGTATGCGCACTTTGAGAGGTGTATGGGGGTGCTTTCAAGCGCATCATGACCAAGATAATTGACAACATGTAGCAACATCTCTACATTTACATCCATGATCAATAGCAGAACAAGTGCTTAAGCTGCGGCCTCCAACATTCTACCCACACATCCCGGCTCGATAGCCTCCAACTCCTTCGCGATGGTGTCCCAGGTCTTCTTCTGCAATTCCAGGTCACCCTTCACCCAGTCCGGGACATCGGCCCTGCATCATGTCAGCAAACACGCCTCCCATTCACGCCGCACAAACTCTCAGAGCCACTTACTCGCCGTCATGGCACGAATGCAGCAGCTTCCCATGGTCTTCAACGCCAGCCGTCACGCCATGCAGCAGCGTGCGGCTGCCATCCTCAGCGGTGCGTCCAAACTTGGCGTGCATGTCTTTCAGGCGTTGGACAAACTCCGGGGGCGCGTTTCTGGCCAGCTCGGTCACGCACAAACCGGGGCAGACCAGGTCGATAACGATTCCCGTCTTGTCGACAGGCATCAACTCACGCGCGAGGTAGCGCACAGCGAACGTCTCGGTGAGCTTGGTCAGGGAGTATCTGTTTCAGCGCGTCAGCTCATCGAATCCAGCCAAAAAAAAGTAAAAGAGCAGGAAACCCACGTCTTCAGCAAGGCCGATGCGTCAATTCCCCCAACAATATCCCCCTGAATCCCCTCCCACTCCTCCCTCACATCAAAACCCGCCCGACTGGTCACCACCGCGAGCCTCTGCACCTCTCCCTCACTAGCAACCCTCTTCGCCTTCATGACCGGCACCAGCAACACAGCCAGTAGGAACGTCGCAAACACATTCACCGTCAGCGCTAGCACATGCCCCTCGGCCTTCTCCCCAACCACCGCCGACGCCGCCACAGCAGCATTCTCCACCACGCCATCGATCCTCTCTAGCTCCCGCTCCGCGCGCGCCACAAACGCCCTCACGCTCTCGTACCGGCTCAGATCTAGGTCCCACGCCTCCACCACCACTGGTTTATCATGACCAGCGGCGGCGAGGATGGCTTCCTCGATGGCCTGCTTGGCGGCGAGTCCCGCGGTGGGGTTGCGCACGGCTAGGATCACGCGCGACGCGCCCAGCAGGGCGAGGTGCTTGGCTGCTTCGAAGCCGAGGCCTGTGTTGGCGCCGGTGACGATGAAGGTGCGGCCGGCGATGGTGGTTTGCGGGCTGGTGGGAAGAGGGAGGTTGCGGGCTTGGGTGGGGACGGCGTCTGTCATTTTGGTGGTTGGTGACTGGCTGGTTCAAAGTTGTGGCGAGGTGAAATGTGTTGGTGAGGTGTAAGTGAATGATGTATTCTGTAGACTGTTTTGGGTTGTGAGAAGGGGTTTGAGTTCCAAGTTGTGTTCCTCAGGAGGAGAGGGGGTTTAAATATCTCTTCTCGTCCATGGAAGTTTACAATCGAGGACCATGCGCCCACGGCTTGGTGGCATAATGTGGTCCATGACATTCCAAGTCAAGAGTGGTAATCCCGCCGTGATGCTAAGTCCGTTGACTCTCCGCCACGCGTCCACGCTCATGCCATCGTCAATGTGCTAGCCGGAGCATCACAGCCAATACGAGACCGGTTTCCTAAACGGGAGGACAAAGCCAGTGCAGCCCCTATTACGACATCATCACAATGTCCCGAACTCTAGTACGCCTCCTGGTGCGAGGGCCACCCATGCTATGAATTGGCCAACGGGAGAGAGGTTTCCTGAAAGGGGAAAAAGAGGGTCCTTGTCATTGACGGCTCGGCTCGACTGGCATCGAGCGTCTCGGAGTTTACGGGGTTAGACTCCAACACCGGAATACAAGAGGATCCTTTCATTCCTTCCACTGGAGAAAAGAGAGCGGCTAAGTTCGGAAAGACAGGAAGACGTGTAATTAGTCAAGAAGCATGCTGACGGCTTTGTACGGGGCAAGGTCTCAAGTCTCAGTTCACAAAAGACTAAAGCTGAGCCGGCAATAGCACCTTTCATTTCAACACAAAGAGCGTCTAGCAGCGTTGGTATGAGGTAAACCTCGGCTACAGTTATAAACTCTGGGAGGAATAGCTGTTTGATGGCAATCTTCAGAAGGATTCGGCACTTGGGATAGTTTCAGTTGCTTAAGACTGAGATGTTGTGTAGAAGCAGAAAAGGACAAAAGAATGGCAGTGGAGTGAACTCAAGGCACAAGATTTCTATTGAGTCTCATCAACCATACTGACATCCGCTGCAGGGACCCTCTAGAAGGCAGATAACAACACAGTTCCCATCTTCCGCGCAGGTACTCTACTCCGACCTCTAGACGTAGTAGTAGACCTTCTCGCAGCTGTGGTAGTTGTAGCCGGGAGCAGCGCTATGGTCATCCTTGTAGCCAGCAAAGCTGCGGTAACCATTGGACCCGGAGCTGTTGTAGAGCAAGAAATGAAGAAGTCAGCGGAAGATCGAGATTGTCAGACCGTGAATGGGGATTGCATACCCGACGGAGGAGTAGTTGGGCTGGGACTGGGCGGTGGACGCAATATTCCAGGTGAACTTCACTCCGGTCGGGAAAGTGCACGACTGGCTGCCGCCCTCCCAGATGTGGTAGGAGCCGCTCGTGGAAGAAGTCGACTTGACGCAGACGTTGTCCGAGGAAGGGCTGTAGCTAATGTTGCTGCAGTCCGAGTCGTTCGCGCAGTACTAAGAGCGAGAAAGCTTTAGAGTGAGCAATCTGCAGAACGGTCCATCATGGATCCGTTGGTTTGCTCACCACGACGATGGAGATCCAGGTCTGGGCCACACCGGCACCACCCCAGGGCCAGCAGTTGAAGAGGTGGATGCCCTCACCCCTGGTGGCAAGCGTGGCCGGGACGGCGAGAGCGCCCTGGGCCAGGATGGCCGTAGTGGCGAGGAGGGACTTGAGAGCAACCATGTTGTCTGTTAATGGGAGGAGAGCGAGAGAGAAGGAAGTGTTGATGCGGGCTGTCGAGGTGCTGAGGCAATGAGAGTGATGAGAGTGCGGACAGCGGAATACTTATACACGTATGAATACCTCGCCCGCGGCGAACTTGACCATGGTCTCCCCGTGGAGGCTCCGGGTCTCAACTGGAGTCCCCAGCCCAACGACACAGCTTCCTCGGAGAAGGCATGCGGGTGCCATCTCCCTCTCCTTTTCCAGTTGCCGTGGTTCCGCAACCCCTTAGTCAGACCTCGAAGGCGATACAAGGCAGCGATGGGCTGGCCAGCGAACAAGAGCTGCTCGGCAAGGTAGCGAGATGCGGACCGAGTTGTCAGCACTAGCTTCTGCTGTAGAGGGACAACCGGGGAACGCTTACTCACGCCCTCCTTGTTTCCTCCACAACCTCGACTAAATATTCTGTAAAAGGATCCCAATACAACAATCCCATGTACAGGCCTGGCCGATGGGGTACCGCACACTCCACACATGGTCAGGGGGCTTGCAGTAGCGCTGACGGCAGCGTGTGCGGACCGCTCGGGAGCGGAATGGATATGCACTCGATCTCCGGTCCCAAACCAGGTTCGGGCAACCTGCATGCAATAATCTGGTGAACCTCGGAGAGGGGTTCCTAAGGCCTGGCACAAAACATGGAAGACAGGAGGTCTTTGGCTCATGCGATGTCGGCCCCAACATTGAACATTGGATCGGATCGGGCTCGGCACAGTGTGCAACCAGGCCTCTGGACAGCCTAATATCACATTCACTGGTGCCTATTGCAACGTCGACCCAGTGTGGAGATGCGCTGACACGGATGTGCAGCAGCCAGCCCTGCGGATATCAGCCAACCCCGGGGCGACGACGAGGCGTTCTCAGGGATTGGCGGCACGCATCTGCCCACACCAAAGGAGCTCTACTTGAACGACTACCTGAATTGGCAGGAGACAAGATCATACTGGTCAGCCAGCCTTGAGAGTCTGAATGAGGCTCAGACTGCCAGGCGGCGCCTCGTTTTTCCGGTGAAAACCGGTGTCCAGTGCCTCGCCAAGCGTTACGAGGACAACTCATACAGCCTCCGGAACGGCCGCTTCACTCTGTGTAACGAGTGACAAACGGACCAAAAATGTAATCACTCCTGCTGTTTATTAATTCGCTGCAGGCGCCACCATGCGCGGGCTGTCTCAGAACAGCGGTCACGGGCAAAAGGGGTGTGTTACAGTAGTGTCGAAGTGCCAAGCATAGATGTTGAATGCACGGCAAATACACCGCGGCGATGTCGATTCCTGAAGCACACAGTTAAAAAGCGCAGGACCAAAACGATACACGTTGGGCGCCGGACCCAGGAGCCCCCTCTAGCGCCTAGCCCCCTTCACACCAGCAGGTCCCACCGCAAAACCCCCAGCTGAGCGCTGAACCTACCCGGATAATAAAACACGACTCCAGAAAACCCCCATCCCTCGACCAGAACAGGGCCTAGAGCTTCTAGCTCCCAAGCTCGGTGTCGATCAGGCGGATGTCAATCCCAATCTCCTCAGCCAGCAAGTCGTTCAGGGTAGAGCCGTCCCTAAGGTAAACCCAGTCGCCCGTCGCCGTGTCCTGCTTTTCGTGCTGGCCCTCGCCGAAGACAACATAGTCGTAGCGCTTGGGGCCCGTTTTGGGCGACGACAGCCAGATCTGCTTGTTGGGCGGCTGTTTGTTGATGACATATGTGCCATGGTCGGGACCGAGAGCGAGGGTGAGGACGCCGGCCTGCGGGCATATTAGCGAGGGTGTGCGGGTGGGGGCGGTAGGGAAGGAGAGAGGAGTAGGGTGGCGCACAGAGTACTCGACATCCACATCCTCTCGCTCGTCCTGCAGCTGCTCAAGGCGAGAGAGGAGCTTGTCCAGGTACTCATCGGCAACGGTATGGAAGTCGCTCTCATTGATATCGGCGGGCGTCTTGACAACCTCGGGGGTCTCAGCGGCCTTCGGGGCCTTGGCATCCGGCGTGATGGCCTGGCGGACAGAGCTGTTGGAGATGAACCGACGAGTCGTGAGGGGGGTCGGGAGTATTGGCGCAGACTGCACGACAGCGGGCGCGGTAGAAACGCTCGGGAACGATGTGCACGGAACACGGGAGGTCTGCAGGCTGCGGCAGGCGACCCGGGCAAGCTTGGAAGCACGTGCGCGCGCCATCGTGGGAGGGAGGGTTTCGGTGAGATGTAAAAGAAGGTTGAGCAGCCCGTCGGCAATTGAAACGGAAGACGTTGGCCTCGGCCGGTTGTTCGAACTGTTGCAATATGGCGGGGAAGGAGGTTGAGGTTGCACAATCCCGAGCTTGGCTTGGGACTTGGAGCTTGGCTGAAGCTTGGAGATCGAAGCCAATCGCCCCGCCCAAACGTCCATTGCCGGGTCCGGCAGGCAAAGAGCGGCCCCAAGCTGCCATCAGCCAATCAGAGCAGGCAAATCTAGAGTGCACGAGCCAGGTGTCTGCGGGACGAAAGAGCAGCGGGCTTGCACGTCATGCTCCCTGCTGCCGCCAGGAACACAGCCAAAGTCCCATCTCCAGGGCCCAACTCCAGGAACACGCTCCAGCCCACCACAAGACCGACTCGCAACCACCACCACCAACCACATAACATAACACACCACAGCACACCACCACCCACCATGATCAACGCGTTCCTCGTCTTCAACGGCCAAGGCCAACCACGCCTTACCAAATTCTACACCCAACTCGTGCGCAGCCCCGCCCCTCAATGCCATCCTCACCCACTTCCCCCGCCAACCCAACCAAACAACTAACGCTGCAAACCCCAAAACACAGGACACCTCCATCCAACAACGCCTCATCTCGGAAATCTTCACCCTCGTCTCCAACCGCCCCCCGGGCGCATGCAACTTCCTCCCGCTCCCGCCCCTCCTCGCAGCCTCCTCGACGAGCGCAACCTCCTCGGCGGGACAAGACCAGAACGACGTGCCGTCCCTCGTGACATACCGCAGCTACGCGACGCTCTACTTCATCGTCATCTCGACGTCGACCGAGTCCCCGCTGGCGCTGATCGACCTGATCCAGGTGTACGTCGAGGCGCTGGACCGGCTGTTCGAGAACGTGTGCGAGCTGGATTTGATCTTCAACTTTGAGACGTTGCATGCGGCGCTGGGCGAGATGATTGTCGGCGGGGTGGTGATTGAGACGAATATGGACAGGATCGTGGCCGGGGTACGGGCGCAGGGCACCGTCGCGAAGAGGCCGGTGAATGAGGGGCGGACGGGAGGCGGGTTGGCTGGGAGTCTAGGGGGCGGGTTGGGGATGGGGGGGATGGTTTGGCATGGGCGGTGAGATTCATCATTTGGGGGCGGTGGATCACACTCAAATCAGGGCCGGCTAGCAGGGACGGTTCAAGCAGAAAGCATCGACCGGCGTTTTGCATTGATGCACAACGAAACCGCCGCATCATTGTTGCCGGGTATCCAACGCCAAACTCCGGGTGGTGATGGAACAAAGTACTATACAGGTGGGAAGGAGAAGCAGCGGGACATGCCCCGGTCAATCCTTCTCCACGAAGGAGGGCGAAGGCTTGGTCTTCATCTTGAGCTGCCTCGTCTCCTCGGTAAGCATGCCAAAGAAGCCAAAGAACTTCTCGCGGACCTGGATCGAGGGTTAGCTTATTTCGGCGGGTGAAGGGGCCATAAGTCGGGCCGAGTCTCACGGGATCAAACGGCGTCGGCACATTGTTCCAGTCCATGAAGAGGACGATGTATGACACGGCGACTAGCGATAGAGTCAGTTTGCCGCTGCGAAGAAAGGCATGACAGGTTGTGGTCCTCTTACCAGCCATGGCGCAGAGCTGGGCGAAGCGCACAAACTTGTCCCAGCGCGGGCGGGCGGTTGCGTACATCAACCTCCGCTTGTACTTCTTCTCGAAGCGCAGCTGCTGTTGCACCGACATGGACTTCATGTCGGGCGGCCATACTTTTTTGAGCTTGTAGACGGGATTTGCCGTCGATGAATTTAGCTGTTGCCTTGCGGCAGTCTGCGCCAGGCGCCGCACGAGCGTGGGAAACATGGCGAATGTGGATGGTGAAGTGTGAAGGGTGAAGGGTGAAGGGTGAAGGGTGAGTGTATGCTGCGCGTTGAGTGATGAGACCCAGTCCCTCTCGGAGATCGGGAATTGAGAAAAGTTGGCCTGGGCGCCATCCCAGTTCATCCAAGTTGATGCGCCAGGATTCGTCAGGGGTCGAACCGCACTGTGGCTAGTGCCCATGAATATCCCCAAGCCCCAGTCCAGGCACGCCACAGTGTCCATTCCCCACGAGCAGGGATGGGCCGAAACAACCCCGCGTTGCCCCTCCAAACCACCAGCACCCGGCTGGCAGCGGAGTCACTCAAAATTTACTTGGAGGTGCCTGACTCAACTTAGAGACAAAAACAACCACGCGACACCGGCCCGAGTCCAAGAGTTCCCGGCGGTGCAACCAGTTATACCACGACACAATTCGAATTTCACGATATTCACGGTTCGACCGACGCTGGACGTTCAAAGCACCCCTTGGCCGCAATTTCGAGAACCGAGCGCAACATGGGTGACACCACGCTCCCCAAGGCCATGGCCGACCTCGCCGTCTCCAAGACCAAGGAACTGAAGGGCACCGAGAAGCGCGACAGCCTCGTCGAGATCGAGAAGAAGTACCAGCTGCAGTGGGAGGAAGATGGCGTCTTTGCCGTCGACGCCCCATCCACCGAGGAGTTCCCCCTCGACTCCATCTCCGCCGACGAGCTGCGCGAGAAGTTCCCCAAGTTCTTCGGCACCATCGCCTACCCCTACATGAACGGCCGTCTCCACGCCGGCCACGCCTTCAGCTTCAGCAAGGTCGAGTTTCACACGGGATTCTCCAGGATGCAGGGCAAGCGCGCCCTGTTCCCCCTCGGCTACCACTGCACCGGTCTGCCCATCAAGGCCTCGGCCGACAAGCTGGTCAAGGAGGTCGAGATGTTTGGTCGCGACTTTCAACGCTACAAGGCAGAAGAGGAGGAAGAAGCCGCGCCCGCGGCCGCTGCTCCTGCGGCAAAGGGACCGAAGGAGGACCTAACCAAGTTCAACGCCAAGAAGGGCAAGGCCGCCGCGAAGACGGTCAAGGCCAAGTACCAGTGGCAGATCCTGCACTCCGTCGGGATCCCGCTCGAGGAGATCCACCTGTTTGCCGACCCCCAGTACTGGCTCCAGTTCTTCCCCCCAGAGTGCAAGAAGGACTTGTCCAACTTTGGCGCGAGAATCGACTGGCGCCGCCAGTTCGTCACGACCGACGCGAACCCGTACTACGACGCCTTCGTCCGCTGGCAGATGAACCGTCTGAAGGAGCTGGAGAAGGTCAAGTTTGGAAAGCGCTACACCATCTACTCCATCAAGGATGGCCAGCCGTGCATGGATCATGACCGAAGTGAAGGCGAGGGCGTCCTGCCCCAGGAGTACACCGCTCTGAAGCTCAAGGTCCTTGAGTGGGCGCCCCAGGCCGCTGAAGCCATCAAGGGCAAGATCCCCGAGGACGCCTCCGTCTTTCTCTGCCCAGCGACCCTCAGGGCAGAAACAATGTATGGGCAAACCTGCTGCTTCGTCGGCCCCGCCCTGAGCTACGGTGTCTTCAGGGCGTCCGAAAAGGAGTACTTCGTTATCACCGAGAGGGCCGCCAAGAATATGGCCTACCAGGGCATCTTTGAGAAGGAGAGCGTCCCCGAGAAGGCTGCTGACATCAAGGGCTCTGACTTGATCGGCACCCTGGTGAACGCGCCTCTCAGCTTCCACTCTCAGGTCCGCGTTCTCCCTATGGATTCTGTCCTGGCCACCAAGGGCACCGGTGTTGTGACGTCTGTCCCCTCAGATTCTCCCGACGACTACGCCATGGTTACCGAGCTCGCCAAGAAGGCTGAGTTCTACGGCATCAAGAAGGAGTGGGCGGAGCTGGAAATCATCCCCATTATCCAAACACCCACATCTGACCTGCTCGCCCCGTATCTGGTCAAGAAGCTGAAGATTGCGTCTCCCAAGGATGCCAAGCAGCTTCTGGAGGCCAAGGAGCTCGCCTACAAGGAGGGCTTCTATCAGGGCGTCATGAAAGTCGGCGAGTTCAAGGGCGAGAAGGTCGAGGTTGCCAAGCCCAAGGTTCGGGAGCAGCTCATCAAGAACGGCGAGGCGTTTGCCTACTCCGAGCCTGAGAACAAGGTCGTGTCGAGGTCTGGGGATGAGTGCACTGTCGCCCTTCTCGATCAGTGGTACATCGACTACGGCGAGGAGAAGTGGCGCCACGTTGCTTTTGACTACGTCGAGAACAAGGACGGCAAGGGCCTCGAGACCTACTCCCCCGACACCCAGCACGCTTTCAAGGGCGTCCTCGACTGGCTGAGGCAGTGGGCCTGCGCCCGGACGTACGGTCTGGGTTCCAAGCTGCCTTGGGATCCTAAATTCCTCGTCGAGAGCTTGAGCGACTCGACTGTATACATGGCCTACTACACTCTCGTGCCATGGCTGCACAAGGATCTCTTTGGCCGGGATAAGGGCAAGGGCGATATCGCCGCTGACCAGATGATTGACGAAGTCTGGGACTACGTCTTCTGCCGGACACAGCTGTCCGACGACCTCATCCAAAAGTCCGGCATTTCCAAGGCAACCCTGCAGGGCATGAGGAGAGACTTTGAGTACTTCTACCCTCTCGATGTCCGTGTCAGCGGCAAGGATCTGATCCCGAACCACCTGACATTCTTCCTGTACAACCACATCGGTAAGTTGCCGTGGGATTTACTTCTTCAAAATAGCAGTGCTGACCGTGACAGCCCTCTTCCCCCGCGAGTACTGGCCTAAGTCGATCCGCGCCAACGGCCATCTCCAGCTAAACGGCGAAAAGATGAGCAAGTCGACCGGCAACTTCATGACCCTGGATGACGTCGTGAAGAAGTACGGTGCCGATGCCGCTCGCGTGGCCCTGGCCGACGCCGGTGACGGAATCTCCGACTCCAACTTTGTCGAAGACGTGGCCGACAACACCATTCTGAGGTTCTACACCAACAAGGAATGGATCGAGGAGACCATCAAGGACTCGAACCTCCGCACGGGCCCGCTCAACGACTTCCAGGACATCCTCTTCGACAACGAGATGAACGCTCTCGTCAACGAGGCCAAGAAGCACTACGAGGAGACCTCGTACAAGCTCGCCCTCAAGGCCGCCCACTACGACTTCCTCAACGCTCGCGACACCTACCGCGAGTCTTGCAACGCTGCCGGCATCCCCCTCCACAAGGACCTGGTCAACAAGTACATCCGCCTGCAGGCCCTCATTCTCACCCCGATCGCCCCTCACTGGGCCGAGTACGTCTGGCTCGAGATCCTCGGCGAGAAGAAGTCGATCCAGTGGGCCCTCTGGCCCGACGTCCCCGCGGCCGACCCGGCCCTGACGGCCGCGCGCGAGTACGTCCGCTCGACCTCGTCCAACATCACCTCGGCCGAGGCCGCCCAGCTCAAGAAGATGGCCAAGGGCCGCCAGAGCGACTTCGACCCCAAGAAGCCCAAGAAACTCACCATCTTCCTGACCGAGGCCTTCCCCGCCTGGCAGGCCAAGTACATTGAGCTGCTCAAGGAGGTGTGGGACCCGGCGACCAACACCCAGCGCGTCGACGACAAGGAGCTCAACGGCCGCATCGGCAAGATGGGTGAGATGAAGAAGGCCATGCCGTTCGTCCAGGCCCTGAAGAAGAGGCTGCGCGACGGCGAGCCGGCCGACGCCGTGCTGGAGCGCAAGCTGGCGTTTGACGAGAAGAAGACCCTTTTGGTATGCCGCCCTTCCCTCGCCCCCGTTTCAATTCTCTTCTGTCTACTCGCCGACTTGGTAAAATAATTGACTAACCACGATATCCACAGGCGATGGTAAACGGCCTGAAACGCGCCGCCGGCCTCGAGTCGGTCCAGATCCTGGCCGTCGAGGAGGGCACCAAGAAGGGCCGCGACCTGACCAACGGCGGCGAGGAGGTCGAGATCAAGGCCCCCGTTGCCGAGTCGGCGCTGCCCGGGCAGCCGAGCTTTCACTTTGAGAATGTTTAGACTAGGAGCGGGTCTGTGCGTGTCGTCTCATCTTGGAGGGACGTTGCACAGAAGTCTTATTCTTTTTTCTTTTTTCCTCTTGGGTTGCGTGTTGGGACTTGGGAGCCATGCGTGGTCTGCTACCTATAGCGAGGAACAAGCAAAACTGGAGCGCGCGTGAAAGATGTTGGGTGCAATAGTAGACTTTGTTGAGAGAATGGCCCTCGGTGAAGAGGATTTTTGATGCGGGTTGTGAGGTAAAACATGTGACTCTGAGTGGTTTGTTTGCGAAGCGAGGGAATGCGATATCGGGCCTCGCTGGTGGTTAGACTGAGCAGACGCTGCTTGAGGTCATAACCCCTCGTCCGAGAGTCTGAGAGCGGCCTTGGGATCAGGTCGGACGTGCTGCCAAGTCAGCCCATCCCTGACTCCGGAGACAGGCACCGTGAGGGAAAAGGGGGGGCTGGCATCCGGTTCATCGCTCCTGGGTTTCTGACTCGGCGACTACATAACACTGTATGCTGGAAGCTACCGATTAGACCACTATGAGCTCAGCCAACATGCTCGCTCGGGCTTATGTCCAAGGATGCAACTCTTGCCCACGCCCATGCCAAACCGCCGGACACCCTCTCCGGCTTTATGCCACACCAGAGAGGCCAACGTTTATTACCCACCCCAACCACTTCTCTCAAAGCGCTTCTTCTTCCCCCTCTGAACTTCCGTCACCCGTCTCCCGCCAAACCCCCTCCCAACACCCTCGCCACTCCCACACAAAACCCACAACCAAAAAATCACAATGCGCCCCTCCCCTTGCCTCCTCGTTGCCCTGACGGGCCTCGCAGCCGCCCAGGACACGGGCACGCTCTCCACATCAACCGCGACGACTACGGAAACGGCGACGGTCCCGCCCTACTCGACCGTGTGGGTGGTCACGTCCACGACGACGACCGTGACGCCGTCCGCGACGCTGGCTGTTTCGCCTACTTCGAGTATGTGTTTTCTTTCTCTTTCCACTTTGCTGGCGTGTGTAGGGGTGTGTTGAGAAGGTGAAGGGTGGCTGACTGCTTCTGTAGCCTATACCGAGACGGCCTATACCGGGATGGCCACGGCCACTGTGGTGCCTGTTGCTGGGGCGCACACAGTGAAAGTGAACGGGGCGTCGGTGGTGGGAGTTTTGGCGGCTTGTTTGCTGGGCATGGCGCTGCTTTGAGGGCTCGCTTTCTGGTGGGAGGGAATCGGGTTCGGGAAGTCGTCCATGTACGTACGTTGAGTGGGTGAGGGGCTCGATCGGGTGGGCGGTGATGTAAAAGGGGCGGAGTTTGGCGATGAACCGGTAGAGAGGTGCTCGCGCTGGAGAATGCAATGCAGTGTCCTCTCGTTACCGCTCCCTCCCTCTGTTGTTCAAAACGCCGAGAGCCCTCTCCTCAGAACGGACCCCGTATCCAGTCATCCCATGAGCCAACGCACTAACGCGCCGCTCAAGCAGCCACAGCGACCTGCTCGCCCTTATCCTCCTGTCCTGGCGGTTTCGGCAGGTTTTCCTGAACTCCGAAGTCAGCATCTCTCCCTTCACATCCAAGGACCGGTCCGTAAATGTGCCCGGCAAGACTTACCGCCTCGAAAATGACCCGAATCATCAAACTGCAGCTCGGGCACACACCAATATCCTCCCCGTCCATCAGGTCGTACAGGGCGATTTCAAAGCGGTCGCCGCACGGGCACGGGTAGTGGTAGATCTGCAGCGTCTCGTCGTAGGTCATGTCCTCGATCTCGACCTCGTCGTAGATCGAAAGTTGCTCGTCTTCGGCCATATTGTTTCGTCCGTGTCGTCGGGACAAGTTGTGTGGTTGTTCGGCGTTGTTGTGGTGCGCGGTGGATGACTCGACGGGCGTCGTTCGGCTTGTGTTCCCAGCTGTTGTTTGCATGGAATGGGAAAAAGTTTGGAGGGGCAAATCGACAAAATTCCGCCGCAAAGCGCGGGGTGACCAACGGGCCCCACACCACCGCCAAAGAGTTGGGACCCACCCATGCACACCATGAAAGGGGGCATCTGCAAGTCGAGAGACAGGAGAATTCAGGAGTCGCAAGTTGAGAAGAATGCAACACCCTACATATACTACAGAGCACATGTACACACTACCCTACACTACCGCTATGCACAGCTCGCTTCGCCACACCTCCATCAACATTTGCCACAGAGAAAGCATTAAAGATTAAGAAACGAACGAGTGTGACAGACGGATGAGGGGAAGGGCAACTAGAACCAAGAAACGCAACAGCTGGTCGGACAAAAGGAAAGGGAAAAGAGCGGGCAGAAATCAGAAATCCCAGAAACAGAAAAGAAAGACAAGAAAGAAGGGAATGGGGGAAAGAAAGAAAAGGTATCACTCATCATCACAACCGCCAGCCAACAACACGCTCTCGCAATCACAATGTCTCCCGACTCCTCTCCGCCGCATCTCTCTGTCCGTCCCCCTCCTGTTCCTCCTCCACAGGCATGCGTGACAACCACACAGCAACCCCTATCACCCAAAGACGTCAAGGCCCCAGCCTAGGACTGACTGGCCAGATAATTCGCCGCCTACATCCCCACCAAGAAAAAAGAACCGTCAGCATCCATCATCAAACATAGAAAACGAGGGCAGGAGGGACCACTACGCCCTGCCCACCCCGCGCACCCTCACTCCCGCGCCGCCGCCCTTGCCCTTGCCCAGCCCCTCCCCCAGACCGCCAACACGAGCAGCAGCAGCACGGATATCAGCAGCAGCGGTGGTACTCACCCTCTCCAGGTTATAATCATACTTCTCCAGCGCGGCTAGCGCCTCCTTCCTCGAATACCCCATGCCCGTGAGATTCTTCAAGATGGGATCGTCGTGCTCCCCCTCCTCCGTGAGCGCCCTCCCCGGCGCCGGCGGCCTGGCTTCCGCGTTGTTAGGCGCCGCCGTCGCAGCGCCGCCGCCAATGAGCGGGGGATGCGCTGCGGCCGACGCCGCCGTCGGGGTGGCAGCCGAGTCCAGTCCCGCGAACAGCGCATCCCAGTCGTGCGCTTCCGCGGGAGCGGGGGCCTTCGTGTTGCCGGCAGTGGCAGCAGCAGTCGATGACGAGGTCGGCACTGCCGCCTGGCCGGCCGTGCTGCCCGCCGCAGACGTGCCCGACAGGGAGCCAAAGTCGAAGCTGCTCTCAGTGCCAAAGACGGGGCCGCTCGCGGTGTGAGCCGAGTCGCTCTTGGCCTGGCTCGGCGGCGGGGAGCTGTCGAAAACGGGGTTAAAGTCGTCGAGGCCCGAGCGCGAGATGTTGGCAAAGTCGTCGTCGGCCGAGCCTTCCTTGGCGTCCTCCAGGCCTTCAAAGTCGTCGTCGAGGTCGTCAAAAGCGTGCTTGGAGGCAGTGGCGGGGCCGGCAGTGGTGGAGGAACCGAAGATGTCGTCGAAGTGAGAACTGCTGAGGTTGCTCAAATTGGTGGCAGGGGAGGCTGCGGCGGGAGCGGGTTTGTCGCTGTGACTGTGTGAGCTTTACAACGTGAGAGGACATCAAGAGCGTGAACATGGCAGCTGAAAGGTGATGTATTACCTCACGGCGGGCTCCGGAGACGCAGCAGCGACAGCGACGCCAGCATCAGGTAACGGCCTAGACACGGTGGGCGACACCGACCTCGAGTCCACACCCTTCTCAATCGGCTTCGTAGGCGGCGAGACAGGGGCAAAATCATCATCAAAGCCGCCCTGCTCGCTCTCCGAGTCCGACTCCTCGTCGCGCTCCAACTCCGAAATGGGAGGGAATTCGGTGTTGAACGTGGTGAAGGCCTTGGCGGTGTCGGTGCTCGAGGTCGTCGTAGCCCTGGCCTGCTTGAAGCTAGCAAACGCCGATTCAAAGTCCTCCTTGGCCTTATCTTGGTCAGCGCCAAAAGGATCCAGGTCCTTGCTCCCCGCAGGGCCCTTGCTAGACTCCTCAGAGATGGAAGGGAACGCAGGCTTGGATTCCCCCAGCGAGGCGGGAGACGCCGCCCTCGGCTCCGAACCGGACCCTGAAGCAAAGCTCTGGCCAGTCTGGGCCGGCTCCAACGGAGTCACGGCAAAGGCGGACTGCACATCCTGGTTCGTTTCCGTCCGGCTCAGTGGCGGCGAGACCTGGCGCGAAGTGCTCAGCGACTCGGCAGCATCCACAAAGTGCGGGAAGCTGGCGGTAGACCCAGCCTGCACCGCCGGCTCCGCCACAAGGGTCGGCTGGCGGCTCACATTAGGGCTAGTCGACGCAGGCGTGGCAAAGGAGCCGACACTGTTAGTGGAGGTGCCAGTATTCTGCTTGAACATGGCGGCGGCGGCAGGAGGAGGAGGCGTCCCGGCCTGGCTGCTTGCGGCCGCCGGCCCTGGTCCAAATACGTCGTCAAAAGCCTTGTCCGTGAAGGACCTGATCGGGGGAGAGAAGGTCGTCGTGATATCGGTGCTGGCAGTCCGCCTGAAGAAGGGATTATTAACGCTTCCCGTCGACAGAGCGGGACTCGCGACCTGGGCCGGGGCCGGTGAGCTGCTGGCGCTAATCTGGCGAGCCAACTCCTCGTTGCTCTTTGTGAGATCCTCAACCTCGGTCTTCAGCTTCTCCCGCTCGGCCTCGTTGGTCGCCAGTTGCTTTTTGTTGATCGCAACTAGTCCCTTCTGCTGCCGAGCTTCCGACTTCAGCTTCTCAATCTGCGGCCTCAGTTGGGCAATCTCGGCGTTCACCGCTCGAATCTTCTCCTTAAGGTTGGCATTCTCCTGTTGGTCTCCTTGCAGGGCTGTGATGACCTGGCGATGCTGGTTCTGGAGATCCTGAGAGCTAGCGTCGATCATAGCATACTCCGTCTGCAGCTTCTTAGTCTCGTTCTTGGATGCAGTGAGCTGAGCCTCCAGCGAGCGGACATCTTGCGCCTCCTTCTCATACATAGCGCGAAGCTGGGCGAGACGCTGCTCAAAGTTCTTCTTCTGGATGCTGGCTTGGTTGAGCTCGTTCTGGGTGGCCGTCCGCTGATCCTGCACATCCTGGACCTGCTTCGTGAGAGAGCCGATTTGATTGGACAGGTTGGCGAGCTCAGTAGTCTCGCTCGTCAGGTTCCTGCTCACTTCCGGCTCGGTATCACCCAGAAGGTCGTCTTCGGCTGCAGGCGCAAACCTGGCCGTGGACGAGGTATTAGAGCCTCCAGTGGGTTGCGAAGTGAGCCCACGCCCAAACGACGAGGAGGGGACAAAGGGCTTGAAGGTCGATGCGGCAGGTGATGGCCGAGCAGGCGACGATGGAGCCGCCGGGCTCATGCTCGTGGCGAAGGGGTCTCCACCGGCCGACCCGCCCGTGCCGATGGGGACTTGGGCTGGGGCTGGCGGTTGGATCTCGTCCAAACCAAACAGGTCGTCCAGCGCAGAGGGCTTCGGCGGCTGTGGTTGCGGCCGCGGCGGAGGCTCAAACGCGGAAGTGGCCGTCGGCGGGCGGGCCTGTTGAGCCCGCAAGCTCGGCGGGACAAGATTGGGGGGCAGAGTGGCAGGAAGCGGGTCACGCTTGGTCCTCTGCTGCCTGATGAGATACATGGCGACGGCGAATTCGTCTCTCGTCAAGAAGCCCTCAGATCTGATATCCGCAAGATCCCAGATCTGGGCGAGCGCATCCTCCGAGAGGTTTGACTGGCTGAAGAAGGGCACTGCATCCTCGCCCGAGATAAAGCCCCGCTTGGACTTGTCGAGCTCGTCATACAGCTGGTCGAACCTGGCCTTGTCCGCCGGTGTGACCAGCCACTCACCCGTTGTCTGCGCTACTATCGGCGGACGGCCGAGCGGGCTGCCGGTGCGCATTTGCGGGAGGGGCCCTTGCCCAGTAAGCTGCCTTGGAACGGCCGAGATAGGCGGGGTTGCTGTCGTTGGGGACTGCTGCCGGGCGATGCCGGCGCCGACCGAGCCGCGGCGAGTGGCGGCCTCATAGAGAGCGGCGGGCAAGATGTTGGGCAGGCCACGTAATGTGCCAGTCTTGATGGAAGTGAGGAGATGCATGGCAATGACAAACTCGGTCAGCACCAAGGCGCCGCGCTGCTCCGTATCCGCAAGCATCCAGATACGGCCGAGGATGTCATTTGGAAGACCCGACTTCTCAAAGATCTGCTTGGCCGCCTCGCCGGGGAGCATGTTGCCGTTTTGGAGGGTCTGGCGCTCGAAGAGGCCGGAATACTGCGCAACCTTCTCCGGCGTCAAGGGCGGGATCCGGATCGGGCCGGGCGCGCCGGTACCCTGCGCCTGCAGTGCGGATGGCGGAGGTGGCGGAGGGGCGGGGGACGGCGTGAAGCCATCGAATTTGGGGATCGGACCTGGTTGCAGGGCCACCTCGGGGGACGGCTCGCGGCCGGCCTGCGCATGCCCAATAAGCCGCAGGACGATGCCGAAGCCGGCGGGTGTGAGGAAGCCGCGGTTCTCCTTGTCTGCGATCTGCCATATCTGTGTTTCCGAGTAACTCGTCAGCCCTGTGCATCCCAAAACCTTCTGCGGCTGGTTCCCCGACTGACCTCTCCCAAGACCCGCGAGTCCAACCTCGTCTTTTCGAAGAATTTGACAGCAATCTCGCCTGTCACAACGCCCACGTTATCGGTATCGGCCTGTCGAAACAACTGTCCGTATATCCGCTTCTCTTCGGGGGAGAGGTTGAGGTTGGGCACCCCTGAAATGCCGTTTGGTTAGCTCGAGCCCAACGAACACCGTCGCAACACGTTGCCGCGTAATCATAGAGTCAACATGTCTAGAAAAGAGGCTAGAACCTACCCGCATCAGCTGAGGATTCGGAAGCCATGGCGGGCGCAAGCTAGACGTGCTCGATTGAACGCGGCAGCTCGGTTGGTCGTTTGATAGCTCGAGGGGAGGAGAGCAGAGGGATCGGGCGGGAGCTCTGGCGGCTGGGAGAGCTGGAGAGATGGATCGCTCGGGAAGCCAAAGCTTGCTGGATTTACCCGCTTCAAAATACGGGAATTGATGCCAACGAGGTCGATAATAAAACCGCAATCCGTGCTGGTATCGAGATCCAACGACAACAAGGCAAGACGGTCATGCGAACGGACAAGTGCATGCGCATCCCAGGTCGAGGTGGGGGAATCAACAACGGTGCAGAGGACTGCAGGCCGTGAGGCTGGGATTGCGACTCCTTAGCTCCCTTGGGCAACCAGGAAAGGACCAAACAGCTCGCGGGAAAGTCCGCATGTGGGTTCGTGGAGCCCCCTTGGCGCCAACCACAACGCTGATTGGGCTCTGGCAACCCAACCAAGACCCCCATCATCCAGACCTGTCAGGCTGTCGGCATGCAGCCAACGGCGACTGCAGCCATGAACTGCACCTTCAACACCAGTGGCAGAGGAGTCTCTTGAGGATTTTCAAGGTCTCGTGGGGGAGTGAGTGGCAGGGATACGTCAAGGCCAAATGCCTCAAGATATGCAGTCCAGGACACGGCCACCCTTACAGCGACAGCGGATGGGACGGGATCGGGTATGGGGGTAGCCAGGAGTTATGGTCTGGCACCTTTGCTTGATTAAAATTGGCTACACTTCGTTCCGGCTAACAGACAAGATCACGGGCCCTCGCTTTGCCAAAAATACCCATATCGTAGAGCACCATTGCCAAGGGGAGCCGCGCGTCAAAAGGTTAATAACAGTTGGCATGACGAAAGTCAACGACACGCCTCGTCCAGGTTACACACAGCCTAGTACTCGGCCTCAACCTCCTCGCCCTCCATCGAGTCGGCCGCAACCTCCTCGTAGTCGCGCTCCAGAGCCGCAAGATCCTCGCGGGCCTCGGAGAACTCGCCTTCCTCCATACCCTCGCCGACGTACCAGTGCACGAAAGCGCGCTTCGAGTACATGAGATCGAACTTGGACGACAGAGCAGACCAGGCCTCGGCGATGGCGGTGGTGTTGGAAAGCATGCAGCTAGAGAGTCAAAAGTTAGAAGAACGCTCAAAGACATCAACAGAAAAACGGCAAAAACGTACACAGCGCGGTTGACCTTGGCCAGGTCGCCGTTGGGCACCTGGTGGGGGGGCTGGTAGCAGATACCAAGCTTGAAGCCAGTCGGGCACCAGTCGACGAACTGGATGGTCCGCTTGGTCTTGAGCGTGGCGACGGCGGCGTGGGCGTCGTTGGGGACGACGTCACCGCGGTACAGCAGGCACGTGGCCATGTACTTGCCGTGGCGGGGGTCGCACTTGACCATTTGGTTGTTGGGCTCGAAGCACGACATGGTCATCTCCTGGACCGAGTTGGCCTCGTGGGCGGCCTTGGCGGCCGAGATGACGGGCGCGTACGCAACGAGAGGGAAGTGAATACGCGGGTAGGGCACCAGGTTGGTCTGGAACTCGTTGAGGTCGACGTTGAGCGAGCCGTCGAAGCGGAGCGACGCGGTGATCGAGGAGACGACTGAGAGCATGTCAGTTTTATTCCAACGCCGGCAGCATCCATGCTAAATCGCGGGGTCTAGCTCACCCTGGGCAATCAGGCGGTTGAGGTTCTCGAAGTTGGGGCGCTCGAGACCCAGGTTGCGACGGCAGATGTCGTAGATGGCCTCGTTGTCGACCATGAAGGAGCAGTCGGCGTGCTCGAGGGTGGTGTGGGTGGTGAGGATCGAGTTGTAGGGCTCGACGACCGAGGTGGCGGTCTGGGGAGCGGGGTACACGCAGAACTCGAGCTTGCTCTTCTTGCCGTAGTCGACCGAGAGGCGCTCCATGAGGAGGGCACCGAAACCGGAACCGGTACCGCCGCCGAACGAGTGGAAGACGAGGAAGCCCTGGAGACCGCTGCAGTTGTCGGCAACCCGGCGCACCTTGTCGAGGACCTGGTCGATCAGCTCCTTGCCGACCGTGTAGTGGCCACGGGCATAGTTGTTGGACGCATCCTCCTTGCCCGTGATCATGTACTCGGGGTGGAAAAGGCCGCGATAGGTGCCAGTCCGGACCTCGTCGACGACGTTGGGCTCGAGATCGCAGTAGATTGTACGCGGGACGTACTTGCCGCTGCCTGTAGATAGCACGTGTGAGCGGTGTACGAGAACACGGAGGCTGCGGGTTAGGAGGGGTTGCATACCGGTCTCAGAGAAGAAGGTGCTGAAGCCGTGGTCGGGCTCGGCGGCCTTGCGCTCCTCAGTGAGGCAGCCATCGGGCTGAAGGAGCGGTCAGTAAACAACACTGGGAGGCAAGTCGGGGAGACCGGACGGGGAATGAGGACATACCTGGATGCCGTGCTCAAGGCAGTAGAGCTACAACATGTCAGTCAGCATTACCGCCATCATCAACATGGGCAAATTCCGGGGAGCGACAACAAGGTCGCTGGCTGGCATCTGCCGAGCTCGACGCAGCGAGCACCACGAGGGACATCGAAGCATACCTCCCAGCACGAGTTGGCGATCTGGCAACCGGCCTGGCCGACTGTACACAAACAATGTCAGCACGTTGCCGAGACGGCCAAAGGTCGAAATCCGGGGTGCCGAGCTGCAGGTTGGCCGCATCGCGGCACCAAACATCACCAGATGCGGTGAAGCGGAGAAGCGCGCCACCATTCTGAGCAGCGGGGAAGAGGAAAGGGGAAAGGAAAAGAAAATGCGGCAGCATTCTGGCTCGACGTACCGTTCAAGCTGATAATCTCACGCATCTTGAAAGCGATGTCGAGAATGTGTGCAAGTTGGTGGTTTGGTAAAAGTGCGGAGTCCGGAAAGGCGACTGTTAGCCCAAAAGACGACCTGGGAACTGGCGGTGGAAAATTGAGGTTCAGCGGAAGCCTGAAGGTCGGCTTGGGCCAAGGGCTGGTGGGGAAATTTGATTGTTGACAGTAGCGCTCCCGATGCAGGCAAGCGCGTCCTGCCCCACCGCGCTTTATCAGCGAGCTCCAGCCAGTCGCGTCTGTGCGGCCAGGACCTCGTGTCAGGGGCTGATCCGTGCACCTCCGGCACCTGCAGGGTCTCCAGGGTCTTCTCGGAGCATTCACAGGCCTGGCAGCCTGGTCCAAGAATCAATTCACCCCTCACTTGCTCACGCTCCCCGAATTCTCGATGCATGCAAGATCCACGTTGCTATGATACAAACACAATTCTAGGTTGCTGTGTCTTGCTTCCGGGCCAGGGTTGAATCGTGACAATAGCTCCACAACACATGCGGGGAGAAAAGCAACAAAAGCAAATCCCGAGCCCAAGAAAAGGGGGCCGGTCGCCAGGGCCAGTTGTCAATCCCAATCTGGACTAACTCGCCTGGGAAAATCGATTCTTGGGAGTGGGCTGATCCACAACAACACCGCTGCCGGATGGAGAAGCATGCGACTCGCAGCTCGTGCTTTGGTATCAAGCATATCTAAAGGAAGAGAGAGAAGAAGAAAAATGAAAATGAAAATGAAAAGAAACAGGTGAGAAAAAGAAATGCCGGCAGCGAGGAAGCTTAAAACGAGCGCTATTGCTGTACAAAGCAGTAGTTGAGTCGGGGGGATGTGAAATATCACCACACGCTCTTGCAAGTCGCCGACATAACACTGTCGTGCATGGAAGCAAATGGATATAAACCGAACAAAGCCATCAGATACAAACTCCCGACAGCCCATACTGACCCAGAGATCTGGAACTCCTAACCGCCCAGAAACGACCTCTGCGCATTCCTGGCCCGCTCCGAACGATACGCATCCAGCTTGACGGCCACCAGACAGCACTCGACGGCCGCCTTGCCATTCCGAGCCCCCTGAATCCTCAACCTCCACTGGCCCGTCCTCACAATCCATTCCTCCATCCCGCCCTGGTCCTCTACCCTCCTCCTCTTCCGCGACAGCCCCTCTGTATCAAGGTTGCTCCCCATCCAAGACATATCGTCCTCCTCTTCCGAACCCGGCGACCACGGCTTCCCATCCAGCACGACACTCGACGCCGAGTCCAACACCACTTTCACAAGGTCCTCGCTCAACGGCGTATTCCCCGGCGCAGGCGATGCGTCGCTCGCCCCGCCGTGCACCCTCAGCATCCCCAACGGCCCCGTAGGCGGCAAGCTCAGCTTGGTCGCAACCACCTCAAACAGCTTGGTCACCCGCGTCCGCATCTCCCCGATAAACTCGGCCCTCGCACTCACCACCCCGCCACCTCCCGAACTCGGCGGTGGAGCCCCAAACCGCAGCCGCGTACTCTCGTCCCCAATCTGCAACACCAGCTCGGATGCCTTGTCGTCCACAAACGGCCGGGCATAGTTGACCCACCCGAGAAAGGGATCCGCCGCCGTCGGCTCGTTGGCGACCGAAATCCCGCTCTTCAAGATCTCCGTCAGCCTCACGACCGCCTCGTCGCGGCCGCGGGCCAGGTTGAACGACACGGCGTGCGGGATGAGCCGCTGCTCGAGGCCCTTGAAGTTGAAGTACCGGCAGTCCCTCAGCAGCTCCGCGCGGTGCGCCTCGTTGCGGATGGCCACGGGATAGCCGCGCAGCAGGCGCAGCAGCTCGGCGAAGACGTCCGGGCTGCGGCCCTCGACCGAGGGCGGGAGGATGGACGGCGGGCGAAGCAGGCCCTCGCGGTCGAGCCCAGGGAAGAGGTCACCGGGTGTGGAGAAGAAGGCGGAGAAGCCGAGGGTGAAGAAGTTGGGCGAGTTGCCCGGGTCTGAGAAGAGGTCGCGCGGGATGCGGAACTGGCGGCCGCCGACCGTCGTGAAGATGGGTTCCTCGTAAAGTTGGGAGACTAGTTTAGGGACTGGTTTGGGGGAGGGTATGTTAGATGAAGGACGGAAAGACAGGGAGAGGGAACACCCTACGGTGGTAGAACTGGGCATCGGCAAAGAGGCGCACAAAGTGTGTCGAGTCGCGCGGCTGGACGTTGTACCCCTGAAGGTGCAGCGAGATGTCGCGGAAGGTGACGGGGTCGCGGTCAATGTAGAGCGTGCGGATGGCGGAGCCGACGTCTTGGCCGTGGGCTTCGGCTTGGTCGATCTGGCACTTGAAGTACTGGGAAAAGTACGAGGGTGCTAGCAAGCGTCAACGAGATTCCAAGTCGGCGTCTGTGAGGGAGACGCACCGTCAGATGAGATGGACGCGCCAGAGAGCTTGAACAACTCGGACCCGATCTGAATAGGAAAGACACGCTCATGCGGAAGGATGTTGGGGATGTGGTTGGCGGCGAACTTCCGCGGGTCCGGCGCAGAGAAGGGGTCGTCGGCGGTCGTGGTTGGTGTGGTTGACGAGACTGAGTTGCGCGGATTGGCCATGATTCGCCAATTGGAGGCCAGAGAGACTCAGCAACTCAACTCCAGTTTCATGCCGCGTCCTCGTCTCAACACCCAAACCGATGCCGGTATTCTGTATATGCCAGGGAGTGAGTTGAGCGAGCCGCAATGTGGTGAGTAAGCGTCGGACAGCTGGCGTTCCAAGCTGACGGGCAGGAAGCACTCCTGGGCAGGTGGTGGCCTGCCATTCCGTGGTCGGTGCGCTCGCCTGTCTCTCAACGCGCTCGGGCCACACGACTTCGGTCAACCCCGCAACCCCAAATCTGGGGCCGAAGTTGACTGCACTCTTCCATGTTGACAAGCACACGCGACCTTCAAGCACCAGAGCTGCAAAGTCCAACAACAAACGGGCAAGTGTCTGCTTTGAAGGCGAGCACTAGCCTTTAAATAAGGATTCGCAATTCACAAGTATGCCAAAGTTCTTTGGTGCCGTCTATCCCGGCTTCTCTCATTAGATGTTTTGTTCCTGCCTTCAGTCTCTCGCTTCACGAACAGATCCAAAACTCCAGAGCCAAAAAATTCAAGCCGTGATTGTTGCGCGATCCGAGATTCGAACTCGGGTCACTCGCTGATCCAAGATACGATGGGAAGCGAGAATTCTAACCACTGAACTAATCGCGCTTGGATTGTTGTGGTGGAGATGATGCAATCATGGGCCTTTCATCGGAGGAAGGCATGGAAGGGATCGAGGGAAGAGGGAAGTGATGGCAAGAACGTACCTACCTAGATAATGGAACCAAGCAAGATCCCGGTCAACGCACATTTGGTGCCACCACCCAGATCTCTCTCTGTTCCTTTCTCTTTCCAGAAGTTCCAGGTCAACAACTCATACTGGCCAAACCGGCACACTCGCACAATCGGCAAGATGGCGACACCACACAACCCCGCATACGTACACCAGCTGAGTTGTCACGTCGCTCTCGATGTCTACTACAGCCAGAAATGTGGCGTGACCATGATGAATTGCCTCATGTCGATTTGCTAAACCTGTTTGCGGGAGGCTACATCTACTCAGCTACTGCATCCCTGTTTCGCATCGTAAGTAGATTCTGGGCCACTCCGTGAGGCCACCAGCGAGGTGTGGCCGTGTGAGCCTCTGTCCCAGCAAAACAGAACTCAACCGGCCGACCACCCAGAGACGTTGCAGTGCCTGATTGGTCGCAACACACCAAGTCGCGTTCCCTCGCATCCGGGATGGAGAGTGTCTCTCGCACCCTACTGGTACGGCATCGTTTCCGGTGAATCATCTGGTTGCAAGAGCCGTGGGGTGGCATGATCGCAGCATCGATACCGGTCTCGATCGCAATCGTATCAGAGCTTCGCCGGCCAATCGCCGGTGCTGCGCTGAGGCCGAGTGCAGGTTGAACCCGTCCTTCACTGGACAACACGTCGGCCCGCCTGTCGTCCGCCTTGCCGGTGGGGGCGCACAAGGCCATTGTTGGCTGTCGAAATGGCAATATCGCTTCCGTAGACATCCCGGCTTGCATGATGGAGGGAAAGGGGTTGGCAGCATTCGAAGTGAAAAAGGGTCGGCCAGTGTCCATCTTCTCCTATTCAAAATTCATGGAAGCACCGCGTGCAGCACAAAAGGAGGTCGGTTCACTTGCGGACTCTCTCCCTCGCTCGAATCGACAGCCCGGTTAGCTTTGAAACCAACCGCTTGTACCATCTAACGCCTTGGATTTACACCATGTCTTCAGTCCACCCCGACGTAGCCGCCGTCGAAGGCATGCTCAGGACGCTATCCACCGAGCTTCCGGTTCAACGACTGGCCGAGATTGTCCATGAAAATTCCCGGCTGAGGGTGAAAATTGAAAACCTGATGAAGGAGAACGCTGGCGTCGACCTTTCCGTTCGCCGACTTCATGCTGGCCTTGACTCTGTCACGAGTCAGTTGAAAGAGAAGGAAAGCGAACTGAAAAGAATCGCCCAAGAGAAGCAGAAGGTTGTCGCCGAACTGGCAGCCATGAAGGCCAAGGCTCAGGAAAGCACAAAAAGAGCGGAAGGCCTCGACGCCAACTTCAAGCAGCAGGAGGAGAAACTCAAGGACCAGCTGGAGGCTGCAACGGGCGAGCTGGAAAGGCTGAGCGAGTTTTGCACGGATCTGAAGCCTGCTGACGACAATGAAAAACAAATGTGAGAATCCGAGCCAATGTTTCATGTGACAGGTTCAGCTCCTGTGAGGAGATGGAAGCTGACAAACTTGCGAAACAGAACCGCCGCGTCTAGCATTGTCTACACCGCGGCTCGCCGTCTGGCGGAAGACCACTTCGGAGGGAACCTGCCGGAGTCCATTTTCGCAGACAGCAGGCTCTGGGAGAGGATTCGGGACCACAACTCAAACAGCCGCGGCATTCCGCTGCTCTGTTCAAATTCCGACCTCGCAAAGCAGATGCGTGTTACGCTCCTCCTCTCAATCCTGGGCGATGAGCTGAGCACTCACGTCTTCCAACCAACGCACATGAACCTCCTTAAGGACTCCGCCGGTCTTAGCAAGTTTATGTTAGCCCTCGTTCAGGAGGATCCCAGCCACGAGTCTTACCTGAGGGCCGTCCTCTTGAAGGCCAGCGACAAACTTGCGAGCAAAGGTGGGCCTACCGACAAGGCTTACAGCAAAGTCATCGTCAGCAATGTCACGGAGCTGGTGTCTCCCGCACTCCCCGAGGCCAGCCGGAAGCGTTTCGCAACCGATCTGCAGAATCTCTGCCAAACGGCCAGTGAACAATGGGGTTTCATCCAGAGGCTGGATGACCGAGTCGTCCCGCACCCCGGATCCGATCGGAATTCGAAACGGAAGTACAAATGGGAGCCTTTGGCTTTTTCCACCCCGCATTCCTCTCCTGTGGAAAGTCCCAAGCCGCGCACAAACAGTACTGCGTCTGCGCCAGGACAGCAGAAAAAGGCTCCCTCCACAAACTCACACTCCCGGACTGACTCCAATGCGGACCTCGTTGGCGGTGTCGCCGTCTGGCCAGCCTTCTACAACTTGTCTAACGAAGACGAAGAGACTCTGGCGGAAGGGATCATTCTGCCAGAGTTTTTGATCGCGGCCGCAGAAGACGAGCAGGTAAGGCAAGCAGCCGCGTCAGTGTCTACCTTGCCATCGGTCCAATCGGGCTCGCCCCGGGACCAGAGGAAGAGGAGATTCTCCACGGCCACCGTGAATGGATCAGGTGAGGGAAAGGGAAAGGGTTCTTTTTTATCCAACGGTTCCGGGGGTGGCGCCAAAGGCGCTTGACGAAGAGGGAAGAAGCCAGGGCGGATTTGCGGTTGAGAAGGTTGTCGCAGATTGACTCATTGTGATGGGGAAGGGAATGAGTGATGATGCGTGTTCTTTGTGGGATTATATGTCCTGTTTTGTTTCATATCTCTGCCTTCAAGGGCAAGGGCAAGATTGCCATGAGCAAAGATCGAGTTAGTTAGCAGGTTTCCAGCAACGATAATCTCACCAGTGTGTTTTGTTGTCACAGCATCAACTTCCTATCCCATGAGAGTTGAACAAACACAAGACAGTTGAACGGACACGCAAAAGTTGAAGATCAACGCTGACATGTAAGTCAAGTAAACAAAGAAAGTCAATTCAACACCCCTCGCTGTCCAATACAGAACGATACCAAACACCAAAAGACAAGAGGCTAGCCAGTCCCAACCCGATCATGATCCAGAAAAGCAACCAGACCGTCCGTCCCATGCCAGCCAACGCCCGATGTGTATGTCCTGCCTGTCCGTCCCGACCCGAGAGGGATATTATATGCGTCCAAAGCAGACACTAAGAAAAACAATAGGTAAACAACCGAACCATGTAGGTAGGCAAGACACAATCCAAACACCGTATCATCCAAACATCCCACCATTCAACCATCCAACCACTCCCCAATTAACCACCACGGCAGGCAGGGAGATGCGTTCCTCACGACCTCACCCTCCTCACAGCCGACACGCCCCTCCTCCCAGCGCCACCAGCCCCAGCAGTCGGCGCACTAACCTCCCTCCTGACCTCCCTCTCCCGCCCCCTGATCTCCTCCCTGCGCGTCGTGCCGCCAAGCTCACCGCTAGCCTTCCTCCTGACCTCAGCAGCACCCGCGCCAGTCCCGCCGCTAACCTTCCTCCTCTCAGCCGCACCAGTTCCACTCCCACCCGAAACCTTCCTCCCCGTCCCAGTCGTCGCGACACTCGCCGAATGGCCACCCGAGACGACGCTCTTGGCCCGGCCGCGCCGCTCCCGGATCTGCTGCAGGGCCTGCTCCCGCGTCATGGTCGGCGTCAGCGCCGGGTTCGACGCGTCGAAGCTCGGCCGGTCGCTGTCCTCGTTGGAGCCCGTGCTGCTACCGTTGCGGGACGGCGTGCGCTGCATCTTCATCAGGCGCTGGGCCAGGGTCGGGCCGTCGGCGGGCTCCTCGCGCAGCGGCACTTTGGTGGTGGTTGTCACTGTTGTTGTTGCTGCCGGGTAGTGGGAGGCAGTGGTGTGCGGGCGGGTGGGCTGCGTTGTTGTGGAGGAGGCGGCGCTGGTGTTGTTGTTGTCGACGCTGTGGGTGGATGGGAGGGCGTCGGTGCGTGGCGCGGGTGGGATGGGAGATATGGAGCGCCGTGGGGGGCTGGGGGCGGCTTTGATTGTGTCGTCTTCATCTTCGAGGTGGTGGGTTGCTGGCTCGGGGCCGGGAACTGTGGGAATGTTGAAGATGGGGGTGGGGTCTTGGCGGTGTGGTGCGTCGAGGAGAGAGAGAAGGGAGGTACGCTGCTTTGCCAGCATGGCAAAGTCGGGAGGCTCGAGGGATGGGGTGCGGCGGTATAGGGGATTGCTGTCGGTTGGCGTGATAGGTACGCTCGCGGCCGGTTCGGTGGGTGACACCACGGAAGAGGTGGCCGACTCCGCCATTATCGCGTCGGCCTCAGCCTGCGACACGGTCCGGAAAATGCCCTCGGCGGGCAAGAAGATGGTGCTCCGTCTCGATTCCTTCTCTCCTCGGAGCACGTCCGTCTTGGACCGCCTGGGCGTCGGCCTGGAAGGTTCCATCGAGGCCTGACGACTCTCACTAAGGATCATCGAGTCTCCGGCGTCCGAGATGAGCATGCTGGCTCGCTTGAGACGAGGGCTAGACCGCCCACTTGACTGGCTCTGGCGCAGCGACTTAGCGCCGGAGCACATCTTGAGCTGGCATTCCGTTTCGAGGAAGTCGACCTGGTCGAGGGCCCGGTCGGCGCGGTGTTTTTCCCATTGCCACAGCATTTTCAGTGTGTCGAGATCGTCATCGCTGGCTGCCGAGGGTTCCGATAGACGCGGGCGCTTGCGTGGGCCTTCAGAGCTGTCGGCGTGCTCTTCGGTGCTAGGTTCCGCGGAACCGAGGCCTTGGACTTCGGTGTCGTTTTTGGCCAGCGTCCTGAGCGCGGCCAGCTCCTGTTCTAGCATCTTGGCTCGTGCCAGGGCTTGATCCAGCTGTTCCTGCAGGCCGACCAGGCTGTACTCCGCGTCGAAGGCCTCTTGCTCCCGGGCCTTGCCCCGCTCGCGCTCGGAGTAGAGCTCGTCCTCGGCGGCCTTCTGAGCCATTCGACAGGACTTGAGCTCCTCCTGAGTCTTGATGAGGGTGCTTTGAACCTTGAAGATTTCTTTGCGTTCACGGCGGACCCCTTTCTGCCAGGCTTGCTCTTGTTTCGCGAGCGCCTTCTGGCCCTCGAGGTATTGTTCCTGTTTGTTTTCAATGAGCATATCCTCGACCGAGATCAGAGTGGTAGACCCACCATTACTTCGTCCAACCTCTTTGTGACCCTCTCCTCTCTGACTTTGCCGTCGTCGACGGCCTTCCGCAGCGCCTTGATTTCGTCGCGGCAGCGGCGCGCCTCGGCTTCGGCCTCCTCACGACCGAGGTTGGCGCGCTGAAGGGCGGCGTCGGCCGTCTTGCGCTCGAGAGCCTTGGATTGCATGGCGATGGTGTTGAACTGGGCAATCTTTTCATGGACGGAGCTGTCGCGGTGGGAGGGGCTCTCGGCAATGCTGAAGCGGTTGGCGTTGTGCGATACGGGTTGAAGTGGCTGTCCGCCGCGGGCGGGGCTCGACGGCAGCGACATCGTCGAGCGGGTGGTGGTGTGTATTATTGCGCTCTCATGTAAGGCTTTGTTGTGCGCTTTGTGTCGCGCCGAGGTCGACACGGAACGAGGTGATGGAGGAAATTACAGGTAATCGGCCGTCGAGGGTGATAGCAAAGCAATGGGCGCGGGAATCGAAGATCGATGTGCGAGCGGACAATGCAGAGCAAGGTTTTGCGATTGTATGAGTGCAAGGAGCCGGCGAAGTGAGACTTTCCCGTCCGTTTCGCTGCTTGTCTTGTCGCGGGTTCCTGGTTGACAAGGGCGGTGGAAGCGGGTGGGCACGTTTAATTTGGCCAGGTTATTTACGAGGTCTTGCCCCATCCCAGTGCTCATCGGCCAATCCGCGACGACAGCCCCGCCAATCCCACAAGGATCGAGTTGCCATGGGCGACGCGAAGCAAATGGGCTTTTCGACTTTTCGATCAACCCTAACCCCTTTGCAAGCTCCTGGACCCCAGACCCTGGCGCGGCTGAATCCGTCCCGGAGTGGCTTGGAGCGCGGCAGCGGCGCTGCGGCACGAAACCATCCCGATCCCACATCGGCTGCTTCGGGGACGGACTGTGTTACTACCCGGTTCAGCCGCGAGAGACCATCTGGCAACATTGAGCGACCTCGCCTCGTTGCCATTCTCTTACCTACATTGGCATTGTGTCTTTGCAAGCGTGAACCAACGCTATTGTCCTGTTCCGCGACCCAAAACCCCCGTCCACGACGCAATGGCAGACACGGAAGCCTCCGTACGGCGGCGCAAGCCCGAGCCCGAGTCGTCGACCCCGAAACCCGTCGAGGTCGAGACCGAGGACGAGCAGCCCGAGACACAGGAACCCAAGAAGCCCAAAAAGAAGTCGACCAAGAACCGCCTCGATGACGACGAATCCTACTCTTCCTCCTCCCTCCTCCTCGACATTCTCCGCGTCATTACCTTCCTCTTCCTCGCCTCGGGCGGCCTGAGCTACCTTGTCTCGAGCGGCGAGTCCTTTTTCTGGGGCATGTCCAACCCGCCCAAATACCTCCGACGCGACTGGTGGGCGAAGCAATTTGTATGTCCCAGAGACAGACCCAGACTCCCAACCAAACCAAGCACTAATCAAGCCCTCCCAGCGCGGCCCAATCTACCTCACCCCCGCGGAGCTGGCCACGTACGACGGCACCGACGAGTCCAAGCCCATCTACCTGGCCATCAACGGCAGCATCTTCGACGTGTCCTCCAACCGGCGCACCTACGGACCCGGCGGGTCGTACCACTTCTTCGCGGGGTGCGACGGCGGGCGGGCGTACGTGACGGGCTGCTTCGCCGAGGACCGCACGGCCGACATGCGCGGCGTCGAGGCCATGTTCCTGCCGCTCGACGACCCCGCCGTGGACAAGTACTGGACCACGGCGCAGTTCAACGAGATCAAGCGGCGCGAGCGTGTTGAGGCCGAGAAGAAGGTCGAGGAGGGCCTGGCGCACTGGGTTAACTTCTTCAAGAACAGTCCGAAATACGGGCTGGTCGGGTATGTGAAGCGCGAGAAGGGTTGGCCGGCCACCGAGCCCCTCCGGCCGTTGTGTGAGCAGGCGGAGAAGGGGCGGAAGAAGAGGACTGCCCCCGGGCAGGCGTAGTTCGTTTTTCGTTCTTCTTCGTTTCCCGACCTTGTAATTTCAGGTTATTATTTTTGGGATGCGTGGAGTACGATATAGACACTTCGGAGTGAAAATGGACGACGGTTCCCAGATAAACACATCCGCTCAGTTTTATAATGCAGTATGTAACACACGCCGTGCGGCATGAGAGACACGTACGAATACAGTACAATCATCGTCGAAGAGAAACGCCCCCCATAAGGTATATCCGAACCAGCCGTCACCCCATCGACCACCACTTCTTCCCACCATCGTAATTAAATCCCGCTGCAAACAACAGACCCGAGCGAGAAAACACCCCACCCACCGCACATCGCACTTCGCCTCCCTTAGAGGAGCAGGGCGAAACCGGCAGCGGCGATGAGCGCAACGGTACCGGGAGCAGTGAGCACGCCGGCGCCGCTGCCGGACGGGGTCGCGCTGGTGGTGCCTCCGGTGGTGGTCGACGCACCGCTGCCGCCGGTGGTGGAGCCGGTAGAGCCGCCCGCGCCGGCGACGCCGCCGGGGACGACGGTGTTGGCCTTGGCAGCGGCGGCCTTGTAGTTCTCGAGGGTGCGGCTAGCGTTGGCGGCACTGGGAGGGAACGTGTCAGTCAGTTGATCGCGAGAGACCGGGGGCGAAAGAGGCAAACTCACGGCTCGTTGATGACCATCACCATGCCGCTCTCGCAGTGCTTGCCCTGGGCGCAGTACAGCCACAGCGGGGTGCTGGCGTTGATCTGGATGGTGTAGGTGGGGAACATGCCCTGGGCGGCGCTCGCGGCCGCGGGGAGGAAGCCCGAGTGGAAGCCCGTGACGTTGCTGTGCTGGGAGATGGGCTGGCACGGCTGGTCGAAGGTCGACTGCGTGACGGTGTGGTTGCCCGCGTGAAACTGGAACTGGACGAACTCGCCGGCCTGGGCAACCAGCTTGTTGGGCGAGTAGGTCAGGCTGCCGTTTTGGGCGACGGTGACGACCCAGGTTTTTTGGGCTGGTGGCGAGTCAGTATTCCGCTTTCTGTCTCCAACCCCCCTCTCGTCTTCCGGAAACACTCACCAGAGGCCAGGCTCGTGAGAGCGGCGAGGGCGAGTGCTGTGAACTGCATTTTGAAGGTTGATGTGGATGTTCTGAGAAAGAAGCGAAGGTCCGGCGCGTCGAAAGAGTGACTAGAGGTATCAAAAGCGACTGGCGCTGTGTAACAGTAATAAGAACAGGACTAGCCTGAGTCGAAGATGAAGCAAGAGAAGACGGCACCGAAAGGAAGAGAAAGGAGAACTCGAAAGGGAGGGACCCTGAACTGAAGACTATAGACTGATGGGGAAGGGAAAAGAGAACAGCAGACCTGAAGATCCGGGCACGGCATGAATTATAGCAGATTCCGTGGCCCGGCGGGAAAGTGAAGGATCATCCCATGGTGCAGCGCGGCCATGTCCAGGGGGGAAGGGGTTGCGAGTGCAGGGGCCAGTGCCAAGTCTGAGGTTTTTGAAACATCGCCATGTTTTGACCACGACTCTGGGCGTCTAGTTGCGCTCGAGAGCCGCCTGCAGCAAATCAGAAGGCGAGAAACGAACCGCAAGCGGAAACAAGGCTGACGAGGACCTCCTGTTTGACTTTGTCTCTGCAGGGCGCCCTCGTCACTGAGCTGGGACGGTTCGGGGCGATAGTGTAGAGAAAGGGAGTCAGGTCGATGGCAACCACGGGGATGTGCCTGGGACCCTGGATGCTCGGATGCGACGGCGAGGTAGCGGTTCCCAGCAGCTGCAGCCTGCAACGGCGCGTTTCAACCAGCCTTCTTCTGGCGGGCTCGGCGGCGACTAGCCTCCATGTGAACGGCAACCCGTGGTGTTGGCGGCTTCATGACGTGAATCGCCTCCTTTGGCATATCTTTGACTTGCGGACTCCCCCACCAAAATAGACCGTGGCGCTGTGGACAGCGGAGGGGTGGACTGCCGAAAATAATGGCGGTCTCTCGTCCAGTACTAACTGCAGCCGGCCGACATGTCACCGACAGCTGTAACCGTCGCGGGCCTGGCCTGGTGGCCGCAGCCATGGGAATGGGATGGCCAACGGTCGCTGGTCACTGGTCACTGGTTGGTAAACCTTGAAGGAATTGAACGGACGACACTGCAGCCGAAAAATAAGGTTGCGGCTGCAGGCTGCGCCGTTGTGGGGAGTGGGTCGTTGAGTGGGGTCCGCCCCGCAGCGCGGCAGGGGCTGGCTCGGGCTTCTGCCGCAGCCTCCGACACTTCCAAAACCATTGTGGTTTCAGCGCCGCCACCAAGCGCTTCGAACCCCCTTCCCTTACTTGGGTGCCCGGTCTGAGAATGGAGGCCATCGATGTCTGCGAGTTCTTTACCGGCGAAATCGAAAATCTTGTCTTTGCCCACACCAAAATCATCTTGAGGCGCACCGATGATGGCCAACTCTTTTTCGCCCGCAGCCCGGCGCGGATCCCTGACAACTCCACTTTCACGCCCCAGCGCCCGACCTGACCGCCATCTCCACCGACGAGATCTGGCCAGCCTTTGACTCCAGATTCTCCAGAGCCCCGCAGCCGCTCCCCGATGATCACTACACGAAACAAACCAGCCTTTTAGAAGTCGGTGACATCCCAAACTGCAAATTCGGTGGGCTCATTTTGGGCGAGTTGGAAATATGCGAGCTTCTGGTCCAACATCCGCATCCCAATGTCGCCGAATACCGGGGATGTGTCGTCAAGGACAACAGGATCACGGGTCTCTGTTTTGCACGATATGACACCACTCTCAGTGACAAGGTGAGCAGCGGCGCTCCGTTTGACAGAGCGGCATGTCTTCGAGGGATTGAGGACGGCATCAACCACTTGCATCGCCGATCTCAACCCGAGCAATGTCATGATGGATGTCGACGGCTCGAACCCTGGCATCATCGACTTCGATTCCTGCAGACGTGAAGGGCAAGAGATGGGTCTCAAGTGGGACACCCCTAGTTTCGCGGTGGAAGACATCACCTACGCTACTCGGGAGAACGACTTCTATGCACTTGCAAAAGTTCGAGCGTTTCTGATGGAAAATCACTGGGGAGAGCAGGGCTAAGTCATTCTCGATGCTGCGCCTTCGTTTAACTGAGCTATGTAAAGCAAGACGACGACTTTTCCATTATCTAGGCAAGACGATGATTTTCCCACTACCTATCTAGAACAAGACGATGGTTTTCCCACCATCTAAAGCAATACGATGGCCTCCCCACTGATAAAAGCACACACGTTCCCCCCATGTGAATCCGTCCTCCTTTCCCGTCCTCGCCGTCGGAACGTGGGCCCCAATGCTGTATCTGACCATCTTGAGTTAAGCAACGGTTGCCTCTCTAAGATCATCATCTTGAAAGTTGTCCGTGCCGAGTTGCTGCTACACCTGAGATGACGAAGCGCCGGATTTGTTCCGGATCATTTCGAAGGCTTAGAATGCTTGGGGGGGATATAATATTTTGAGAGCTTGCAAGTAGTCCTGCCGCAATCCTTTTTCTCCTTAGTCTTAGATCCGTCGGGAAACCATGTGGTCAAAATATCGCAATTGTCGGTAGGTTGCTTAAAATCCACGGGAGCCATTTTTGCGCGAGCCAAATGGATGGGCGAAGGGCCACAAGAATATTGCAGAAGTGAGTTATGGTGAGTGGTTGCCGAAGAGAGGGCCAGTTCAGTATGGTGTGTGAATGTGCTGACGATGACAGACGAGCCTGAGCAAGCTTGTTGAGAAGGGCAGAGGGGGCAGAGCCCACGGACTCGGGGACGTTTAATACACGCAAAGCGGCCCCTCTACCTCGGGAAACACCAGCAAGCGAGGAACAAGAGGCCAACTAGCTGCTTGTCCCCGACCATATCGTTGTTCAGCGTGTGGTTGACTGCCTGGCTCTTCCCTGGGACGGATGAGATGCTTTCTTTGGGTCGGGGCCAGCAGACCTCCACGGGGTGATAATCCATCGTACAAGGTGGCAAGCTATTCAAGCGAAAACAAAGCAGCACCTTGTAGGCGTGGAAGTGCCATCCACGCTGGAACCCGGGCGGCTTTTGCCCTGCTTTGGGCGCATGTTGCGTGTAGGCTGGCTGTCTGTTGGCGCTGTGTTGATTGCCAGCAGGGGCGTACTACTTCACGAGATACTTGCCGGATAGGTTTCTGTTGGCATGTCCATTGTATGGTGTGGCTCCATCGCCCACCCACCTCGGGTCAGACCTCGGCCTTAACGAGCATCACGGCCGCTAACCATGAACTTCAAATCCGGCGTGTTACCTGCAGCCCGATCCAGAGAGCTTTGAGCAGCCTCAGGAGATCCTTCTCGACTGGAGCATTCCCATCCTTGTCATTTACCCAAGCGTGCTTCACAGGTCCATCAACAACTGCGGAGCAATCTTCTCCAAGTCCTCAACCTATCGCCATCATCAGTTCAGCACTCCAGGAGGGCGGGAGAAAGAAAGAAGCGCCAAACTCACCTCCAAGAACCCCCCATCCCTCTCCACCGCAGCCCTCGCAATCGCCTCCCTCACAAACACATCCACGTACCTAACCACCGCGGCATTCGCATCGCGCGTAACCCTCGTCCCCTCGCGTTCAAAAAACTCGTGCAGAATCCTCGTCAACAGCTCCCCGGGTATTTTTTCCCTCTCCTCATCCTCCTCATCCTCCTCCTCCCCATCGTCACCATCATCATCGTCGCCACTCCGTCGCCCCGCATCATCTTCACCCATCGTCAGATCTTCCGCATCCTCTACCTCCTCCCTTCTTTCCTCTTCATCCTCATCATCATCCTGCTGCTCCTGCTCGCGTTCTCGTTGCCGCTGCTGCACCCTCCCGGCCCGCCCTGCCCCTCTCCCCCTCGTACCAGCACCGGCACCGGCACCTGCAGCACGCCTCTTCCCAGAAGAGGCCGCACCCGCTCCGCCTCGACCTCGAGCGGGAGCAGAGGATTTGCCTGTGCGAGAGTCCGAGCTCGCCCTCGCGGGCATGATTTGGGCTGTTGTGGATTGGGAGCGGATGATGCTATCTGCGGTGACGAGCAGAGATGATGTGTTTCTTTGTCTGAAGGTGCAGTAACGCAACTAGAGGTAATTGGGTATGTATGAGAGAGAATGTTAGATGTCGGATGGACGGGGTATTGTCGACAAAGATCGGGTTGATGAAAGCTTGGAGTCTGGTGTTCACGCGACGCGACTAAATTAATTACGTAAGTGGGTCCGGCAGCGCACGCAAACTTTCGTCTGATGAATGAGGCACACAAAAAGAGTTGGGATGGTTGGAAATCACCGTTGAATTGGCAAGAACTAATGGGATCTATGAGTCGCATGCAACAAAAGGAAACACCCACACGCAACGGCGACCCCCACACACAAGATGGTAGCAAGGAATACACCGGGAATGGCTCAAGAGTATAAATTACAGCGGGTGACCGGCCCATCCGCGTCCCAGTAACGCCAGATATGCCCAGTTTTTTGTGCCCCGCGATACCCAACGTCCAGAAGCGTCTGCTGCTGTCACGAAGGATCCCCCGTCTCCCAACTCAACGCCCCTACCCCATCTTCCCCTCGGCCCGGCACCCCGCCGCGACCGTAGTCAGCCCCCAACTGCTTCCATCACTGAGAGTGTTGTACAGTGGTTGGGGCAATTTAGCCGGAGCCGCCCTTGAAGGCCTTGCCGAACATCAGGACCTGGAGCTGGTCGTAGATGGAGAGCACACCAGCACCGGCAACACCACGGAGGATGTTGGCACCGGCACCCTTGAAGAGGGACTTGACACCCTCCTTGGCGACGATCTGCTGGAAGGCATCGAAGGAGCTCTTGTACTTGACGGCCTCACCAGAGGTCATCATCATGCGGCGACGGACGGTATCAAGAGGGTACGAGGCGATACCGGCACCAGTGGTCACGAGCCAGCCGAGAGCGAAAGAGGCGAGGAAGTTGTTGGCGAGGTTGCCGACGAGGACGACAGGCTTGATCGAGTCGTACATGCCGAAGTACAGACCACGGTAGACGACGATACCGGCGACGGAGGGACCGAAGCCACGGTACAGACCGGCGATACCGTCGGTGGCCATGGTCTTGCGGTAGACGTCCACGAGGCCGTTGAACTGGCGCTCACCGCCACCCTTGGCCGACTTGGCGTCGTTGGCAAGACGGGTACGGGCGTAGTCGAGCGAGTAGACGAAGAGGAGCGA
>FTCU01000745.1_pt1 | contig 69086 bp, 90 predicted proteins | sample 1639521 | NCBI WGS metagenome assembly FTCU01 (sample SAMEA3914864, study PRJEB12502) | metagenome | biome: forest; material: soil | place: USA | collected 2012-03-12 | depth 0.3 m
CGATTTGCCAACCGACAAAGAAAAGAATCAGCCAAAGATTTGCGCCGCACAAGACGTGCTCATCCTGCGGCTCTCCTCCTGCATGTCGGCAAACCGTTTTACCAGGGCGGCGCGGCCGCTCGGCCGATCCCTGACCAAATCCAACAACAACCCCTGCCTCTCCGGCCGGCAACGCTTCACCACCTCGTCTGCTCGCCGCGACGCTGCCGGCAACGGTGCCGGCTCCCGGGCTGCTTCGACATGGTCGCTCCAGGGTGTTTTGGCCGCTGCTGCCGCCGCCGGCTTTCTGGGCTGGGGTGCTTCCGAGCTCCGGCATCAGGGCTTCCCCGGCACCGTGCTGCTGGACGGCGCGTTCCCGGCCCGCCGGTATGCAAGCATGCGCGAGATGCAGCAGGTATGTTTGCTGACTCTCCCTCCCGCCACGGGGCAGAACCAAAGTGTGGTTCAGGTGTCGCTAATCATCGCCGGGCTGCGTGCTGCCACGATCACAGGCCTTAAAGGAAATCCGCCAGGAAATCGGAGGCGAGGAGGACATCATCTCCACCGATCCCGATGACCTGCACGCCCATGGGTACTCGGAGTGGTCGACGACCAACCCGGAGGGGCTGCCGGTCGCCGTGGCGTACCCCCGGTCCACGGAGCAAGTGTCGACGATCGCGCGCATCTGCCACAAGTACTGCGTGCCCATCATCCCGTACTCGGGCGGCTCGAGTCTCGAAGGCAACTTCTCGGCCCCATTCGGCGGCATCAGCGTCGACTTTGCCTTCATGGACAAGATTGTCCAGTTCAACAAGGACGACATGGACGTCGTCGTCCAGCCGAGCATCGGTTGGCAGGACTTGAACGAGCAGCTCGCCAGGATGGACAGCGGGCTGTTCTTTCCCATTGATCCCGGTATGTGTTTCTCCTGGTTTCTGTGTGAGCTCGCTGACAGACAACAACCCGACAGGCCCGAGTGCCAAGATTGGCGGCATGATCGGCACCAACTGTTCAGGCACCAACGCTGTCAAGTACGGGACGATGAAGGACTGGGTCATCAACCTCACCGTGGTTCTGGCCGATGGCACCGTCATCAAGACCCGCCGGCGGCCACGCAAATCGTCGGCGGGATACAACCTCAACGGTCTTTTCGTCGGCTCCGAAGGCACCCTCGGCCTGGTGACTGAGGCCACGGTCAAGCTTGCCGTCGTCCCGGAGGAGTTCTCCGTGGCAGTCGTGACCTTTCCCTCGATCCGCGACGCCGCGTCGGCGGCCGCTGAGGTAATGCAGACCGGTATCCCCGTCGCCGCCATGGAGATTATGGATGAGGTTCAGATGAAGGTTGTCAACATGGGAGGGGCCACCGCTCCGAGGGTCTGGAAGGAGATGCCGACCCTCTTTTTCAAATTCTCCGGGACCAAGGCCGGCGTGAAAGAGAATGTGGGACTAGTGCAACGGATCACAAAGGGTCACAAGGGGAGCAACTTTGAGTTTGCCAAGGATGCGACCGAGCAGAAGCTCCTCTGGTCCGCCCGGAAAGAGTCCCTGTGGTCCATGCTCGCGTTGCGCAAGGAGGGGGAGGAAGTTTGTAAGTGGGAGTGAGCTTAACCCGGGGGTTAACCACAGCAGCGCTAACCCGTCTTTTTGCTGCGGCTTAGGGAGTACCGATGTCGCCGTGCCCTTCAGTCGGCTTGCCGACATCATCGAGGTCAGCAAGAAGGAGATGGACGAGCTGGGTCTGTTTGCCAGCATCCTCGGGCACATCGGGGACGGCAACTTCCACGAGAGCATCATCTACAACCGCCAGGATCCGGCAGAGAGGGACAAGGTCGAGGCCTGCGTGAAGAACATGGTCAAGCGGGCGTTGGAAATGGAGGGGACCTGCACCGGCGAGCACTCGATCGGCTGGGGCAAGAAGGAGTCGCTCGTCTGGGAGGTGGGACACGACACGCTTGGGGTCATGGTCAGTTTTTCTAAGGGACACAAGCACTCTTGTGGCTGTGGGTGGCTAACGAGGTCACAGAAAGCGATCAAGGCTGCCCTGGATCCCAAATGGATCATGTTTGTCCCACCCCTTACTCTTCACTGCCCGCTTAGTGTTGGCTAACCCGGCGGTCGCAGGAATCCCGGCAAGATCTTTGACAGGCAAAGCTAGAGAGGAGAGGGGAGAAGAGCTTTTGCATCTTGCATCCAACACAGCGATACCCTTGCATAACCGGGCGGGTGCATCTACACTGGGCAGTGGGCAGCCACACACAAGCCGCATACGGAGGAGGGAGAGAACAGCACATTGTCAGGGCCGGCGGGAACCGTGCATTGACTGGGGAATCGCGACAGTTGTAAGAACGGGGCGGTTAAAATTGGTTGGCATTCGTCTGTTGCATTTATCTTGTTGCATTTCTGTCGGTACTCGTTGTCTGGGAGGCTAGCTTTTGTTTCTTGTAATGGTCTTGCGACGCATCTGTCAGAGTTAGGCCAGTGATAGGCAAAAAGAGGTTGTGTGACCCTGATTCTCGGTTTTTCCTGTTCCTGTACCCGGAGACAGTGAGTGGCACAACAGAGAGAGGGACGGGGAGCCCGGCACTCAAGCATAACCCGGGGATAGGGGGCTTTGAACCGTGACAAGACAATCCAACACTCCGGTACACAGTTGTAAGTCCATCTTCACCAATTTGACAGCCACGAGGGCGTCGAGAACTATCAGAGTTGGCGTTTGAGTTCGCATTCGAGCTTGGAATGGAAGAAAGCTGGGCCAGGAAAGAGGGTCGGGTGTAGCCTAGCCGTTGCCTGGCAGAAGGCCCAGGTCTTTCCCTCCTCAAACACAGACCAAACCTGCAAGCTCCCAGGGCAAACGGGTCACCGCACAAGCACTCACCAAGCAGGACAAGGCTTGACCTGTTCTGCAACGACGAGACAATATCCAGGTATGCACGTACCCGAAGCAAATAACTGGACCCGTTGCCTACCTAGGTCTTCTTGAGCTCACTGGCAGGAGCTGATCAATCCGACCTTCCAAGCTTCCGACCTTCCAGGCTGCCGACTGGCACAGCGTATTGCAAGTCACAGTCGGGTTCTATTCAAATTCAGGAAGCAATCAACCGCTCCCAGTCACCCTTGGTTGCTTGTCCGACAACCCCAAGCTCACCTTTGCCCCTTAACTTCACCTCATCCTCCACATCAGCCGACAGCCAGCGAGTCTCGAGGCAGCAACTTGGAACAACCTGGAGCTATTCGACTGAAGCATCACACGGCTTTTTATTCCGGGGCGGTCAAAAGTTCCAAGATCAGAGCGACAGACAGACTGGCCCTTCTTCGGTCTTCTTACGATATCCGATTCTGCCTAGCAACCTGCCACTTTCTCGTCCTCAAGCGCGTTCCTAGGTAGAGACGCGAGCCATTGCTTCTTGCCGTACCTTCCTTGGTTTTATTCTTGATTTCCTGCTTCCTCGCCGTTCTAACTCCAGTCTCCCATTATCTTTCCTTTCCACCATCACCGACATTGAACTTGCTGCTACCCGCTCATCTTCATGTCTCTTCCCTCTCCTTCCTCGTGCATTCAATTTAGACCGAGGCACCTTTATCCATTCACTGCTAGTCTGGATTCAGCCGAGCACTCCATTTCCATTTCCCTGCCCTGAATTTACCTCGAAGACGATGGCACACCCCGAGGCCAGTTTCCAACCCCTCTTGCTGGAGAGCGCCGACAATGGACGCGTCAAAGTGCAGCACGAGAGGGCAGCCGCCCGGCCTGCTCCCACAAGCCAGGAAACCCAGCAAAGCGGGGGAAGCCAGAGAAGCCAGGCGAACCAGAGCAGCCAGGCGAGCCAGAGAAGCCAGGCAACCCAGAGAAGCCAGGGAAACCGGACAAACCAGAGAAGCCAGGGAAACCAGGGAAACCAAGGCTCGTTTTGGAGAAACGGGGAACAAGCCCGTCCCGGTCAAGGATGTGAGTCAGTGGCCAGGCAGTCCGGGCCGGCTGGTTCAACTGCCTCTCCCCGGCCACCTGCCTCACTCCAGCCTGGAGCTGTCATCCCTCCCAGGTGGAGCACCCAAAAGAGTGCTACTTTAATCCTCAAGCCCATTCCAACAAACGCCACACCCTGGGACATCAGAGAATTCTTGGAAAAGTTCGGCCGGGTCGTGTGGGTTGAACTCGACCGCCCCGAACGGGGTGCTTGCCGGTCTGCCAAGATCCGCTTCGAGCCTCCGCCGACCGACTTGAGCTTCTTCGACCGGGGAAGATGTAGGCTCAACATCGGCGGATCCGTGTCGTGGCCTTTCATTAAGTTTCCAAGACCGCGGCTTGATGAGCCCACATTGACGACGCCCCTGGGAAACACCTGCCCCCCATTGATGGTTCTCAAGCCCGAGCGTCTCGTCTTTGGTCTTTTGACCCAGCCGACGACTGTCATGCACAAGAAGGAGGTCGTGTCACTGGGGTCTGATCTCGAGTTAAGACTCACGGTCGACTTCAGAAGGAAGAAGCTGGCCATCCATTTCCCGCTCCTCGTCGATACCGAGCGGCAGTGCTACCGCATGGATATCAAGTTCGGCATCATCAAAGCCATACACCGATTTTCGAGTGATCAAGGCCCGGGCTCAGCTCTCGTCATTCGTGTCGAAGACCCTCCTTTATTCCGCAAAAAGGAGGCCGACGTGGATGGGAGCGCGTGGGCAGATCGGTTGGTCTGGGGCGAAGATGAACTCTGGAACCGGGCCGTGGAAGTCAAACCCAGCTCTCAGAACCCTAAAGCCGAGCCAGTGTCTCTTGACGAGGAGCCCAACGCAATCGACTTTGGCCGTTGGACGACCTACTGGATTGATTTGGACAAGGCTGGGGTGGAACAATGGTGGATTTTGGAGACGCATCTCCGGGACTGGAACATCACTACGAAAACCGATGCCGCCCTTACTCAAGTTTCAGATGAGAAGCCAAAACTCTGGGGTTTGCTGGCCGATTCCTCGCAATCCATGTCAACGACCGGAGCTAGCGACAACGGCCTCTCTCTCCTCGCACCAACAATGCACGTTTCTTTGCCCTTTGACGTCCGATACCAGCTCGAGGTCTGCCTCTCGCGTGGAATCCTCTGCGAGTACAACATCACGCGCGAGTTTCTTGAGAAGCTGCGAGAGATGTCACAGCCTGCTGGATTGGACTCAAAACGAGCCCGGTTGATCCTGGAATACGCCGCAGACGAAGGAAGGCCGATCTACGATCCTATGAATCTGTTCCAAGACCACGCTGCCATGACCTACTACCCGACTACCCTTCACATACCCGACTATTGTGCTCTAGTCCGCAAGGTCACTATCACACCTACGAGGATCTACTTCAGCACGCCTACCGTGGAGACCAACAACCGCATCATCCGGCGTTACAGGCAAGCTCAGCACTACTTCATTCGAATCCAATTCACCGACGAGTTGCTCGATGGCCGGATCAGGGCTTCTGAGGTTGACAGAGACGTCGACCTCTATACCCGGATCTACCGAGTCATGATGCAGGGAATCCGTATGGGCAAGTGGCACTGGAAGTTCCTCGCTTATGGGAACTCCCAGATCCGTGAGAGTGGTGCTTTTTTTTTCTGCGAACTGGATGACAAGTCCATCACCTGCGATTCGATCCGCCAGTGGATGGGGAACTTCAGCCACATCCTATCAGTCGCCAAACTCGCCGCACGATACGGCCAGTGCTTTTCAACCACGCGTCTTCTGCCCTGCATCTCGTCTCCCCGGATCGTCAAGATCTCAGATGTCGAGAAGGATGGATTCTGCTTCACCGACGGCGTTGGGAAAATCTCGGGTCCTCTGGCTAGTTTGATATCTGACGACTGGAAAATATGCCCGCCTCCGTCGGCGTTCCAGTTCCGGATGGGGGGCTGTAAGGGTGTTTTGGTCGTCTGGCCTGATGCCAAAGGTACCGAAGTTCACGTCCGGCCATCTCAGGAAAAGTTCTCTGCCCAGTACAACGGCTTAGAAATCATCCGTCCTTCCCAATTCTCAACCGCGACTCTAAATCGGCAGACCATCACGATTATCTCGTGCCTAGGGGTCCCTAATGATGTCTTTATCGACATGATGGAGAAGCAGATATCCGGATACAACACTGCCATGACCAACAAGGACAAAGCCGTAGAGCTTCTCAGCACTTGTATCGATGAGAATATGACGACCGCCACCATCGCGACCATGGTTCTGGACGGCTTTATGCACACGCAGGAGCCCTTTGTCCGGACTCTCCTCCAGCTGTGGAGATCTTGGTCCATCAAGGCCCTCAAGGAAAAAGCGAGGCTGATTGTCGACCAGGGCGCTTTCCTCCTCGGCTGTGTAGACGAGACTGGGACGTTGAGAGGCCATTCCAAAGCGACTGAGGGTCGGAAGAAGATTCCACGGGATCAACTGCCACAGATCTTTCTCCAAGTTCCTGACCCAAAGGACCGCGGCGCCTACAAGGTCATCACCGGTCTCTGCCTCGTCGGACGGAACCCTTCACTCCACCCTGGCGATATCCGTGTGGTGGAGGCCGTGGACGTTCCTCAGCTGCGACACCTTCGAGATGTCGTGGTGTTTCCGCTGAAGGGCGACCAGGACGTTCCCAGTATGTGCTCAGGCGGCGACCTGGACGGGGATGACTTCTTCGTGATTTGGGATCCGAAGCTTCTCCCTTCCGAATGGAGCCACCCTCCCATGAACTACACGGCGCCCAAGCCGCTGATTGAGCCGAGAGCATCAACCGCTAAGAGCTTGGCATCGTTCTTCGTCTTGTTCATGAAGAATGACAGGCTACCGCTAATTGCACATGCTCATCTCGCCACCGCCGACTTCGCAATTATGGGCGCGAAGGATGAGAGATGTAAGACATTCCGCTCCCTAGTATTTGGCATATACAGACACTAACGACGTTCATCTCAGGCCTCAGACTCGCTGAATGCCACTCTACCGCGGTGGACTACGTCAAAACTGGCATCCCAGCAGTGATGGACAAGAAACTAGACCCCCGCAAATACCCACACTTTATGGAAAAGGCCAAAAACAGGACTTACACCTCGAACAACGTGCTTGGGAAGCTCTACGACATGGTTATCCGGGAGGTGTTTGACACCAAGGAAAACTACAAACTACCCTTTGACGACCGCATACTCAAGCGGTACCAGCTGGAGAACGGTCTCTTGAAGGAGGCTAGAAAAGTCAAGAGCCAGTATGACATCGCCATGCGCAGGGTCATGGGTCAGCTCGAGATTGGTACCGAATTTGAAGTCTGGACGACCTTTGTCCTCTCCCGCCCCCGGGTCGGCTCGGACTACAAGGTTCAGGAAAAGGTCGGCCGCGAGAGCGCGGGTCTCAAAAAGCAGTTCCGAGACATCTGTCTCAAAGTGGTAGAGGAGCACAACTTTGACAAGTTGGAGTTCATCGCAGCCATGTACAAAGTAACGTGGGAGGAAACCCGCATCGCGCTCTACGAGGCCCGCCAGCCACACGTGCTACCGGATGGGATGGTCGGTCTGAGGCGCGTCACGGCGCGATCGATGCCGTTGATCAGCTTCCCGTGGCTGTTTCCGACCGAGCTGGGCAGCATCGCCCTCGGCGCCGAGAAACTGCCCAGCTTCCCAGAACTCCGGCAGCAGACTGGTACCACGAAGCCTAAACCCAGGGGAGGCACCAGGGCGGCCATAGATCTGGATTTGGCGGGGATGGACTACACCAAGACAAGCGACGGCCAGTTCATCCATCGCGGGGAGATTCTTCATTTGTTCCGACACGCCAATGATGACGATGTCGAGGAGGGTTTCTACTGCGGCGGCGACGCAGTCCCGGCCCCAGCCCCTGATTCTCTCACGGCAGAAAGGGAAGCCGAAGCGGACACACCTGCCGAACAGGTGCCTGAGAACGACTCGACTTCCTTCCCCGCGATCATTGACTTGGCTACGCGCATGAACGATATCTCATCGATCATCAAAGTCACGACACCCGAAGGGAAAAAGTCGATCGACCTCCTCTCGTCCGATACAGACGCACAGTCCGACTCATCGCCCTGCCTTACCCCGACAAAAACCATTACTCGGCAACAGAATCTGCATGGCATCGCCACTAGGACCGCCACAGAGACGGTGAACGATGGTGGTCTTGTCTCGGAATTTCACCACGGCTCGGAAGGAGAAAGGAAAACGGGTATCTACAGCCCTCCTGCTGCCGGTCTTGTTGTCCCAGCTGCTGCGAGTCCCATCTCTACCACTCTTACTATTGATGCTCCTGCTCCCACAGGCACCGCCCCCTCGGTCATTTCCCTCTCCGACTCCCACAACAGCGACAGCAGCTGGGACAGAGTCACTTCGCCCGGCCTGGACAACAGCAACATTGACACGGAGGAATCGGACCTGGTCTCCCGCCCCGTCGAGTACATTTCCGTCAACAGACTGGGCGTGAGACGGGGTCTTGCTTACTCTCCTTATTCCTCTGCTAGTGGGTCGTACCAAAAGAGTGGTGATGGTGGTGGGGATATCTGGGCAGGCTTTCCCGCTGTTGCTGGGAGTGGTGGCGGTGTTACGGGCTCTCTTGGAGACGAGAAGAAAGAGGGTGAAGGATTGATGGAGGACGCGGAGGAGGTGGAGTATGAGGAGGCTGTTATTGAGGAGGTGGAGGGTGAGACGGCGTTGGAGAGGGCGGCGAGGTTTGGTTGAGGATTGGGGAGTGGGAAGGAGTAAGGCGTTTCGTAGGATTTAAGGAGGGGGGTTTGGGAGACAGACAAAAACGGCGTTTGGGGCGGAGGGGATGGATGGATGGGATGGGCTCGTTATCTTGCGTTCTCAATTGCGGGACCAGGGCTCACGATAACCCATCGGGAGCTCTCTGGTGATTCATGATAACTTCTCGGATCGCATGGCCTTGTGCCGATCATGGTTCACTCGGGAGGTTTGCGCACCTGGGATAGCACATCTCGTAGCTGGTTGGCGATCAAATCGTTGAGTCCACTTTGAGTTGTGTCCGTGGGCGTCGTGAACACCTCTCGCCGGACGTAAATATCTTGCCATTTTCACTTTAAGGTTCGCTTGTCAAGCACACAGTCACCTCTTGACGCACAGATCCGTCCGGATAACCCATTTCTCTCCGGCCTTGACTTCCCTCCCTTCGTGCTGAGCGGCCACTCAGATGTCAGTCTTGAGTACGCTTGGTGGGAGCGATAGGGCGGACTCACCAGCATGCAGTCATGCCCGTGCTTGTGTAGCAATAGCATACCTGTCTCGAGGCTCACGGCGATCTCCTCCTTGGCGGAGCGCCGGTCGTGGGGGTAGAAGACTGTTTCGCCGCCGATGCTGGGGATGGGCGTGTTAGTCAGTGTCGGACAGTGTCGGGGTGGGTCGATGGGGTTTGAGTGGGCTTACCAGCCGTCGGCTGAAGAGGTTAGGTAGAGGAGCAGGGTCCAGGTTGTTGTTGCTGGGAGTTGGGCGCCTATTGAGGTTTGGAGGGTTACTTTGTTGGAGTCGTCGTCTAGTTGGCTCAGTATTTGTGGTGTCTGAAGATGTGACTGGTGGTGTGGCACTTACAGTGTGCGTCAAAGAATTGCCCTGGGCTGTAGCGGTAGATCCGGATGTTGGGGTTGAGTCCGACTACTTCCCCGCCCCTTTTCTCCTCCATCAGCGTAATCCTGTCCAAAAGGGTGCGGGGGAACATACCACAGGCGAGCCACGTCTTGGTTGGCAAGCACATTCTTCAGCCCCGTCTCTGTCCATAGGCGGTCGGCAAACCTGGGGTCGTCGATCTGGAAGCGGTCGTTTACACGCACAGCGTCGCCGCGCTTGGGTTTGCCCGGGGTGGTGATCAGTGGCAGCTCCCGGAGGAAGGAGACATAGTCGCGGCAGAGGGAGCGTGGGAAGAAGGACCGGAGGACCACGACTTTGTCCTGGACGAGGTGCTCGGGCGTGAGGTCGACAACCGGGAGGGAGGGCCTGAACGCGGGCCAGGAGGGGGTTGTTGTCGGGGCAGCCGGAGCTGTTGTGGTGGTAGTTGTGCTTGTGGGAGGGGGCGCCTTGGGACGCTTGTCCTTGGCCATGCTGAGATGTGCTATCTTCTGTCTTCTGTACTCTGTACTCGGCTTGTTGCAGCTTCAGTGCCCGTCCCTTTGGTCGCCTCTTCCTCGATGATTCCCTGTCAATCGCTAACTGCTTCGGACGTGCACTGTGGTGGATTTCGGTAATCGCGAGATCTCATCAGAAGTTGGTTCCACAGAGACAGCTCTATTTTCCCTGCCAACATGTGGTAAACACTCTGCTCCGGAGAAATGGCCCGATGTTTATTCTGTAAATCAAGCTATGTCAACTGTCACGCACCGACAGTACGGCCAGCCCTGACAGTGCAAGTTGAGAATCGCGGGGTTGTGGGGCAGCCCACCCCGGTCTTCATTCGCCTGTTGGCTGTTGCGGGCCGAGGCTCCACATCAGACGTTGAATTGATTGCTTGGCAAAAGCTTTCAGTTTTCAACATCAGCCTCACAACTCCATCTTGAATCTTGAATAACCACACATCAAACCCCACCACCTTCAAGCCTCATCACAAACAAACACTCGCCTTCAAGATTTCTGCCGACGCTGCTCCCGTCTTGGAATTCATTGGTGCCGAACCTCTCACGTTCCTCTCGCCCTCCCCAACAGCAGCCATGGTCGTCCTCTCATGGCTGTTCGGCTACCCGAAGCCAGCACACACCCCCAACGCAGACACCAACACCAATACAACACCACCAGCACCACAACCTTCACCACTATTACCCTCCACCCTCCAACAACAACAACAACCCCCAGCAGAACGCAGCGCCTTCCTCTCCCCCCGCTCCCTCCGGCAATTCGGTCTCTTCCTCGGCGGCGCCGGCTTCTTCTACTGGTCCGTCATGCTCTCCCGGCGAGCCGTGACCCGCCACCAGATCGCGGCCAAGCTCAAGTTCTTCCAGCCCAGCCACAACCCCCCGCGTCCGCGCGGCAGCGCTGCCGAGGGCGGGGCGGACGCCGTCCCGCGGAAGGACCCGCTCGTTGCTGTCGAGGCGCTGAACTTGGCTACGCTGCTTACGCTGACTTCGGCGTTGATGTTTGGCGGCGGGGTGGCGTGGTCGTTTGATATTTCGAGTTTGGAGGACTTGAGGAGGTATACGAGGCGGTCGATTGTTGATGCGGGTGGGCGGGTGGAGTGGGGGGAGGAGGATGTGCAGGCTGAGAAGGAGGTTGTGGATTGGGTTTCGAAGACGTTTGGGATTGAGGAGAAGAAGGGAGGTGATGGCGCGGAGGCGGAGACGGGGGAGGGGGAGGGGAAGTGATGGCGATGGGGTGGTGTGTCAAGGATGCTGGGAGGGATCTTGGGATGTCTGAGGTGCCAGTGTACATGTACAATATAACGGTTGTTCTACTCTCCTCCTGGTGTAGCATGGGTGTTGGGGCGTTTTTGCGTGTTTTTGGTTTTCAGGTAACTGCTGCAATCATGAATGCCTTATTGATCTAGCGTGCTGTTCATGCATCGGCACACCCTCCGGCCGGCCGTCCGGCCCGGATCAGCATGCAGGCCCCACGCCGGGCCGTCGATTTCCGACACCCACGCCGAGCATCGGACTCTTACCTTCTCGCCAACTTCAATTCGAATTCTCTCTTTTCGCACCAACAGCAGCTCTAAAACTCCACCTCGACCATGACAAAGTCGCGGCACGACGTTGAAGCGGACGTGCGCTCCTGGGGCTTCTCCCACGTCTTCACTTGGTCCGACGGTCCCAACGCCCGTCAGCCCCTCCCCTCCAAGAAACAAGCCCAGCTCTGCTTCTGCCTCTGGTTACTTCTTATGACTGAAGCTGATTACCTTCACAGACTACCCGCCTCATTCCCACGCAGGCCTCACGACGCACGTCATTTTGAGCGGCCAGCTCACCATCGCGTATCCCCGGGACGGGGACGCGGAGCAGAGGGAGAAGAGGACGACGTATGGCGTCGGGGACCGCATCGATGTGGATGCCGGGCGTGTTCACGAGGTTTGGATCGGTGAGGGGGGCTGCACTTATGTGATTGGGGAGTGACAGATCTTTTTCCTCATATTTTTCTTCTTCTTGGTTGGACCCGTGGCAGCTGGTCGAGGCCGCGTAGGCTTTTTGTCTTGTTTACGTGTTGACGAGCACACAATGCATACACGAAGGAACATATACGATTTACAGAAAGGATTGGTAAGAGGTTGATGAACTTTGCCTGTACAGAGTGGCCGTTGAGCTTGAAGCTTTCGAGTACCGTATACCACACCAAAACAGGGTCCTGAGATGACGACGACCGAGACTCAGTATCGTATCGTGCCCCACTTGGAAACACATTGGTAGTCGATGTTGTGTGTTTCGGCTAAACCCATTGGACGACGGATTGTGGACTTGCCAGCAGCGAGTTGGGCTTGGGTGAACTTCGATCCGCGCGCGTCCGTGACCCGCGGCTGACGAGAAAAGTTTCAAGGGTCGACTCCTTGTTTCGACCGACTACAGCCTCATTGTCGGCAGCGCCGTCAGCAATTGCCTTGGTACGTTTGACGTTGAGAGAGAGGACCAAGGTTAAAGTGGTATTCTGGAGAAGAAAGCAGACTGTCATCTCGGCGATACTACTGTGACAGAGTAACCGTAATAATTCCCTGTTTCCTCGCTCGTCTGGCTCAGGACAACGTTACAATACTTGACACGATAGATTTGACAGGCGGCCCTGAAGGACGGCTATATGTACCCACGTATAGGTAGGCCAGGTGAGCCTCAATCCAGCCTGGCTAAAGGCATGGACATAGAGATCTGGAAACTCCCGCTTTCGGCAGGTCAGCTGCGGCCCGTTTGTCATCTGGTCCGAGTCTCGTTCGGTCGTCTCATGGCATTTTGCCGCCATGTTTGTGCTGTTTTGTAATTTATGCAGCCGCGTCTCAAGGGCGCCAATCAATTCACGCTTCAACGCCGGTCCGGCCTCGTCGTTCAAATCTCACGTCCAGGAGTCGGAGGGTGTGACCTCGATCGGGTTTCCGTGATTGTTGGATGATGTCAGCCAGACACATTGTTGACCTCGGTCAACGACGGGGGTTGTGGTTGCTCGGCGTCCTCCCCTGTCCGCTGTTCGGGGAGCTCAAGTGCCGAAGACCAGGGTTGTCGCATGCTGCTGCGGGTTCAAGGCTGGCCCTGGTTTTTGTCCGAGAACGTCACTCATGACAAGGGGGGCCAACATCAACTTGGAAAGTGCATACCAATCTGTCTTGTTTCTTGGTAGGAAAGCGGTTGTTCTGGCGTCGAGATCGAAATCTTGGCGGTGTGTCCCGTGGTTCCAGATCCCTGTGGAACTTTGCGAGAAAGACGGAGGCTGGAGGCGAAAGTCTGATCTGAAGCCGAGATCACCACTGCAAACAAGAGCCAACGCATGATTTCCACCCCGCCGAGCCCGCCCACAAGCAGGCGCGTGGCAGAGCGGAGAGCCCGTTTCTGGTTGGAACGCGATCGGCAGCTAGAGGCCAACGGCCAATGACCTGTCTGACCCATCTTGAACGTGTTGTTTTCGTAGTCTGTTTCACGCGTCACAGCCGGCCCTATCGAGCCGTCCGGCCCGTCGGTCTTCGCTGGTCTCAGTATGTTTGACCCAGCAGGCGCATCCGCGCTTTCTGACGACGCAGGGCGCGCAATCCTGAGATGACTGCAGCTGAGAAGAGGGGTGAGGCTGGCCCGTGTCTGAGACTGACCGCCAGTGAGCCTGTGCTCCTGTCACCGGTGCCGCGCGTTGCGATTCTGAAAGAAGCGCCACCCCGCCCCCGAGGGTTGAACTGCTGCACCCGGGCCCTCGAATCGTCTCTCATGCCGGGTGCCGGAACAGGTGGGGGTCGGCTGGCGTGGATCCGCAGCTCACGCAGGCACACAGAATACACAGTATTATTCCGTACCCCAATTCTGGCTATCATCGGCCTCGACTCCGCCAGCCTCCTCAGAACCACGACATGTGTGCTGTGTCCACTACAGCCTCTCTCGTCAGTGTTGCAGTGTTCCTGACCTTCCCGTTGTGGGTGCCCATTGAATCCCGTTGCAAATGATGACGTCGCGCCCTCCCGAGCGCCCCGCCCGGCGTTACATTCCCGCCAGGATGGCCCAGATGGCTCCATTTGCGGGGATGCTAGCGGAGTTGCCGCAAGGAACGTCAAGGGGGCGCGAGGGGGGCGCGAGGGGGGCGCCGTTGTTGACTGAGATTTGACAGCTTCCTCCGGGCCTTGGCCATGGGAGATCCCCGTTGCGTGATTCCGAGTGGCTATCACATGGAGAGCCGTGTTGAGTTACCTGCGAGCCTGCATGCCCGGTTTGCGTCCTGCTCAGCCGGCGGGCGGATCCGGGGCGAGAGGGCCGCTGAGTGATGCACTCATCTTGACGATTGATGGCGGCATCCATGGATTGAACTGTCCTCTGCTCGACCAAGACCTAACGCTTCCGTGTACCAAGACGCGGCTGGGCGAGAGCAGTGCTGAGAACGGGACGGCGAGCAGGGAAACTACCGAGAGCCTGATCGAGACACGGCTCATGGCCCTTGTCGGCCTGACAGGTCAACATCTGAAACACTGCCTGGATGCTGAAGGCCCTTCCGGGCTCTTCATCGTCGTCGGCGTGAGCCGGTCCTTGGCACATTCTAGCGTCAACGGGCTGCAGGTGTTCTGCTGCAAGCACCATCCCTTGCCTCCACACAGTGACTCCGTACGGAGACCGGCAGCGTTAAACGCCATTCTTTTTGTTTTGGCTCTCTTTTCCCCTCCTCCTCTTCTCCTCCTCGCCTCCTCCCTGGCGGGCAGAGCCGAAAACAGGAGGTTGGGGGTTGCAGTGATCAGACGCCTGGGGGCGCTGCAGGAGTGCGCGCATCGTGACCTGGATGTTGCTGGCTGATCGAGATTTGCCCCTGTGGCATATCCCGATGTACGAAGCACGCAGCACGGGACTGTCAAATAATACGATATTGGAAGGGAGTTGGAGGAAATTGAGGAATACAACCTGGAAGTGGTTGAAAAGACAGATCTCGATCGCGGTGGCAGCGCGGGCGATACCCCACCTCCCACCTATATCCTTCCATGCTTGAATGACGCTAGCGCGGGTGGTGCGCTCGAGGTGCGTTAGCCTGCTTGAGGCTGCCCTCGTCCAGATCGGGTCTTTGGCGGAGACGGGCCCATGCTCTTCCCTGCAAGCCCCGCCAAAAAGCCTCCTTGCCTGCCTGGAGCAACCCTGCGGCGGACTGGGCCCGGGACATGCATGCACTGTAACATCCCAAGACTTGGAAATCAATACACGCGACTGCTTCCGGGCGGGAACTCGCCCATCAGGATCTCGCTCCAGCCCTCGGCGTCTCTCGCGGGCTCTTGTTGACGTCTCAGGTTCTCAGATCTAGCGGGCTCGCTGGCGATTTCCTGGCCATCTTTACCCAGTGAAACATCGAGAAACACCAATTGAGCGAGACCAAGGCCGATTTTCTGCTGCTTCTTTCTTTTTATTTGTCTTGATCTCTTTTTGATTGACCGTGTTCCCCGGGTCTGCCGTTGTCGTTACGAAGTACCCTCCCCCTCCCTCCGTCCCTCCCCTCCTCTCCCCCCCCCGGTTCCTCGTTCCGCGACCCAGCTCCCGCTTGGTACACGACCCTACTCCCGGCAACCAACGCTACCTACCCCATTTCCAAATATTCTGGCCGGCACCCGTGTCTTGACTTGATTGCTCTCCTCTGGGCGCCTCCAATACATGAAGCACTCGCCGCCCCGCGTTGACCGCGTGTGGGACTCACGGACTCGCGGCATGGACGGCGCAATAACCGCATAGCAAACACCCTGCCGCTGACGCTGCCCACGCCATCCATCATGGGCAATGCTCAGTCCGCCGAGACGTCGGGGACGTCGGCGCACCGGTCCTCCCACAGGTCCTCCCACCGGTCGTCCCAGAGACTTTCCAAGCCCAAGACGAGCACGCCTGCGACAGCCGGCCTGTTGAGCCCGGGTCCTTTCTCATTTAGCTCGAGGCGCCTCTCCAATGCCCAGCTACCCGATCCTCCACCACCGCCCTCGACAGCTGCGTCGACCCCAACAACTGCGTCTGCCGTCGACGTGCCTGGTGGCCTCGGTCGACGGGTCGACAGTGTCACATCTCTCCGCTCAGCCCCTGGCTCGCAGACAGAGTCGAGACGGCGGAGCTTCTTTCTCTCGCGGTCAGCCCGCGGTGCTGACCCTCTCTCGCCGGCCCAGGGCGGTGGTTCGGGCTCGCGAATGGTGGACAGGATGACCAGGACGAGGTCCATGACATACGAGTCGGCGGTTGCGTACTACGGGCCGGCAAGTCCTGAGAAGTAAGTCACGGAACTTTGCAGACTCTCGCAGACCTCGTCCTCCGTTGCTGACAGCTTGGTGCACCAACAGCTGGCTAGACCCATCCGAATCGCGCAGCTCGTGGAACTACAACCTCACCTCGTACGAGGCGAAGCGCCTGTTGAATCTGGACGAAGACCCGGGGTTCGGACCGGCAATATCAGAGAACAGGAGGACGTCGGTGACGGAAACCACGTGGAAGAGCTCAAACCCATCACACCCGCCCAGTGCCCCCATCACCCGGGCCAACTCCGAGGTATCGCTGTACATGCCGGTTCGGAGACGGTCAATCATCCAAACCCCCGGCGTGGCCACTCGGTCGAACTCGACTCGTGACCTTCCGCCGTTACCCCCTCAACACTACCGCCACAGCCATCCTTCAACACCCAGCATATCCCGAAAGCAGTCGGTAGAGTCGTACAGGAGCGGCGTTGTGTCAATGCCACCGCCCCGCGCGCACGGCCCAGAGGATCTCGAGCCGCGAGTGATGACCCCTTGCGAAGACAAATATCTGTCGATTGGTGCTTTCAAGCTTGGTTCGCTGCGCATTACCAATGGTTCACCATGCCCCCTCACCCCGGACATTGATTCAGCCCGGGGAAATGCGGGCTCAAGTGCAGGCCAAGCGACTGCACAAGATGGCTACTTCTCGTCAGCGAAGAGCCCCATGTCGTCGCCAAAATTCCTGTCTGAGATCAGTCAGAGCCCGTTGTCATCACCGGCTCGGTCTCAGGCGCCAAGCCGGCTGCTCCAGACGACCTCCAAGGCCACCGCCCTAGACGATCAACTGTTTGAAGATGAGGCGCAGCCGGAGTACTCTTCGATCGAAGTCCTGGACATACGCTTAGATCCGAACGCCAAACCACCGCACGCAGCACTGCTTGAGCGCAACACGGGATCCGGCGTGTCAAGAACGGATAGCGGCTTTGTGTCCGCAGCGAGCCCGGCCTCGTCTGAGATCCCTTACAAACCCTTGGCTAAAGCGGATTCTGGATACAGCTCGAACGTCTCCCTCCGCTCGTTCCAAGCCAAATCACAAGTTGCCGAGAACCAATCTGCGGCCGCTTCTTTGGAGAAGCACCTGTCCCAGTCGTCCGCCCCTGACACCACACCGGTTAGCCCAGTAAGGCAGAGCCCATGGAGTCAGATTGAGGTCTATCCGGCACCGCCCGAACGAGAGTCCCCTCCACCACCGGTGCCCCCGAAAGACTTCGGTCGGTATTCCTCGGCCCCCCGGGCACGGCTTGACGGTACAGCGAAGCAACGCGTATCCATGCCTAGTCTGGCAGATAACCGAACAAATTCGGCCAAGGCGGCGAGGCACTCACTGAATCCCCTTGTTACTCACTCACCTGGAGGCAGGAGGGGCCCGGCATCTCCCGATTCCGAGGTCCGCAGCCCCTTGAGCGTCGGGTCTTCGACCTCCGACAACTCAGGCTCCGGGTTGAGCATCGGCGGCGGCTCGCAGAAACCCGGAAGGCTACAGCGGTTTCTGAGCGGAGCGCGCCGGCCGGCCGCTGGTCCGCCCGCCGTTCATCCCACTCATGCTCTCGAACAGGGCAGCGTTCCGCCTGTGCCCCAAGAAATTGAGCACAAACTGCACGACCGCGCCGACCATTTCCTCCCGACAGCGAAGAGAGTAACGCTGAAATCACGTCCTAGCCTGGATACGCTGAAAACTATTTTCAGCGTGGGAAGTCTGGAAGTCAGTCTCGATGCCGTGAATTCCCTGCAGACCGTACCTATCGCGCCCGAGACAGAGAGCAAGGAAGGACTTTGGAAACAGACTCTTGCTTCGGTTCCGGCCTTTGCGGCGCACGTCATCCCGAGAAAGCCGATCACCCGCAAACCGGTGCCAGTGCGTCATGACTCAACAAAAGAGCAGGCCCAAAAAGGCGGCAACGATCGTGAGAGTGAGGTCCGCGGTACTCCCCGTGGTGCGGCCGACAGCGACCCTCCCATCCGCTCCCCAGAGCCAAGCCGGAGGACCATGAGCCTCACGTTCCTCAGTGATCGCGGGCTGAAGTTGAGGCGTCGCGTGTCGGACCTCAGCCTGACTCACTCCGCAACTCAGTCCGCAAGTCCCTCCGCAACTCAGTCCACAACTAATCTTCCTTCCCCGGCCCTGCCCAGCCCCGTGGCAAAAGCAATGGCAGTCGAAAACAATCGGACGCCGCAGTCCACCAATACCAACACCACAAGACGACCGCTGTCACTTCGCGTGCCACCACCTCTACGGCCCGTAAGCCTCAGTCGCAAAACCAGCCGAGAGAGCATCCAAAGCTATCCGGCCAGGCACACCCTGGCAAGCAAGCCGAGCATGGACAGTCTTTACAGCCACACCTCGAGCCAACCGGGCGGGGGAACGGGCTCTGTCCACTCCTCATCGCCCAACGGGGTTTCCATGGATCCTCGGCGGCTCTCGTCCTTTCGGGGGTACCATAGCCCTCAGTCTCCGCCTTACAGTTCCTCCGATTGGGAGGAGGCGCAGACCGACCTCAGTGCGGGACGTCGGACGCCGCAGTCATTCACGGCCCCCAGCAGCAGCCGGCGTAACTCGATCTCCTCGATCCAGAGCGAGGGCGGCTTCCACCCCCACAGCGTGCAGGCATGGCAAGTCCGAACGGCCCAGCAGACCCTAAGGCACCGCGCCAGCTACGACGGCTACAGCTCCCAGCACCGGCTCTCCTCCCAGTACTACGGCCACCCCCCGTCCATGTCCAATGGCTACTCTGCCCCGATCAAACCAGTGGCATATGACCGGCACCACGGCAGGGGCCAGCTCGACCCCGCCTCCACCTGGAGCCGGAGCCAGGCCGATGCCGCGGCCGGACAGCGGTACCAGGGCGGCCCGTATCAGCCGCATGTCTCGCGAGGCCACCACCGGAACCGCAGCATGGGAGATCGACACGGACGTGGGCCGAACCCGCCGTACCGCGTCTTGCACAGCTACAACTCGCCTGCATACCGGCACGCGCCGATCTGGGGCTAGCTCTGCTCACACCGCCACAACCATCAGCATTCAATCTTTCTCTTACACACATGTCAATCTTGGCTATTTCTTTGGACGCTGGCATCCACATACTCGTTCTCTCTGAATCTAAACCAATCTCGGCCGACTCAGAGCTGACTCAGAGCTGAGTCTCAATGTCTCTCTATTTATTTTGTTCAAACCTTCTGCTCGAAAGCAACCTCCATCAGTCAGAAACGAGTTCACAGAACCGTTTCAGATAAAGATTTTCCTATCTCTTTTTTCTTCTTTTCTTCTATTCTATGTCCGGTCCGGTATTCACATGGAAAACAAACTGAAAAACGGCGAGCATCATCATCATATCATTATCATATACCCAGGAGACATGGGTCGGCGGGGGTTTATATCAGCGGCGCTTTGGAGAGTTTGGTTGGTGTCCGGTTTGTGTTCTGTGCTCGATTTCGGAAATTGGAAAAACGCACAAATAAATGGTTCGACTCTTGGTGAGCTTTGTGGGGATCGTTTGTGCCGTGCTGCTCTTGGAGGGGTCTTGGAGGACTGGGGGAGACGACGAGAGATGTGTGACAGCGAGTCTGCGGTGGCGTGGGATATAGAAGTTCTACACCTTCTACCCGCCGCGAGCTCGGCATGACTCTATCACTTGGTACGAGATGTATGTACATACTTGCCAGGTTACCTCTGTGTGTCGTGAATCTACCTCGTGATGTCAATGAGCGTGTCTGATGAGTCAACGTCGGGAAAATGTTGCTATGGACAGCCGGCAGCCCCAATGGCCACCCTGACAGGCCTCCCAGGTCGCAGGGCGGCGTACGAGGCCAGTCCAGGAACCCAGAGAGAGGGAGGTCTGTGTTTAGGCCGGCGATGCTCTCTCATGCTTGGCAATGGGTGCTGTGATGCCACCATCCAGCCCTGGGGCAATGGAAATGTGAAACGTTTGCGAGTGGCTCCCCCGCCATGTCGGTTCGGCACAGTGGGAGTGGGACGGAGCGGATAGTGCCGGCGGTGTGGCTGTGAGGGTGTTGGGGTTGTGCAGAGTGTCATCGGCCAGACATGCAGGGCAAGAAGTCAAGGAACTGGCCAAAATGGCTGCGGCACAGCTCTGTTTGCAACACGATGAACTCGCTGGGTTGGGTCAGAAGATTCTCGGCAAATTGGGGTCGTCATGCGGATCGAGCTCCCCTTGGCGCTTCTGGATAAGCTCTTGGATGATGGATGTCAAATCCAAGCCTGCTCTGTGTGTGTGGGTGCTCTCAGCATTTTCCAAATTGGGAACAGAGAGATGAATGATTAGACCCGAATCATCAGGCAGCAGCAAAAGCAGCACAGCCACCCGTCCCAGTCGGTGCTCCCGAGTCCATCCACACCAGAGCAAGCTCGGTACGGTAGGGCTGATGGCGCCTGCAGCCGCCCTGCCGCTTGAGCTCTGGGGACTCTCGAGTCTGGAAGATGGAAGGAGGAGATCCACAAAAGCCCCACAAAGGCCCCATTAGAAATCCACTCTCACCGCGCTGCACAGCCCTGCGGGGACACCACTCTAACCTTTTTGTGGAAACCCTGTGTTGTTCATCGCAACAGCTTCCTGTGGCAGATGAGACGAAATCATTCATTTCCCCACCCTCGTCTGTCCCTGGCTTGCAAGTTTCTGGAGCTCCCTTGCGGTTGTTTCTGGCAAGCTACGCGACTCGGTTCTTGTGGTGGCTTGGAGCGCTTTTCGAAGCCGGGCAGGCTCTGTCAACTAGCTGTATCTTGCTGTGTCCTCTGTACGGGCTTTCTCGGGGAGGGTCAGTGTCTCGACGAGCTGGTCCTGGACCACAGCCCCGGACCGCTCAACGTGGGCAGGGGGCCGTTGGACGACGGCCGGCTGGCAAATCGATTGGCCGTCAGCCAACAGCCAGCGGAACAAGACTCCACTGAAACTGCTGAGCCCAGGCCAGGGTGCTGACACCCTTGTCGCCGTTCGAGGTTGCATTTTAACGTTGGACACCCTCTTGGTCAGCACTTGCTTCTCCTTCTTATTAAGAAATCAGGACTCCCCCATCTTGCGGCTGTCACTTGGTGCTACCGACCTACCGGCCAGGGATCGCTTGTGACCATTCTCTGTCCGACATAGAGACAGATCAGACCGCCTCTCCCACGACTCGACCAAGTTTCGCGAGGATCCAATGCTCCGATAACCAACACCTTCGAGGCTCCCTCCTCCGCAAGGCTGCGGCCCCATATGAGGGAGAGAGCAGAGCTTGATATTCTAATTGGCACCTGCCCTCCACAATGTGTCTCAAGGTACGTCTCTGCAGAAGACAGCCGGAGCATGCTTGAGAAGTCAGGCAAAGGCTGACCCACCCATTTCTCTCTGGCAGATCCGCAGGCAGAAGAAGGAGAAGTCCAACTTCATCCGTCGCATGACCACCTTCACACGAAACGGCTCGCCGCTGCAGGGGAGAAATGCCATGCTGGAGGTCACCAAAGCAGCACTCGCCTGCAACGTGAAAGCCCTTATTGGCGTCGACATTACATTGGGTTTCCACGAGTGCGTCAAGAGGCAGGTCAGGCATGTCTACAACACGGCCAAGAAAGGAGACCAGTTTCTGTCACGCGAGAGCTACGAAGCCTTCCTTCTAGCGACCCAAGGGGTCGGAAACACCAAACCCCGAAAGTCTGAGAAGGGCGATGTTGCCATAGAGGTCGCCACAGAGACGGATTCGAAACCGTACACTTTCGACGAATTCTTTTGGCTCTGGAGCAACGATCCCTCTGTCTGGTCCGCTGCCGGAGATAAGCATCAGGACCAGCTGGATGCAACACTGCCTCTCAGCAATTACTTCATTAGCAGTAGCCATAACACATACCTGGAAGGCAATCAGCTCTCCTCCAAGAGCTCGGCCCAGGCTTACCGTGCCGTAAGTGCATTTCACGACCCAGTACACTTGGCGGATGGCCGCTGACGATGCCGCAGGTGCTGAGAAACGGATGTCGTTGCATCGAGATTGACGTCTGGAATGGACCCCTCCCCCGCACGCCGTCAAAGTCGCCGACGCCAGGCCATCGACGACACTTCTCCTCTGGCTCCCTCCCACGCATGGCCGGAGAGAGGCTCGATGCGCTCATGAGTGTAAGATCGAGCCGAAACCACAGCCGCAGTCCGAGCGCCGTCCAGACCGAATTTCCGGCCTCGAATCCCAAGGAAAGCGTGACGACTCTCGACCCAAAAGACCTGGGGGACCGCGTTGGGAAGGCGAAATCAAGAGACTCGTCCCGGTCGAATCATAGGGTCGAACCGGTCGTGCACCACCACGGCACAATGACCTCTACCGTGGGCTTCCGAGAGGTATGCCGGGCGATTCGTGAGAGCGCGTTCGACAGGAACCCTCTCCCAATCATTGTCAGCCTGGAAGTTGGCGCGGACCGGGACCAGCAAGAAGTCATGGTGGAGATCATGAAGGAGGAGTGGGCCGGATTGCTGCTCGAGACGCCCTTCGATTCTTGCAATCCCCACCAACGCCAGCCTCGGCTAGAGGAGCTGTACAAGAAGATCTTGATCAAAGTGAAGCGCCTGGATGACAGCCGGGCCGAGGGGGAGGTTGAGAGGGGACGGAGCACGGGGATCGCCGCCATCCGCGCCAAACCGCCCATTTGCGAAGCCCTCGCTGCCTTGGCCATCTACACGCACAGCGAGCATTACGAAGACGAGAAGTCCCTCAGCTCCCGGACACCAAGCCACATCTTCAGCCTGAGCGAGGACAGTTTCCTGTCCCTGGCCGAAGACAGCAGCAAGATCCACAAGGTCCTCGCCCACAACCGAGACTTCTTCATGCGCATCTACCCCAAGGGTCTGCGGGTCGACAGCAGCAACCCAGACCCGAGCTTCCACTGGCGGCGAGGCGTCCAGATGGTTGCCATGAACTGGCAGAAAACCGACGAGGGCATGATGTTGAACGACGGCATGTTTGCAGGCACCAACGGCTGGGTCGTCAAGCCGGCCTCGCTGCTCGGCGACAACCACCTGGCCCCGCTCGCCGAGATGTCGAGCACGTCCACCGCCGTCCCGCAACGGACCCTCGATTTGCGCATCACGGTGCTGGCGGGCCAGTTCCTGCCCTTGCCGGGCGACCGGAAAAAGAACGGCGGGTTTGGCGTCACCAGCGACGGCAAGTTTCGGCCCAGGGTCAAGGTGGAACTGCATGTTGAGAAGCAGCAGCGGTCTCTGGAGTATGCGAAGGAGACGGCGCCCGCGAGGACCGAGAATCCGGACTGGGGGCTGTATCCGAAGAGTTTGGACTTTTTGGATGTGCAGAATGTGGTGGAGGAACTGAGTTTTGTGAGGTGAGTGCTGCATTGCTATTCTTTACTTGCCGCTGCCCTGCGTTGCATTCACAGCCAGCTGACATACGTACAGATTCAAAGTGGAAGATAGCTCGAGCAATTTCCGCGGCGAGCTCGTTGCGTGGGCTTGTATACGCCTGGATCGCCTGCAGCTTGGGTATCGATGCGTTGATCTCCTGCATCCGGTCACGCGCCGGCCCTGTGATGGGAGGCTGTTTGTCAAGATTGAGAAGATCTTGAAGGATTGAGAGGTGATTTCGTTCTTGGCTTGCCCTGCCATGTTTTGGATGGTGTTTTTGGACATTTCTCTTGGCTTGATCTTGGATTTGGTTTACCGGCCTGGAACAGCACAGCATGGAGTACATGGTTGCTTTCTTGTTCTTGGGCATACGGAGAGTTGTCAGTTCACACTGTTGAGGATGGATGGTGGCTAAGCAGCCGCGAGAGGACACATTCGGCCTTGCGGAATTGGTTGCGAATGGCTTTTTTTTGGTTTGCTCCTTGGACAAGAGATGGCGGCGAGGAAGTGTGGTTTTGTGTTGTGTATAAACGCGTAGGATACCCAATTTGGCAAGCTATATTCTCCTTGTTTCTGCAGTACTTCTCATCGTGATGAGGTTGTCCCTTGGCATGGACGAGTGAACACTGTCCATCCTCCTTCACACCGCCTCAATATCCTCCGGGTCGAGGACCCGAGACTGTCTCATATTGAAGGCGGTTGTGGCATGTGCAATGAGACCCAAAGTTGGAGATGTGGGCTTGATGTTCAGCTCTTCTGTCTGCCGTGAAACCTGAATGAGATGTTGCAGCTCGATTGGGACTGAGGTCTGGATCAGATGCGACGGACCGGCGGCAGTTGCAGAGACCGGCCGCTCCACCTTGTTGAGATCCTTACATAATCACGCCCCACTCTCAACCACCATAAAATGCCGTCTGCTGAAATTTTCCATTTGGAGAAAAACATCAATAACCAAACTGGTTCGCAAGCGCTGCTCGCTGCTCCTCTGTGCTGCCGGACGGCGCCGAGAGAGACCCTCTGCGAAGAGGTTTCTATGACTTATTCCATTGGGTTTGCCAATTATCAGCTGCCATGCGGCGGTAATGCGATCCACGAGGTAGGTCGGGAGCTCGACCTGCAGCTCCCAAGAGTTTTCCTCTTTTGTTGGCCGTTTGTTGCCGTGGAGCAACACCACCACCATCACACCAGCACACCACTTGCAAAGGGTACGTTTTCAATCTTCTCTTCTTCTCGTCACACACTCGAGCACCCTCACACCTCCGCTGTCGTCGTTATGATGAGCGTAATTTGCGATTGATACCGTCAGATGGCCCCCTTTCGCCGGGTGGGCTATATCTGGCGGACACGTGATAGTCATTCTTACATATTCTGAACTCTGCGACAACATCCCTTCTCATTGCACCGATAACCTCTGGCTTGGTTATGTGCTCTTGGCTAACAGGGTTGTCAGACAGGAAAGATTTTGTTCTTCGGCAGATGAGTGGGTTCGTTGCTTGGGGAACCTTGACACGGCCCTGACTGGGAGTGCTCTCGATATCTTCCAATAGTTTTGCAATTCCAGTATATTATCTTGCCTTTGTGCCATCTTCCCTGCCAGTAGAGATATTGCCGTGTTCCAAACACATAACAGAAGTGGCTATCTCAGTTGTGTGGCCTTGAGTCCACTGCTGCCGAAACCGTCCTTACAGGCTCATGCTCTCTGCCATCCTGTTGGCCACTGACCTCCGGCCTGCACTTGGAGGACACGATAATCATTACGCAAGGAGGCAAAGTCAAGTCTTGAATTCTGGTGGTATCAAAAGGGTTACAGTAGAGAATGCCCGCACATGTCGGGTGTCTAATAGAAAATCAGGTCGATATGCTTGGCTGCGTCGTCCTCATATCTCTCCTTCAAAGCCGGCTTGCACAGCAACTTCGCGAGAGGCAGCATGGTTTCCCGCATGTCCACGACGCCTCGCTTTTTCTGGTCAATGTGTGAAGCGTCGACGACAATTCGCTTCACATTATCTAGGCACAGCGCATCTAAGGCTGGGTTAGAAGGGACATGGTGAGAGAGGACACGATGGGCTTGTTCTTACCATTCTCGATCAGATCGATTAGACGTTGTGGTGTGCCGACGGCAATCCCGGTGCGGGTCTTTTGGAGGAAGGAAACCTGCTCTTCCAGCTTGAAATGTTTGGCAAACTGCGCTGTCTGTCAGCCTCCATCCCCTGTCTTCGATAGTTGCACGCTTTCCTACCAGCTTGGCTACGGAGCAGCCTTTCTTCTGGAACTTCCTGACGGCTCTGACGAGGTCTGCCGCGCGCAGGCCGGCGCCCGCCACGATGATGGTGTGTGGCGAGCCGCTCTTCTTGGGGGCCTGGTCGAGCTTCCCTGCTTCCCCGGCGAATGCCTCGAGGAAGTCTGGCAGGTTCTCGGTTGACCGTGGCTTGTCCCACGATGTGCTGTCTCGGATGGCGTTTGCTTCATCTCTGTGAGTCCTCACACTGTCGTCGTCATGAAGGGCTTTGCGTACCTGAGATATACAGGTCGGACAACTCGACCGGGCTGAGATCTGTTCCGAAGCGGCCGGTCTTTTGTGCGATATGATCTGCGAGAAGCTGGCCGTCCATGCGTTCAAAGGCCCTGTTCAGGCCCGCTTCCACATCCAGATCGACATCGTCCTCGCGTGTCTTCTTCTGCTTCTTCTGCTTCTTGCGAGGCTTGTCGTCGTCCTGGACCTTTCTCTTTCTGGAGGGCTCCTCGGTCGCCATGATGCTGAAAATGGCCGCCTGTGTATTGTGTGTGTCTTGATGCAAAACCGGGAAGATGATTACCCCAGGTTTGGATTACAGGATATGTCCGTGGCACTTGGAAAGTGGTGTTGGTGGAATGGTTGAAGGTATGGGACGCCCTTCCATGCACGGAAAATTCTGGGTTCATTTAACAGTGTGGATATCAATAGCCCGCCAAATACACTGTGTTTTGGTGCTCAATACCGCTAAGCGGCAGGGTGTTGTCTCCTGCTGGTCTCAAAATTTCAGCAGTCGGAACTCGAATTTTCTCGGGCGCTGCACAGTGCGATTACTTGTGCTCTCCCTCCACCGGTTGTCCGGTCCGTGTCTCAAAATCACTTCTTGTTCTCAGTTTGGTGTTTACTGACGTGGCCTCCAGCTTCGTCCCGCCGATCTCGATTCTCATAACAATTGATGACAATGCCGTTGTCTCGAATTATTTCAATGGTGAAGTGCGTCCCTTAGACAGATAACCTTCCATCAAGCTTGTGACATAATGGATTCCAGAACTGGCTTGGACTGACAGGATTTCCAAGGTTCCGGGTTGAGTGGGGGATGGAGGACGAGCCACCCTGAAGTCTGGATTCTTAGCGACATCTAACAAATCGCCCCCCTCAACCAGTGCTTATTTTTTTTTTTTTTTGGAACTACGGCACTCTACCGGCGAGCCATTTGTTCGATTATCAAGTACTCGTCTTCTTGAACCTACTGTACATCACGAGATCTCGAGCCGACCTCAAGCCCAGAGCCCTCGCGGCCGTTACCTTCCTACCTACCAGGTACTATGGCACCGCAAGGGGACATACCCGTTGTATGTGTGCATCTCTTGTTCCCTCCTGGCTCTGTATTCTGTATGCTTAAGTTATGTATGCTGACCACTTTTCACCTAGGCCGCCAATGTACTGGGGGTGAGTGAGAAATTGCTCCTGTCCCCGTCTGACACCGAAGAGCCTGGAGTAACCAAAACTCGAATACTAGACGATTGGTACAGGTGAGAACCAAATCATGTAACACAAACCTGGTGCGAAGGGGCACCGCTAACACCCTGAAGTGTAAGACTACTCTTCATTGAGCCCAGGCGGTGGGACGACTCTCTGACCATACACTATTCATCTAGGTTTTGGTGTGTCCAGGTTGGTGCCCAACCCGCCGGGTCTCTCGATTGGATCGGCACACTGACTGTTCTTGCAGCTCATTCCCCAAATATGGACGAACTGGCGGACAAAAAAGACAGAGGGTCTACCGGGCCTAATGATGTTTCTCTGGGCACTATGTGAGTGCGCGTCGGTCGTGGCATGTTGTGTCTGACTTATAGTCTGTCTGACTATGCCTCCAGGCGGCCTTCCATTCGGCGTGTATGCGGTTGCCCAGAACTTCAACATCCCCCTTCAGGTGCAGCCGCAAGTGTTTATGACTCTCTGCCTCATCTCCTGGGCACAGATCTTGTTGTACCACAAGTAAACACCATTCCATGTCGAGCTGAGGCCTTACGTGGGAAAATTTCTAACGGTCTCGCAGGAAGTGGCCGGTTTGGAAGGCATCGCTTGCCGCCATCGCAGTGGCTGCTGTTTTTGCTGGCGTTGAAGCTGCCCTGATTCTTACTTTAACGGTAAGTCGCTTCCCAGCCGGCTCATGTCTGGCCACGAACCATCTCTGACACGAGACTCGCAGCCCATCTACGAGCAAGGCAACGAGACTCCGATATTGGTTGTCGGCATAATAGCTGCCATCCTACTTGCCGCTGGGCTACTCCCGCCATACTGGGAGCTCTGGAAGCGGAGAGGAAGAGTGATAGGCATAAACTGGGTATGCACTGCCGTCCGGTTTGGCAAGAGGCGGGGCGGCGGAGAAGAAGATGCTGACTACATATGCTGCCAGGTGTTCCTTGCCATGGACTGGTCCGGCGCCTTCTTTTCCCTCATGGCGCTCGGTGAGTGACTTTGGCCACGGATTTGGCGGCTGCAGGTTGGCTGACACAACTTCAAGTGGCTCAGAGTACCTTTGACGTTTTGGGTGGCGTGCTTTATATCACATGGTATGTACGCGTCCTGCGAATCCAGCTGCCGGCGGATTCTTACGTGGCGGTTCCAGCTGCTTTCTAGAGATCGGCATTTTCTCCTCGCATCTCATATGGCTCGTTCGGACCCGCAAGATCCGGAAAGCCGCAGCCGCCGAGGGAAAGACGTTCGATGACATCGCCGCTGAGCACGAGGCGCGAGGAGTCCCGTTCAAGTTTGCGGAGCGGAAGGGCCAGAAGCGCCAGAAAGGCGACGGGGAGGCCGGACATGGCAAGGAGTTGCCAGCAAGCATTGCCTGAGCGGCTCGTACGAGACGACGCGGGAGTCGCCAGCTGAACGGAACTTGCCATGGAGGAGGACCGGGCGGCTCAACCCCTGACGCCAACAGCTTCCGACGACTTCACAAAATCCAACCGAGAAAAGGGGGGGTGGTGCAGCTTATGCACTCGAAGGGTGGCTTGCTCACATCCATTGGAGGCGATCGAGGACCAGCACATCAAGGTATGGGCTGCGGTGTAACCTGGCTCGGACTGCCGGCGCTTGGTTGGCATCGGTGTCTGGCTTGGTCCGATGATGCCGCTGTCTGCGGCGTATGTCTAACTTGGGGGTCAAGAAGAAGCGATTGGCCGTCCCGATCCCGGAGTTGTCCTGCTTGCCCTGTCTGACCTGTTCCTGCATCCAAATGGAGGCATTTATCTGCCGGATCCGGTTTGGGCAACATCGCGGTGTGTCCTCGGGCCCGGCTTGCATCGAAGGCACGGGATGGAATTGGCTGGTCCCAGCTCTGGCTTGGTGAATATCCACCGACGAGGCGTGCCGTCCCCTCGGCGTTTGGTTGTGGCTGCGCGCAGCTGGAGCGCGGCTGGTTGGGCCCCCTTTCGTTCTCTGCAGAAGAAACGCGGTAGAACCAGTGGTGCGAAAGGGAAAAGGCACCTGGAGCCGAGGTGGCGGTCGGCTTTCCACCCTCGGAGGTTTTGTTGCGCGGTGGTGTGACCCCTGAAGCTTGCGGTGGTCTTGTGCTCGCTTTGAGTCGAGGCTTTAAGAGTCTGGACTCGCATCATACAAGTACAACACGGCCAAGACGCTCGTCTCGTCCAAGTCTCAGCTTGGCTTGCTTTATTCTCTCTCGCTTTCAACACGACAAAGTCTTGGGTCTGAACCCCTCCACACGCTGGCTTCCCATTCGTGGCGTCGAGACAGCGGACGAACCAATCCGACGGGACCAGCGACGGCGCCGATTCCCCATTCGCTCCGCGTCGACCAGCGCCGCGGCTCCGGATTCGCTCGGGCACGTTAGCGACAGGGAGGTGGTGCCCACTTGGGCGCGCTTAACGTTGACGTTAGTTTAGCTTTGCGTCCATCCCGAGCCCACCCAGCGGCGGACCTGGCCTGTCAGTGCGCTTCTTCGGTTCCAGGACACGGCCATCTGCAGGTCTCTGCTGGTCTTATTACCTTTGGCTCGACGTTATACCCTCCCCCTCCACCACGCCAACGTATATTACTTGTGTACACATCTCCAAGCTCGTCGTTGGCCGTCCATCGAACGGTCCGGGGTCCCCTCTCGACGCTCGGTCCCTGGTGCACGGTGCGGCCGGCAATCGGCGACGACACTTCAACCGTCGCCTTTGTCGATCCCCTCCCCCGGTCCGCTAAAACTGCCGCTCCGGCGGGCCCTGCGAATCTTGTCCCTCCGCGCTTGTGGCCCCCCTGTCCCCCCCGGCCTCGCTCGCAGCCCCCAATTTTTGTCGGTCGGCCTTAGCACCGAGCGCCCTCGAGTCTTGGGCTTCCCTCGGGGACCCAAAATTCCTGGGCTAGGGGAAATCCATCTCGTCCTCTTCCTCTCGTTATCTAACCCCTTTCTCCCTTGCCTTGTCCCGAAGGTTCCTCGCCGTCGCCGGTTCAATTTCTCTGCATGTAGAGATTGTCTGGTCTAGTGACCGCCGCATCCGCCCCTTCGGCGTCCGTCCCGCGAGGAGTTGGCGCTGCGAGACGACCCGGCGAAGGACGGAAAACGAGGAACCAGGTCTTACTGCTTGAGGCACTGTCGACCGCGTTGGGCACCGAGTTTACTCTCTGAGTGGATCGAGCCACGGGGGAAACAATGCCGTCAAAATTCAGTTACCAGCCTTGGTGAGAAGAGCCCCCTTTTTTATTTTTATTTTTCCAGGTCCCAGTTTCCGTCCGATCCCGCCGAACCAAGTCCGCTCCCGTCCCTGGCCCCTCCCAGATCCCCGCCGGGTACCCGCATGGGATGGGAAAGACATGATATGTTGCTAACACCATCTCCAGTCGCGAATTCAATGTGGTCGTTCTCGGTGCAGGTGTGTCTGGCCCGACTCTCCCTCCCGTCACCCCCCCTTGCGCAAGAAAACCCTCCTCCCTGCCAAGACATCCCATCACATGCAGCATCTGCTGACGTTTGATTCTGCTTACTTAAGGTGGCGTTGGGAAGAGCTGCTTGACTGGTGCGTCCTCCCTGGTAGCCCCACATGGCAACACTCCCCCTGAACCCCTGATTCGGCGCTGACGACGTGTAAACAGCCCAGTTCGTCCACAACGAGTGGATTGAGAGCTATGATCCCACCATCGAGGACTCGTACAGGACGCAGATGTCTGTCGATGTAAGTTGAATTGGGATAGTACCAGGACCCAGCCAACTTTTCATGAAAGGGGTGCTGATATGTTATTGCGTGTGAATCAGGGCCGTCAAGTAATGCTGGAGATGTAAGCCTTGGAACAACCACAGCAACAAACACTCACGATGTTGTTTTGTACTGACACTGACCCAGTCTCGATACCGCTGGCACGGAGCAATTCGGTACGGTTCATCAGGTTCTCCATCCATAAACCTGCAAACCGGGTTGCTGACACTCTGCAGTGGCCATGCGAGATCTCTACATGAAGACGGGGCAAGGCTTCCTCCTGGTCTTCAGCATCGCCTCGAGAACCTCGTTTGAGGAACTCGAGAGGCTCCGCGACGACATCATCCGCATCAAGGACGACGAGGACATCCCGATTGTGATTGTCGGGAACAAGGCGGACCTGGAGGACCAGCGGGCCATCGATCGGGCCAAGGCCTTCTCCCTCTCGCAACGGTGGAGCGCGCCCTACTACGAGGCCAGCGCGAGGACACGGAGTAAGTGCACCACGGCCATCACCGCAACAAGGAGCTAGGCTAATATGACTAGCCAACGTCGACGAGGCCTTCATTGACCTCTGCCGGCAAATGTTGCGACGGGACGACAGCCAGGAAGACGTGCGCGATGAGCCGTATCCTCAACGCGCCGACGACCTGGAGGCCAAGAGACGACGCAGGAAGAAGCGGAAGGAAAAGTGTGTCATTCTATGAGGATCGTTTTCTTCTCTGCATCTCAGCATTTCAGGGGGGATTCTTCTGGTCCAGTCAGCCGGGTGGGCCAGACATGAGCTATGAGCGACGAACGATCAATGGACACGCCATGCCCGTCATGATGGATATGAGCTCGGACGGCGAGGGGGTTTATTTTTGTATAAATTCTTGCGATTCACCCCCTTTTATAACTGCTTCGATTTCCCGCCTCGGGGCGGAGTTGCTTGGCATCAAATAAATGCGCACAAATGCCCGGAGCCCTGCAAGATGCACGCGGGCAGCGGTATGGCATGTGAATGAGGAGCGCAGCCCGCTAAAGAGTTCTACTCATGTCAGAAGAGGTCCGCATCGTGCTAGGGTTGACCAGGGTGTGTTGTCGACGGCGGACACTTCACTCCGAAATAGACCCGTATCGCGGGCCAAAAGCGGCGAGCCAGGCGAGGCCGGCTTGATGAGAGCATCTCGAATCCGGTTGTTCACTCAGCCCTTTTTACTAGTGTTGAAGAATCTATGGCTTCTGAAAGATAATATCGGGCAGACCGATGACGAGCCTGGCTCGCCTGGGTAGGTTTTTAGCGGCGAGCACGGGCCGGAGTTAGCAACGTTCTAGTCAGTTCTAGTTCCAAGGCTGAGACGGGAAAGAGACAGAATCGTCATCAAACCGGATCTCGGCAGCCAAAATGACCCCAATGGTGGGCTGGTTGGTCAATAGCGTGTCGATGATTGCCGCCCAGAGATGTCGAATTCAAGGTGAACAAGGTGGAGAGACGAACCCAGATGCCCAGCCGAGCCAGCCCAGACGCTTGCTTGGATCGGGGATCCAGGCTCGCTCGCCCGACGGCGTGGTGGGCTGCTGCGCTGCGCCAGTGTTTTCGATTCGTGCTGATCCCGTGCACAAAACAGCTTGCGGCCCACCTTTTTTTTCTCTGCGCCACAGGCGTGCGCCGGGTTCCTGCTGGGCTGCTTCCGCCCATCTCGCTGACGCTGCACGCAACCCTCCCCTTTTTATCGGCTAACTCAGAATAGCAAATCCCCGGAAACCCTTCGACTTACGAGAGCATCACGTTGATGGAAACGGCGTGGCTCAAGTGAGGGGAAGAAAAGAAAAGAAAAAGGATTTGGCAGCGCACGGATGCTGCTGCTTCTTCCCCCCCACCACCGGTGTCGGGGATGTTCCTCACCGTGTGCCTGAGACCAGCGCCCCGAGCCCGACCCTGACCGCGACCCGACTCACGCGGTGAAACAACGCTGGAAACCATCCTCCTGGTTTTCTGCTGTGGTGGCGTCTGCACAAGGCGGGTTCTTGGTTGCTTCTATTTTTTTCGAGTCCTGGTGTAACCACCGGAATAAGCATTGATGAACTGTGTGCTTCTGTCCCGAGCAATAACGTTACTGGTCAGCCGTTTCGTCGACGGGGCCGGTCAACGTCTGTCGCATCAGTCGCGCCCCCGTCCCATCTCCGGCTCGAACAAGCACCAGCCCGGGCCGTTGTGACGCTGCCATATTTTCGTCCCTGAGCGTCCCACCATGCTAGCGGGTCTGGGGACGGCGACTGCGTTCATCCTTGTTGAACATGCCTCACATGCATCTCCACACCAGGGCGAGGGCGGGATGTGGGTGACTGCTGCTGCTGCTGGTGCTGCGGCTGCAGGGCCGTGTATCGCATCACTCGTCACTTGCGCGCATGCGGCATCACGCCTGTGCTTCCGGACTGTCCGTCGTTCGGGCGCTGCGATCCCTCCGAAACTGCGTCGCCCCATCTCCATCTCCCTTGGACTTGGTCAGTGACCCAGCCCAGTGGTCCCAGCACCTGGCGGTTTTGCGAGAAGCCCGCCCGTCCGTCGCCCGTCTGAATTCTCGATTCCGTACTCTGTGCTCCGTATGCACCGCACCCTCTCTTCCATCCTCAATTTTTCGAATCGCGTGGTCTTGACGACATCGCCCGTCACTTTCGTTCCTTCTTGTCTCCCTTCCTGCCGCTCCTTCGGCTCCTCGCCGATCACTCTCTTGTCGGTACGACGCTCTTCAGGTTAAACGCCATCGATCCGCCGGCCACCGATCGCCGGCCATTCTCTCGCGGGCTACTCCGAAGCTCCAAAGAGTCCCGACAAAATACTACGAGCCACCACAAGCCACGACACATTGGCACAGACCAGCGACGCACGCCTCCACGGACCTTCGGAAGCTCCTCTCAGTCCGCTCAACACCCAACCAACCCTACCGCTTGCTGTGGGCGTTGCTTGATTTTCTCTTGATCTTCGCTTCTCTGACGCCGTGGCTGCTGGGCTTGACTGGGCAGTTTTTCGCAACAACCTTCCCGTTCCGCCAAATCTGAAACGGGAACCATCCTACGTACCCCCGTCACCCCCCGTCGTCTCGTACGTGCCCAATTTTATCGTGTCCCCTTCCGCCCCCCTCCTCCCGCCCGTTGCGTCCCCCAGCTTCGGTCCAGTGCCGACGTTGCCTGCCCCTGGATTGCAGCCTGCGACCCGTCCTGCCGCCGCCCCTTTCGTTGGGTCGGTCCGCCAGGTGGCCGCCCGGTCGAACAAGACGGTCCCGGCATTCATACAGACGCCACGCAAGGCGCCTTCTCAGCAGGTGCTTCTGCGTTTGCATTGTATCGCATTCAGCAAACGACCGGCAGCAAGTGCTGTAGGGCAGATTTAGGAGCCAAAGCCGACGGGTGCGGCGACAGGGGTGTTTCTTGACCTGCGAAACACAGGGTGTAAGTGATGCCACCCCCAAGCCGGGCCCCTTCTGTGATCCGGCTGTTTAGGGGGGGTTCCTCGCTTGGTTCGGGTCGTCGTGGCAGGCCACCCTCCGTCGAAGAGCCCGCATTGGTCGGGCCATCCTGTTACCAGCAAATCTGCCAAAAGGCATTTTCTGGAACGTGGTCGCACGGACGACTTTCCGAGGCGTCGCTCTCCTTCTCCTGTTGACGCTGTTTCTGCTCGCTCTCACGAGGCCTGCGGCTGACCATCTTTCGTTTCGGACAGACTGCCTTGCCTCGCCCTTCCACCTTCGCGCGGTCGAAGGTCATTGGCCTGTTACCCAGAGTCATTCTTTTCGTGTTTGTCCTGACCCAGCCGGCACTGCGTTACACGCTGGCTCCTTGCATTCTTTTTCTTCGTTGGCATAGGTTGCCTTCATTCGTTGTTTGCCACGGATACATACACCAACCGGTTCCACGACCGCGGCTCTGAAGTCGGCCTCCGTTCGTTTGCGCTGCCCGCTCGAGACCTTGATATTGGGTCCGCCGACCCCTCCGCTTGGCCCAAGTCCGGCCCCATTCGCGAGCCCCGAGCTTAGGATCGATTCGCCTCGTCGAGATTCGCCCATGTCACTCCGACCGCGGACCAAGTTGGGAGGATCTCTGAGCATCTGACAAGAGAGAGGGGAGAGGGATTGGAAGCGGGCTCCGCGTGGTCGTGGCGCAATCAGTTTCTACTAAATGAATTCTCAAGATGGGAGAGTTATGGATCGAACAGAACCAGGTTCAGTTCAGAGGGCACGAGAGCGCGCCGCCGCCGGCCTCCCGAGGGTCGCCATGCCACCAGAACCACCGCAAATGGCTCGGCCTTCCGCCCCGCGTCAGCCGGCCGCCGGAGCGACTTCAGGGTTACCACGAGCTGTCCGGCCACCGGCACCCTCCGGGCTGCAGACAAGGGACGGACAGATCGGCGTGGCCATCTCGAGACCATCACCAGCCCCGCAGTGGCCGCTGCAGGAACCGATTCTAGTGCCTGCTCAGGTCGACGGCCAGCCATTCCGACCACCGCCCGGGAAATCACAACCGCCCCAGCGACCACCGCGCCCGAGCCGGGTGCCCTCGATTTTGGATGCTTCGAAAGTGCAGGACCACACGCCAGTTTTTCAATACAGACCCAGGTCGGCAAGGGACTCAACCGGCCAGGAATTGCTCACGGTGCCGGAAACTCCATCAAACACATCACGACCGTCCACCATGTCGTCAGTTGGGACGATACCCGACTTTCCGCTCCCCACTCAAGGGCCGGCAGCGCCCTCGCGAAGAAGTGTTAATCTCGGCCCACCGCCATCTGCGAGACGCGGTGCGTCATCTTTCTATTCAAACGCCTCGTTCGTCTCCCCGATCCCCGAGGAAAGCCCGCGCGCTCGATCCCATACTTCGTACGCGTCAAGCGCCGCGATGCCGGAGAACTGGGGATCACCGTCACCGGGGCCGAGCCCTGATTTTCCGGACCCCGTCTATGGTGAGCCAATCACGGAAGAGTCACAATACGGAGACGACGATGCGGAGGAGAGTCGGTTAGTCCGAAGCGCAAGTCTTGGGAAAAGAGCGAAACCTATCCTGGTCAACTCGGCGCCTTCCCGGGGAATGGACCCAGGAACCCGCGATCAGCGACCTGCACCACAACCAACCCAGGGGTCTTCAGGGGATGGGACGGACTCCCTGGCGAACTCGAACTCCTCCGGAGCGATCCCGGCATCGATGAGGCTGCCAATCGGGGTGGCAATGTCGGCGGATACCATGCTCGACGCCTATTCCTCCGCCAGTGCCGATGATCCGTCGACGTCGTCTCAGCGCACCACACCCTCGCCGAACCCCGCCGCAGGATCTCGCCCATACAGTCGGCTGTCGGCGATACGGCGGCCCCCGCGGTTGGATATCGACGCTGTGCGCAAGGCCGAGGCGAGAGGGAGCCTGACGAGCCTGCCGGATCTCATCCGGCGTGCGACGAGACTGGCGGCCAGTTTGGAGAAAGGGCGGAGACCGGCCAGCCGGATCGAAGACCTTGACGACTTCCCCGATTATGCGTTTGACGGCGAGAAGCACCAGTCAGGCCTCTCCGACATGCTGGCTGCATTCCCCCCTCCTTCGCATCTTGCCCCGACCCAGACTCGCCGTGGTTTCCGGGATAGTATGCGAGAGCAGGTTCAGTCGTGGCCCATCCCCCTTACCCGCAACCGCACCCTCAACACCTCGCAAGAGGCTGGCCCCAACAGCGATTCGCCCCGGTCGATCCGGAAATTCGAGCGCCGGTGCTGCGGCCTTCCTCTTTGGGGTTTCATCGTGGTAATGATTGCCATTCTGATTTTGATTGCCGCCGCGGTCGTGATTCCAGTCGAGTTCTTCGTCGTCCGCAAGCAGGACGCCGGCGCCTCGGCACAACAGGACCTACAGGACTGCCAGCAACAACTGAAATGTGCCAATGGCGGCACAAACGTGGTCAACGAGGGGGTCTGCTCTTGCAGGTGTACCAGCGGGTTCGCCGGCGTGAGCTGCGACGTGGCGGACACCACGGGGTGCACCACCATCTCGTTGACGGGTTCCAACTCCAACATCACCGTCGGAGACGCGATCCCCCGGCTCATTCAGCAAGCGCAGACCAACTTTTCCATCCCACTCTCCGCCAGCGAGATTCTGCCGAAGCTCGACAGCGGAAACCTCAGCTGCTCCGCCGAGAACGCCCTCGTAACCTTCGACGGACGCGCAACCCGCCAAGCCCTCGTGCAGCAACCAGACACCGTCAACGCCGCCGCGGCGGGCGCCCTCGTCGACGGCGTCTTCTACACAACCATCACCATCGTCGTCGCCCCCCTCACCACCTTCACCCTGGGCGCCCCCTTCTTCACGACCACGGCGGCGGCGGGCACGAGCTTCACGACGAGCTTCACCTCCGGCTTCGCCACGACCATCTCGGTCGGCCGCACCTCGACCTCGACGCGCTCCGCGACGGCGACCAGCAAGGTCACGACCACCATGTCCATGCCGTCGGCGGCGCCCACGGCCGCCTTCGCCGCGTCCGAGGACGCGCTCGACTTTGCGCGCGTGGCGGTGCTGTACATCCTGCAGAAGGACAGCCTGGCGGACGCCGAGACGGCGCAGATGACGCTGCAGCGGTTCTTGGGTTCCGGCAGCGGCATCACCGTCGCCGCGGCGCAGAACGTCACGCTCGGCGGCGGCAGGTCGATTGACCTGGTGGATTTCGTGCTGGATATGGGGGGATCCGGCGGCAGGGTTGGGTTGACTTCTGCGGCGGTGAGGGCGAGGGATGCTGTCGCCGGTTGGCCGGCTCTGCCGCCGCCGCCGGGGATGACCAAGCGCAAAAGGCGCGGTGTCGTTGATACGACGTGATGAGTGGGATGGGGCCAGGTTTAATGGATGATTTAGGGGCAAACCCGTAGCATGAGAGCCAGACTTACAGTTACGAGCTGCTGCCGCCGACGAGGGGATGAAGCCTATCTCAGAAGAGAGCTTTTTTTCTTTCGTTCTCTAGGATTGAGAAGGCAAATAATTCGCACAGGAAATGCGACTCTTTTTCACACACTACATACTAGGCATAGCTTTTATTTTGTTGTATATTACAGAGGACGCGCGCGCCAGGCGCCGCCAGACGTTTGTCTTGGAAGGGGAATCTATGGATGGCCTTGAGGGTTACACGGAGATGTCTCTCTACCAGAGTTTGGTCACTCAATATTATGTGGCCTACCATTTTCGGAGTCGTCCTACAGAACATGCATGCGCTGCTGATGAATCCGAAATAGGCAACATCGTGGTGGTGCAATGCGGCCCGGAGACCCGTGGTTTTGTTCGCCGTCTCTGCCTTTTGGCCGTCGCTGTGGCCTCGCGCTCCCAGGCCGCGAAGCGGCATTGTTGGCCTTGTTGGCCGCCCGCCGTGGTTGGCCTCGGACTCGGCGTTCCGACGACCATCCGAGACGACCCAGGGGAGGGCCGCACTGGCCCACATCCAGGGATGGCGATTGGAGCGGGGTTTTCGGCGACACCATCGAGGCCGCGCGGTGGTGGGAGATGGCGTCCAATGGTGGATGCGGGATCGAGATGAGAATTCGGGATTTCTGTGGGGGTTCGCGATCCTTTTGGCGGAAGAAAATGTCAACAGTGTTAGTTTGATGCCACCATGGCCGGGAGCAAAATAAATGCTGGTGATTGAAGTCGTTGAAGTGAAACATGATGGCGGTTTGGAATGCCACTGAAAACGAGACCCTGCCCGCTGGTTGGTCGGCTGATGGCACTGGCCCAGTCGAGTCGACGCCAGGGCTGTTGCTGTTCTTCAGCCTGGCGAGCCTGGCTGCCGCCGTGGCGGGAAGAAGTGGGGCAGACTGCCCACCCCGGGCCGCATTACGTAGGGCTCCATGTCGCTAGACCTGCGCTGGACAGTGGTGGACGGCGCTGGACCAGCTCTCCTTGCACAGCTCGGGCGCCCTTCCGAGCGCTGACGCCACCCTTCATCTCCACCCAGGCCCCGGGACGATCGGTCCAGGACAAAGACCACTCACACCACTTTCACCCCAACCACGTTCTCAATCCTCAATCCGTCATTTTGACATTTCGCATCAACCCCCTACCGACTGGCCCAGACCAACATTATCTGTATCCTTCGTTTTTCTTGGCTTGTTTTCATTTCATCAAACATACGCGGCAAACACCACCAGCACGCGCCGTGATCGACGACACCCCTTCGTACCGGACCATACGGGAGCCGTCCCCGCCAACACGATGCTGCTGAAACCCCTCACGGTCGCGACGGGCCTTTTGGCTCTTCCAGCGACCCAAGCATTCCTCCTCCCTCCCGAGGTCAGCGAGGCCGACGTCCAGATTTCCAACACCATCGAGAGCGTCGGCGCGCAAGTCGCCGAGCGCCAAGTCGTCAACGTCGAATGTCCAGGCTGCCCGATTTTGGTGCAGGGCCGCAAGGACCCAAAGAAGAGTTTCCAGCTCAAGATCCATCGCCCGAACCATCTCGAACTGGCCTTCTCCATCGACCACCAGCCCGACCATGACCGTCTCCTCGTCAACGGCTTCGAGCTGTATCCTTCGGGCGACCCGCTGCACGAGACCCTCTCGGCGCCACAGGTTGTTGAGTGGGACAAGCGGGTGAAGAGGCACCACCGAGATCACGACCATGACGACCGTCGTGGCGACAGGCACCGGAAGCCTCCCCATGGCGATCACGGTAAACACGACCGCCCCGACTGGCACCACGAGCCTCCCCACGGTGACCACGGAGAGCACGACCGTCCCGACGGCCACCGCAAGCCTCCCCATGGTGATCGTCCCGATGGCCACCGCAAGCCTCCCCATGGTGACCGTCCCGATGGTCACCGCAAGCTTCCCCACGGCGATCACGGAGAGCACGATTATCCCGGCGGCCACCGCAAGCCTCCTCACGGCGAGCACGGGGAGCATGGACATCACGGCGACCATGGCGACGGTCACGGCAAGCGCCCTCCTCCTCCCACACCCCAGCCGCAACGCCTTGGCTTTGGCCTGCAGGTTGGCCCGGGCCAGAAGGACGCCGACGGCCAGTTCGAGCTTGTCGAGGTCGAGCTTCAAATCATCGAGGTTGGCTCTGCCTTCATCGACGGCATTCCCAGCGTCAAGGTCAAGCTCATCAAGGATGACCAAGGCCGTCTGCTTATGTCCCAGATCGACAAGAGCCTGCCCAAGTATCTGAACGGCCCTGAGGACAATGTCGACGAATGCACGAACGTACTGTGCAGATGGTTGTCGATTGCTCGGCAAAAGTTCAAGGGCCTCAAGGGTTTCGGGAACTGCCATGGAGGCAAGGTGGACGAACACCGTCCTCATCACCCTCATCCGCCTCCGTCTCACCATGATCCTCACCATTCTCACCCGCCTCCGCCTCCCCACGGCGATCACGGAGAGCACAACCGTCCCGACGGCCACCACAAGCCTCACCCTCACCCTCATCACGATCCTCACCACCGCCCTCACCACCCGGCTGGTGGCGACTTCTGGCCTGGCGCATTCGAGGAGCGCCGGTGGGGCAAGCTGTTCTCCTACATCGCTTCACATATTCTTCTTCCCGTCTTCATTGGCATCGTCGCCGGCGTCAGCGTCAGCTTGTAAGCTTCACCCCTTTGCGTTGCTGTTTGTCGCGGTCCACTAACGAAATCACAGGGTCGGCATGGCAGCGGGCACTCTGGCCATCGCCATCTGGCGTCTCCTCTTCCGCCGCCGTAGCGGCCACCGCCGTCATCACTCCGGACACGCTCATCACCGCGCTGCTCGCAAGGAGGTCGCTGTATCCGACGAGAAGTCTGGCCTGATGGCGTATCAGGACGAGCCTCCCTCGTATGAAGATGAGGAGGCCGTGAAGCCACCCCAGGCTTAGTTCACGGTGTGACAAAACGAGTGCGAGGATAGCAAGTCGTGTACGACTATAGGACGAAGGCGCAGTAGGCGTTGAGGATTACGATCGGTTTGGGGATCGGGGTCGGGATACGGCGGGACTGGGGAGATCAAGTCCGCTCCGACCCCCGACACTCCTTTTGACATTTGGATTGGTTTTGTGCCGGGTTTCGTTCCGGATTTCCTTGTCTCCTGAAATACCCAAAATACTCCCCCACATTCCTTGAACTCTGGATACTACACAGAAAACATGACATACCTTTCCTTGGTCGAAAACTCGAGCTGAAGGCTCGCAGCACCCCCTAGCTAGGACTTTCTCAATGTTAGCTTTTTTCTTACCGCGACATACCCATGACTGCAAGTTCCCGATTTGAGAGACGGCGGGACGAGACGTAGCACCGATGAAGCTAGCGACTATCTACCGTGGCCAGTATGCCAGCGTTGAAAACGAGGGACGGATACATTCAATTCAAGGCTGGCGGTCCGTCGGATTAGAGCAAGGAAGAACAAGCCGGGGCTGCTGGTCGTCTTCCCTGATGCGACACCGGTCTAGACGGTAAAAGACTGCTGGTATTGACCAACCGACGCCTTGCGGGTGATCGCCCGCTTCCGTGGATCAGCCTTGCATACCGTTACGATGCGCCTTGCTGTCCGTACCCGCGGGAGCCGATGCAGGGGAGCCTCGGGGAGCCATCCGGAAGAGGAACGGACGGAAGCAGTGGACTGGGTGGAGACTGGAGTCAGTGGACGGAGCACCGGGTTTCCACAGTGCTGAGCAGGTCTGCGGCTCGCTCCGCAGGCGGTCGGCCGCCGGATGGGCCGCATGGTGCATGCCCCACCACATGGACGGGAGCATGGAGGTCACCGCCGGAATTCAGGCTCCGCCAAGCCCTCCCCGCCTTTGAAAAAAAGCGGCAGAAAAAAAGCTGGCAGCCCAGGTTTCGGCGCGTCTGTCTCGGACTTTTAGGTGGCCATCTTGCACCGCAAAACATTCTCCATATCCAACCAATCTTCTCTTCCCTTGCCATAACAGCCCTCGTACTTGCAAGTCTACAGCACAATATAGTCAACCATGGCCAAGTCATCGTCCAAAAAGAGAGAGCGCACCGACGAGGATGTCGCCGACAACCACGACGCCAAGCCCGCCGTGAAGAAGAGCAAGCTCGACAGCACCGGCAAGGCCGAGGTCACCAAGAAGAGCTCCAAGGTGAAGGAGGCCAAGACTGAGTCGGTCGCCACCGAGGAAGCGCCCAAGGCCAAGAAGGAGAAAAAGGAGAAGAAGGAAAAGAAGGAAAAGGCGGAGAAGAAGGACAAGAAGGAGGAGAAGGCGGAGAAGGAGGAGAAGAAGGAGAAGAAAGACAAGAAGGAGAAGAAGGACAAAAAGGACAAGAAAGAGAAGAAGGACAAGAAGACCAAGGCCAAGGACGTAGAGCCCGCCACCGAGTCGGACTCACCCGACCAAGCCGCACCTTCAGTCGCCGAGCCCGCGACAAAACAAGCCGCCAACGGCGACAAGAAAAGCAAGAAGCAAAAGAAGGACAAGAAGCAGACCACCACCTCCGAAGACACAACCACTAACGGCGCCGACGAGACTACCACCACCACCACCGAGGAACCCACCGCCAACGGCAAACAAAACCGCTTCATCTGCTTCGTCGGCAACCTCCCCTTCACGGCGACCGCCGACGACGTCCGCGCGCACTTCGCCTCGGTCCAGCCGACATCTGTCCGCCTGCTCACGCAGCGCGACAACCCGTCCAAGTCGCGCGGCATCGCCTTTGTCGAGTTCGCGGGCTACGACCACATGAAGACGTGCCTGGCCAAGTTTCACCACAGCGAGTTCGCCGACGGGTCGGCGCAGCCCCGCCGCATCAACGTTGAGTTAACGTTCGTGCCCCCCTTGCCCACCTGGAACAAGATATTTTATGTGTTTGAGACTGACCGGGTGTATGTGTAAATAGTGCAGGCGGAGGCGGCAAGACGGCCGCGCGGCAGGACAAGATCAAGGCCAAGAACGCCAAGCTCAATGAGGAGCGGGCGGGGCGGATGAAGCGGGAGGAGGAGGCCAAGCACGAGAAGGCCATGAACAAGGCTGCGGGCGGGCAGACGCAGACGCAGGAGCAGCGCGAGGAGGACTCGATACACCCGAGCCGGCGGGCGCGGGTGCCGTATGGCAGGAACTAGGGAGGTCTAGCCATCCGGAGCCGGGTGGGAGATGCGGATAGAGTGATGGAGGGATGAGATGGTGGGAGGGGACATGTTACTGTTGTTGTATGCTCCGTGCAGTGATGCTTACGATACCCGCTTTCTGCAAAAAAAGGATGGATAGACAGATTTTCTTCTTTCACCATGCATGCCATGTCACCGGGAATGGGATAATAGGGGGTGAGAAAGGGAACCGTCTTCGCATTCAACCATGTAATCATCATGTACGCCGCTCAACGTCAACTCTGCTCTCTGCGACCAGCCACGAAATGTTGGCTAGCAGACACCGACACCGACAGAAAAGACGGGGAAGAAGAGGAGTTGGAAGCGAGATAGAGAGAGAGAAATCAGAAAAAAGCAAGGGCGAGAGATCTCTGCCTGATGACCATGCAATAAAACAAGCCACCCTGCAGTTGTGAACAAAATGCGCCGACAAAGGAGGAGTAGGCAGCAGCTGACCATGCAAGGCGCAACCAGATGGGCAGCCCAACAAGCTAGAGCCAGCCAGTGCCGCCAAGGAAAGGTTGCCAAAGACGGATGAAATTGCGAGTGATTAGCGGGTTAAAATCCCATCCATATGTTTCTTTCTTCCTTGGCCACAGCTCGCCGCCCCGCCCCCTCAGAAAACAGGAAAAACACGCCGTCCTGTCTCTTCGTTGATTTGCGACTTGGAGAGAAGGACCACCCCGACCGACCATGGCGTCTACTATGAAAAGGAGCCTTTGCTGTATCGAGCGCCGATCCAAAAACAGAAACAAAGATGTTTTGGCGGGGCTGGGCGTGGGGAGGGCGGAAAGCAAGAGATCTCTCTCGGGTTGGGGTATAGAGGGTGCTGAGCATTACGGGGTCGTTCGTCGTTCGTCGGAGAGGAGGTTCGTAAAGCCCAGAGCATTACAGAACCGTGCACTTAGAGGCCTTCTTCGCGGGCTTGTTGTTTGCGCCCCTGGTGGGGTCAAGCACAGCTCTGAGAGAGAGAGAGATGTGTCAGCAGTCTCTTAGTAACAGCCGGTTCACAAGCACTCACCGGATGGCGTTGTCAAAGACATTTTTGAGACCCAGCTGTGTCAGGGCTGAGCACTCCACGTATTTGTAGGCACCAATCTCGTTGCCCTTCTCGATGCCCTCCTTGTAGGTGATCGGGGGCTGCCGGAGTTGCGCCAGCTTCTTGATTGTCTCCTCGTCGTCTCGCTTGTCGAGCTTGGTGCCGACCAGGATGATGGGGACGCCGGGCGCATGGTGTGAGATTTCTGGGTACCACTGCCGGGATGGGCGGTTAGATGCCGGACCATCTCCTCAGGGGTTGGGATGTCTCTACTCACCTTGGCCGTGATGTTGTCATACGACGGGCGGCCGATAAGAGAGAAGCAGATGAGGAAGACGTCGGTCTGGGGGTATGACAGCGGCCGCAGCCTGTCGTAGTCTTCTTGCCCGGCGGTATCCCACAGCCCTAGGCTGATCTGCTTCTGATCGACGTTGACGGATGCCGAGTAGTTGTCGAACCTGTGATGGGAGGGGTCAGGGTCGCGATCGGCGATGATTCTCAGGAGAGGATGCGCCTACACCGTGGGAATGTACTCGCCGGGGAAGGCGTTTGTTGTGTACGAGATGAGCAGGCATGTCTAACAAGCGGGTCAGCATGCGAAGATGGAGGGGAGAGGAGAGCGCGCGAGCGTGGGCTCCGTGTTCGTACCTTGCCGACAGCACCGTCACCAGTGACGACGCACTAATTCGATCAAAATCAAGAGTTAGCGCCCTGAACGAACTGCCGGGATAGTCCTCCCTTCTTCTCAAGTCGATCGCGCAACTCGCGCACGGGGAGCGGGTCGGTGGCATGTGGGTAGATGTTGCTGCATTCACGAACCTTGATCGATTGCGTAGCCATGGTTTATGGCGACGTTCCTGTGCGAGCAAAGGGGAAAAGGTTGTTTGTGCAGCTTCTCAAATGGACAACCAAAAGTCGAACCGGCGACGTCCTTTGGTGTTATCAGGCGGCGTCAGGAGGTTGGGGGAGAAGGCAGCAAAGTAGCCGGGATTGCAGGGTTGTTGCGAGAGGCAAGAGGAGAAGGCGGGAGAATTGCGCTGCAAAGCTGGCCCACCGCCTTTGCGGTCTTGGTAGGCTGGGGGCAGGCTGAGGGGCGCAACAGGGTCGTTGAGCAGTTAGGGGTTTGCCGTTGGGCCAGAGGAGCGGGTTGGGCGCAAAGCTGCACGCAGAGAGTCAGATGGAGGGCTTGGATGAACTTGGGACTGCTGAGTCTGAGTGCAAGACAGCGTGAGAAGCAAATTCGGGCGTGGGAGATGGGACGGGAAGCAGCAGCAGGCCGTTGCAGCGAGGACCAGGCCAGCGGCGGGCAGCAAGGCGAACGGTCTCCAGATTGGGAACGTTTCCGCCTGGGCATGGGCAGCGGTCAAAGTCTCATGGATGGGTCGGTCTCGAAGCCAGAGAGCCACTTAGCACTGTGCAGAAGCGTCTGGCGCTGCCCGCTTGGGCTTGTTCCAGGGCACCAGTGGCGTGCCTTCTGTGCAGGCCGGCGGCTCGGGAAGTCAAGCGGCGGGGGGTGCAGTGGGTTGCAGTGGGGTGCAGTGGAGCAGTTTTGGTCTCCTTGGACTCCTGGCTCAGTTGCTCGCACGGCTCACGATTTTCTTGGCAGCGCCATGTCCCGTTTGGGTTGACGGTCTTTGCCAATGGAAGCTGCCGTTGCGCTGGGAGTCACTGGCCGCCCAGGGGCCATCCGCCTCCGACACTTTCGGCGTCAAGTGTTTCGAGGCCGTTGAAACGATTGGGGGGGAGGGGGGAAGGGGACGATGGTTGTGCCATGGCCACCGGCAAGAACACAATGACTCGAGGCGGCCTCTTGAGCCGGCACAACCGCCCAGAGCCGGCCAGGCACGGCTCCGTGATCTGCGTCCAAGAGCAAGGAGCAACTCATCCCTGCCGAGAGAGACGAGGGCTGAGCAGGCTTCAAGCGGGCGGCGGGGATAGTCAACTTGCCTCGCTCGACTGTCGTGCTGTGTGGGAAAACAGGACAACAGCCTGCGGACAGGGATGGTACGCAAGGAAACCGAGGTCGGCGGTGACGAGGAAGCCAGCAACATACCAGAGAGCGGGAGCAGTGCAACGCTATCCGGCTCCGAAACGTCAACGATGCTACTGGCGGGCCGAGCGTGCTTGTCGTGACCCGGTAAGGATTCGAGGTGTGGTCGTGGCTAAACTCTTCGGGAGGGATGGGGAGCTTCGGGAGCACTTGGTTAAAGCAAGGTGGATAATAATAAGGGGAGGTGGAAGTGGGAGAACCCGAGATCCGAGTCGCTTGACGACTTGCCCATCCGTCTGGCTCGATGCATACCGGTGCCATGTTGGCCGCCTAGCCACACCGGACGAACTGGCCCGGACAACGCCATTCTCCCAGAAGAGACGCACGCATCTGCTCGGCCGTCCACGCGCAGAGGGCGGCATGCTGTTCCGCCTCTGGGATTCGAGGAAGGTGGACGAGGGGAGGTGGCCTGCTGCGCAGAATGCACCGAATAGTTTCAGGCTTTCAGCCATCCAGAGCTCTGGCGTATCCGATCATCATCTCGGTGGGAACTCGACCATCGGATGATTGGCGTCCAACGCAGCGAACTCCGGGTCCGCAGGCGCCGTTGCATTCGAGGCACGTCTGTAACGGCGACGCTGAGGTTGTGCCGCCGGCCCTATAGGAGGGCCAAGGCAACGCTGCGTGCGGGTAGAACGGCCCAGCAGCCAGCCATGGCAGAAACACCCGCTCTCCTGATTTGTCTGTTTCAGTGCAGGCCTGTGACAGTCCCTGAAGCGGCCGTGGGGGATGGGCCGGGCAGGCATGTTGCCAGCGAATGGGTGAGCAGATTCGGCTTCGTCCAAACTCCTCGCATCCATCGCCGCCAACCATCGCTTCAGAATCGAGCCCACACACACTGCGTTGCCATGGCGGCCCGAGCAGTGGGCAAAGCGGAATCCTTTTTACACGGCCGGCGGCTCGTCTCTAGAACCAGCGCTGCCCGTTCTCGAAGCCAACCTGGAAGTTGCCGGCAAAGGGTTACTGCAGGGACACGCGCGCGGCATGCGGGGCATGCACACAGTATCAAGCCGACAAGGTAACGCAGAAATAATGTACAGAATAAAGAATGTCTACTATGAGTCTATGTGGTTCCATACCCTGCGATGATACCAAGAAAAAAAAGACCCGAACTAAAAATAATCATCGCTTCCCGCCATCAATAAACAAGCCTTCGAAGTCAGATGCAATCATGCAGAGCAACAGGAGCTGCTTCTCGAAGCATGCAATCCCACCAAGATCAGAGCGAGTGGGGATCCCTGCTGGCTTACGTTATCCAGAATTAAGCCCCACCTTGACGTTAATCCAGATCTGGAAAGTACACAATGACACCCGTGCAGAGCAAGCACCTTGCAGGGCGCGTTCTCCGTTCCATGATTCCGACACATCAAGCAATGGCCAGATGAAATAATCCGTTGCAAATCCAGCAAGCCAGATGCAGACGGCGCCATCCCTCAACACAATTCCACCACCTTAGTCGCCCACAATGGTGCGCGAAAGCTGCCGGCCAGACGCGACGCCAACACGCCGGGCCTCGAGCGCCGAAGCACCGCTGGCCTCGATCGCCCGGCGATCCATACTCCGAACCCCCGGGAGCCACGCGCGCGGCCCGGCACGCCCGCAGGGCCTCTCGGCCTCCGGCAGGAAGATTGCCCCGCCGACGGCGACACCCCACGCGCGGGCCGCCTTCCGGACCCTCGACTCGCGCCGCGCCGCCATCCTCACCCCGCACCGCGCCCGCCGCAAGAGCCTGCGCGAGGTGCGCGACTCGCCGCGGGACTTCCTGCTCTCCCTCGGCCGCGTGCTCGCGCGCAGCACTGAGGTCATCACGACCTCGTCGTCGTCGTCGCCGCCGGGGGACGGCGAGGACAAGGCCGATGCCTCGGGCAACGACACGACGCTGGGGTCGCTGGATGTGGACGATTACGACGATGATGAGGAGCTCCCGAAGCGTCCGCGGCTCTCGCTCCCTATTGGCGAGGAGGACGAGGACGACAGCGATGATCTCCAGCCGCATCGGTCGGTGGTCTTTGACGACGACGACAACTTCACGATGCAGTCGATCGAGATGCCGCGGAGGGCCCTCAGTGAGCAGCCCGGCGGCCGGTTCTCTATGGGCAGCACGCGGATGAGCGACTTCTTCAACACGAATGACATGCTGCATAGCGAGGATGTTGGGGTAGATTCGGGGTTCTTCCCTCCCACCGCGGTGTTGGGCGAGGGTGACTTTACGATGGGGGTGGAGGAGTTGCCGTCGCCGGAACGGTAATGTTGACTCGTACGAGAAGGGTTGGGGAAGGGGTGCTAACTTCGTTGTAGGCTCGATTCCGACGGCGATCGACCTGGCTTTGGCCCCGACAGTGATTTTGGCATCGAGATACCGCTTGGAGAAGTCAACGAGAGCACATTCATGATTGCGCCCCAAGTTGAGGAGTCGCCAGACCGAGCACCCATTGCCGACGACGTTGAACTGGGGTACGATGACTTTGCGCCTCTGGTTGACCAGAGGAGCGACGACTTCGACGACGACGATTTTCTAAGGGAAGTGCCGGAGTTGGAGTTGGAGTCGGGAGGAGGCTTACGCGAGGAGCAACGTGACGAGACGGAAATCGAGCATTTGACCGCAAAGAGGGCCGGGATGCGTGGGGCAGTCAAGAAGACCATCAAGGTGTCCAAGCACGGCATCGAATACCCTTCTCTTCCGCCAGCCGTGGTCAAGCGGCTGGCGCAGAACTTCGCAAAGGCCAGCGGAGCCAAGGGAAAGATCACGCCAGACGCCATGAACACCATCATGCAAGCGTCAGACTGGTTTTTTGAGCAGTTGGGCGAGGACCTGCAGGCCTATGCGAAGCACGCAGGCCGAAAGACTATCGACGAGAGCGACGTGCTCACCCTCATGAAGAGGTATGGTACAATCTATCATTGGGTATCTCGAAAAGTGTTATACATGACTGACATGGCTGACATGTTTCCATCCAGGCAGCGTCAGATCAACCCAAATACCACCCCCTTTGCCTTGGCGCAACGCCACCTCCCGAGGGAGCTGCTGCAAGAGCTGCGCATGGTGCCCCCGGTGGCACCAAAGAAGCGTCGCAAGGCCAAGGGCGGCGCGGAGGACGAAGATGTCACCTGAGCCCGAGACACGCTGGCGGAGGCATCATTACCAATTCTTGTTCATGCGAACACGCCGGGTCACGTCGGTTGGTGGCTTCTTGACCACCATGTAGAACATTATCGAAGTGGCGACGGCAAGACCATACCTGCATCAGTTAGTTGATTGCTTGTTAGGGACGGGCCCGCGCAAAGCGCAGGCAGCGCTGTTGGCGTCGCGGTATGCGAGGGAGGTAGGACGTACCAGGTGAAGATGTACTGCGCATGGTTGTTGCGCAGGTTGACCTCTGCGGGCCGCCCGATGGGGATGCCGCGTTCCTGGTAGTCCATCAACTGGAAGTAGTCGGGCTCTGGAGCAAAGGATCAGTCAGTCAGCAGTCAGTCCGCACCAGACAGACAGATATAGCCGTAGCAAAGGGGGTAACTCACCCATCGTCGACTCAACCCAAACAGGCTGACTCCCCGTCAACGCAGCCATCTCCGCCACATCCGGGAAGTAAAACTCCCCCTTATCCGGCCGATTCACCGGCGTAAACATGTTCTTCTTCCACGGCTGCCTCAACAACCCCTCCACCCGCACCTCCTCGGTCGGCATCCCCCCCCTCCGCGCCCGCTGGTCCGCGTGCTTCTTAGAGATCCACCCGCGATTCACCAAGATTTTGGCACCCTCGTCCCCCTCCCGCTCCAGCGGCGTCACGACAATGTACCCCTGCTCGCCGTCGCGCATCCGCGGGCCCACGAGCATCTCCTGGTCGTGCCGGAACCGGCCCGTCGCGTACACGCGGCGGTAATCGAAGTCGGCGATGACGTCTGGATCGATCCGGGGCGGAAGGGGGAGCGGAGGCCGTACGATGCGGTCTTCGCATTTGGCCAGGAGCTCGGTCTTCCATGCTAGGCGTTTGACTTGCCAGGTGCCGAGGAGGAAGGCGGTTATGGGGATGATGGCTGGTGGCGGGGTGTTTTTGTTAGTGGTTGTGCTGGGTGAGTGCGGAGGGGACGGGGAGCGGTACCGAGGATTATGAGGCCTGGGCCGTGCTTGTTGCCTGCTCGGACGAGCTCGGGGGGGTTGTCGAGCACGGAGGTGAAGCCTGGCTCGTCTGCTGCTTGCCGCTTTGGGCGTCGCGGGGTGCTTGAGATGGGTCGTCGGGGAGGAAGACGTGCTGTTGCTGAGGGGCTAGGCTGGGGCCATCTTGCAAATGCCCGGCCAATTGGCCTCTGCTGAGTCTGCAATGACCTCAGAAGGCAGGCAGACACTCGCCCGAACGACATGGTTCCGGAGACTGGCTGTTGGGCTTTGTGGATGGGATGGATTTTGGGATCGGGAGACGGGATTTCGAGGCAGACCGGAGCTTGGACCCGCAGTGGGTGTCCAGAATCCAGATTGCTGCGTCACGCTATCCGTACCCGGTGACCTTAGCGCTAGCTCCGCTACACCCCCGCTGCACCCCGCTGCGGCGCCCGCTTTTACAGGGGTCACGACGCGGCTCCCAGCCCCGTTGCGCGCTCCGTCATCAATGGAGCGGTATCCCACCCCCCGAATCTGGGCATCAAGCCAACTTTCAACAGCAACCGGACAGCCCGGACTTGACATAACATCGCTACACTCCACTTGGATTCTGTCGACGATCTCTTCATTCTGAAAACCGACATTTGTACTGTGCCATATTAGGCACTGTGATCTCCTCGCTTCTGGATTATCAGTGCATTGGCGTCAGCCAAGAGCCACTCCAGCCTTACTCCGAGCCCAAACCACGTTGAGCGGAAAGCGCCGGATTCACCACAGTCACCACGGTCGCCACAGTTGAGCATGGCCTTCTTCCAGGGGACCCTCCAAGAGGGCATTGCCTCCGCTTTGCAGCAGGCAAAGTCCGTCGTGTGCTTTGTTACCGGTGAGAGAGACCCATTGCCTTTCCCAACACACGACGCGGACTGACTCGCAAGTAGACGGTGGGGTAGAGAGCCGGCAGTGGGAGGATGAGTTCCTTGCCAGCGAAGATGTGGGTGGTCTTTCAAAGCCCTCGATCCATAGTGCCAGCTAACCCGAGGTCAACCATCAGATTCCTTCGCTGTTACAGTCCCAGGCGGTGACGCTTCGGCTCGAGGCCGGCTCACAGGAGGAGGGCTTCCTTGCTCAAATTTACCCCCTCCCTAAAAAGCCTACTGTCGTGATTATCAAGTAGGTTGGCCGTTGCCAATGTTGAGTGTAGCTGAGCGCTAACAGAGCTAGGAACGCTGAGCTCCAGGAGTATATTGCCTCCGGCGTTTCGAAGGACGTGTTTATGACGAGGATAAAGGCAGCCTTGCCGATAGCACCCCCGACGTCTAGCCAACCTCTGCCTTTCCAACCTCCTCGCACCCAGACCGAACCTGTAGCCGCACAAGCGGTCTCCAATATCCAGCCAAATCCCGCCCCGGCCAGCATCCCGAACCAAGCCAGTTCCCCAGCTTCAACCAACGCTCGTGTCCAGTCGTTTCTGGATCAGAGAGCCGCAGCTGTGGCCGAGAAGAAGAGCAGGGACGAAGCAGCAGCAGCAACCGCAACCGCGGTGGTGAAGAAGCCCGATGCGCAGAGCAAACACGCCGAGGCCCTTAAGAAGAAGCAACGAGAGGCGCGGGAGGAGCGGCAGCGGATCCTCAAGGCCATTGAAGACGACAAGGTCGCGAGGAAGGCCCAAAAAGCCGAGGCCGAGTCCATCCGAAGAGCGTCAATGGCTTCCGAGAACAGACCAGATTCCGCTCTCTTCGCGCCGGCTCGTCAGTCCACGCCGCCCACCGGCAAGCCGAGTGAGCACTGCGCGCTCCGCGTGCGGTTGTTTGACGGCTCCACCATCCGCGACCGTTTCTCCAGCAATGACACCCTCAAGGACGTGAGGAAGTGGGTCAACGATACGCGCGAGGACGGCAAGCTGCCGTTCGTCTTCAAGGTTCTCCTCACCCCACTGCCCAGCAGGACCGTCGACATTGCCGACGAGACCAAGTCCCTTCAAGAGCTGGAGCTGGCTCCTTCGTCGACGCTGATTCTCCTGCGTCCCCCGCGCAAGTACAAGGCTGGATTCTCGTCTTCGGAGAAGGCCGCGGCCGGCGAGCCCCAAAGAAACGTCTTCCAGAGACTAATTGCCTTGATTCTGGCCATCATCAACGGGTTTCTGAGTACCGTCACTTCCTTCCTCTCGAATCCTTTAAGCCCGACCAGCCCGTCGGCGGCATCCGGATCGAGTACCTCGCAGACGTCTCAGAGCCAGGCAGCAGCCGAGGCCGCTCGACGCCGGGGAGGGAAAGTAGCAGGGCTGGATCACGGTGACGAGCGGCGGAACGAGCAGCAGTTCTACAACGGAAATTCTGTAAGTCTTGTTCGAGCCGTCTTGTTCCCACACGCAAGCAAAGCGCTAACCGTCCATGCCCAGACCAACTTCGAGCCCAGAACAGACGATGGCGAATAGGTGGTGCAGAATGGGTTAATCATGGAATTGAGGGAGGATGGCGTTTAGTCGCAGCGCGGGGCTGCAATGTGTGTGAAAGAGCGGAAGTTGTGCTGCTCTATTGTACAGTTGTTTCATGGGCTCCTCCAGCATTCCCTCTCTTGACTCCGTGCTGATGCTGTCAAATCCGGCGTAAATTACACTCGGCCCATTATCCACCCACCCCAGATCTCACAACCTCACCCTCCCTTCATCCAGCAACTTAATACTGGCTAGCCGCAGCCTGGCACGCTTTCTATACCCCAACACCGTCAGCACACCGCCTCGTATCCGCAGAACCGCCCAGCCCAAAAGGAGAATCGGGGAAAAAGGGAGAAAATAACATACCAGCTGCTCCAGATACCACCCGCAAATCTGCATGTTCCCGCTCTGGTCGTCCATGCACTTGGTGAACTGCTCGGTCGCGCCCGCGCAGTTGTTGCCCCAGCTGCTGTTGTTCTGGGCCGGCGCGGCGGCCTGGGTCGGGGCCGCCGGGGCGTCGCTGCTGCTGCCACCCCACAGGCTGCTGATGCCGCCGCCTACGACGTGGCCGATCGAGGAGCCGATTGCGACACCGCTGTGTGTTCATCCATGTTAGCCGCTTGTTTTGGCGGTGGGAACGGGGGCAGGGTAGAGGGCGGAGGGTGCAGCGTACGCAGCGGTGGAGGCCATCTGGCCGAGGAGGCCGGGCCCTTGAGACGCCGCCTGGGGCGGGGCCATCGCTGTGGGCGGGGCGCCCGCGGAGGGGGCGTAGGTGGTCGCCGGCCGGGTCTGCTGCTGCTGGGTCGGGGCGGGCGCCGCGCGGGCTGGCACGGTGGGCCGGGTGGGAGCCGGGCGGGCGGAGGGTCTTGACTGGCGAGGCATGTTTCCGTGTGGTGTGTGGTTGTGTGGAAAGGGGTTGGTTGTGTCGGCGGTGGGAGGAGAGCGAGGTGGAAGTCGGTGGCCGGATGGGATGGGAGATATTTTGCCGGAAGGTGTTGCGAGCGGCCGCGATTTTACGATTGGCCACTGCGCTGCTGGCTTGCCGGCCGGCCTGGGCTGGAAGCCAATAGAAGCTCGGTGGGCGGGCCCGTGTTGGGCCGGCCCGGCGTGGCCAAATGCCGAGTTTCTACATTCAGGGTTAGGGGTAAGTATGTTGGTCTTCACCACGTTGGTTTTGCAGGCACATCGATGGAAGGGGTAACAACTTCGTGGGCATAGGAGGATGCACTGATTTACTGATTAAACGTCGGCATTACTGTAGAGTGATTTTGCCTTCCCTTGCCATGGTACACCCAACAAAATCCTGCGCTCTCGGCCATCCCAGGCTCTCTCCTTACTCATGAGGCCAGCGTCCAGACATTCGACCGAATTTCTGGGGTCTCAGCCACCAAATGTGACACTGAATGGACCTTGGTGTTTGAAGAGCCGCTGTATGTGTTGCGATATGCCTCGAGGGCCGCCTGGAGCTTCTGCAACCCTGTCTCGGGGCCGCCTCCATTTTACCCCGAGCTTACACCTATAATGCCAGACGTCCGGCGATGGATAGATGTCGCTCGACGCGGGATATCATCTCGTGCTGTTGTTTGATGCTGCGGCGGCTCCAGTTTGCCGTTCATTTCTTCTTCTTGCCCCCGTTGCGCTTCGGCCGCTTGGAAGTCGTCTCGCGGGCGTCTGGAGTGGTGCCCTCCGGCGCGGCCGCCTCTGCTGGGCGCTTCTTCTCGGCGGCCTTAGCTGCGGCCTTTTCCCGCTCTTTGGCAATGAGCTCAGTCAACTTGGCTTTGATGTCTTTATTGTCGCCCTGTTGATGTGTAAGTGAACGGACGGCGCGTCGACAGTGGAATGGCTTACAAGATCAGATCTCAAAAACCGGGCCGCCACCTCGGTGTTGACTGCGTTCTCACGTTCTGCAGGCGGGTTCTCGATCTTTTGGATCTTGTCCATGTACTGCTTTACGCGGGTCAACTCAGCGAAGATGGCATGATTCTTGGTCTGCACCCCGTTCAAACGCAGCGCCGCTGTGTCATATGTGAGTAAGGTAGCCGCGAGAGATGGCAGAAAAGAGAGAAACAGGACTCACAGAAAAGAAGAGACTCTATTGTGTAAGACACCAGAACATAGAGCTTCGCCTTGTCCAAGAGTGGCAGCTTGGCCGAGATGTCCCCAATGTCGCCCAGCAGCGGCCGCAAGGCTTCCTGTGCCTTGTTGAGCTCGTCCTCGAGCTGGTCCAGGTGCGGTGTGACATCGGTGATGTCCATTGTGAGTGAGGCAAATCCGAAATGATTTTGATTTTTGGACAGTGCCGGAAGGAGAGATATCTGTAGCCTTTGATCGCTTAGTGATGGCTGTTTTGGAGGGAGGGAGTGAAACCTTCAAAAACCCTGGACCGGGATGTTGCACGTTCGCAGTCCCATGGAACCCTCTGCGACTGGCTGCCAGCTGTGGGTCTCTCAGGTGCTGCGCTGTGGATTTGCTGCGGTGGCTCCAGCGCCTCGCTCGGCTTCCAGCCCCTGCCGTGCCCGCCAGACCAATCAGTGAGCGGCGATTTTTTCCGTCGAGAGGATCGCGGGTTGAAGAAAATTGAGCCCGCGTTGTTGAAGCATTTGTCGCCTGGACCGACGACGCCACGGCCTTGTCCCTTCTCGCTCCACCGCCGCAGCCCGCGATCTATTATTTCGTACGCCCTGCGGGAGCGACTGGATCAGCGACCACCGATCCGACCCCGAGTCTCTCGAACGCCTCCTCGATCAGCCACCATCCCCCTCGGCCGAATCTCCCTGATGCCGGATCGCACGCCCTAGCTATCGGGAGACACCTGTAACAGGCCTCTCAGGGGTCTGCGACGACAACCCGCCCTACCATGCGCTCCCAGGTTCGCTCGTGAACACCGGCAACCTGTCTCAACTTCTGGGCAGTCGCCCGCCAGCGCGGGCGTTTGCGCAAATACCTTACAAGCGCATACCATGGTCTCTCAATAGCATCGTCGCGGGCCGGGGGGCCAGCTGTCGGTTGTTGGACCGAGACTTGACCACGTCAACGCACTTTCCAGCGCAAGAACACAATCCTCACTACAGGCCATGGAACGGCCCGCGCGGCCTGCCGCCGCATCTCCTCCACGCCGCTGGCCCTATGGTTATTCCGGCAAACAGCAAGCCTTCGCAGTCGGCAACGAAGCCTGCTACGCACCCGGTGAAGCGGCCTATTACGCACCCGGTGGAGGGATCTACTCTGAACCCGGCAAAGGAGCCTGCTACACAGCCGGTCAAGGAGCTTGCGGATGACGAACCGGCTGCCCTCCGGACCAGTCCGGTCGAGAAGACGGAAGAAGAACGGCGGCCAGAGCTGGACCGGATTCAGTCCAGAGTTGCTCTGTGGGACTCAGAAGCACGGCAAGCCGATGCCCGTCCATATGCCGTGGCCGAGGTACCGATGTTTACCCCTTCAGATCAAATCCACGTCATGGGCTTGGATTTGGCAGGACGGTACATCGCACACACCTTGGGCGGTTGCCGAACCATCCCTCCTGTCCGCTACCTGATACACTCGCCACAGCTCTACAGGCAATGGGGCCAGGCCGGCAGCAAGCTGACCGTGTACCGGGGCAACACCAGCGTTGCAACTCGCCGCGTCGTTGGCCAGTACATATCGACGGACCCATCCGAGTCTCAAAACGACGGCCTCATCGACAACTTGATTGTCACACTGCCGGCCGCGCAGGTTGTCCAGGCACTCGGGCACATCCGGCATCGGCTTGATCACCGGTCCGCCATCTGCCTTGTAAACGACGGGCTAGGCGTTGCAGAGAAGCTCGTCCAAGCCTACTTTCCCGACGAGTCGAGGCGGCCAATCTTCCTCCTGGGGCACTTTACCACGAGCCTGGGGTATACCCGCCATAGGTTCTCCGTTACCGAAGTCCGCGCGGGGAGGCTCTACCTGTCGCTGTGGTCGCCACCCGAAGTGGCGGGCCAGCCCTTCACGATCAAGCGGCACCCGCCGTTGGAACGGACGACCAGGGCGATGCACCTTGTCCGGCTCCTGACGGCGATGCCGGGACTCCATGCGACGGGCCATCCCATGGTTGACTTCCTCCGCTACAAGCTGCCGACGGTGGCCTTCAGGACTATCGTGGACCCGCTGGCGGCGCTGCTGGACTGCAGATACGACGAGCTCTCAGCCAATCCATACGCGAGGCAGCTGATCGACAAACTGATCGGAGAGCTGTCGCGTCTTGTGTCGCGGCTGCCAGAGTGCAAACATTCGCAGAAGTTCCGGCAGGCCGCAATGGGCAGCTCGCTGAGGCACGAGGTGCTTCACAGGCTGATGCTGCAGAGGACTGCGGACAGCAAGATGCGCGCGCAGGTTGGGCGGGGATGGGACACAGACGTTGAATTTCTGGCGGGCTATTTCGCCCGACGGGGCCGCGAGGTTGGCACCAACGTGCCGACGCTCGACTCGCTCACGTGGGCGGTCAAGGCGAAGCAGGTGGAGGTGCTGAAGGAGCTGGAAGCCGACGTGCCCTTTGAGCCGGTACAGTTGGCGTGAGGATGCTGCTCCATCAACAGGAGAAAGCGCAATTGTAAATACTGGGAATACCGTGAGATACGGGCGACTGGCTGTCATGTATGTAGTTTGTACAACAACGATCTTGTATGATATAGACCTAGAGTTTGGGAATTATGAAATCATGGCTGCCTAGTATGCAAGCTCAGGGAGCAAATAAGCACAGCTCACATTAGGTTTTGGTGCCTCAGGAGTGGTGCTGTTGCTGTGCACATTGCTGAAAAACAAAGCGGCAATCACCCCACCAAAATCTTGGGAACCCCGCGATCGCGACGAACTGCACACAGCAAGCATCCAACCTCAGCAAGACCCCGCTCCCACGAACTCACAGCAAGAACAAATTCGACAATATGGAGGACGCAGAGCTAGAACAGGTTTGATACATCCTCACGGAACACTCTTCGATTTATTCCCCGACTGAATCTCGTCTGCAGATCCGGAAAGCTCGCCTGCAGCAGCTCAAGACCCAGGGCGGCGGGGGAGGCAGTACCCCGGGATCCCGGGGGAGCGGCGGCCAGGACCAGGCACAAAAACAGTGAGTATCTTCACCTAAAATTTCATGACGCGATGATGTTCTAACACGCTCTCGTGACAGACAGCAAGAAGGTATCCCCATACTCTCTGTCAACCATCCACCCTCTTACCCTCCTACCAACCCTATCATGCTAACCAAACCTCCCCGCCCTCAGCCGAAGCCCGCAAGTCGGTGCTCAACCAGATCCTCGAGCCCGAGGCGGCCGACCGTCTGGGTCGTATCCGGCTGGTCAAGGAGCAGCGGGCGACTGACGTGGAGAACCGGCTGATTATGCTGGCGCAGTCGGGCCAGCTGCGGCAGAAGGTGACCGAGGAGCAGCTCAAGGAGCTTCTCAACGCCATGGCCGACAACAAGGAGGAGGAGAAGATCGTTGTGAGCCGCCGGAAGGGGTGGGAGGATGATGATGATGATCTGTTGGATTTGTAAGGGGGAGGCAGGCCGCTTGACGGGCGTCGATTGTTGGGTTGAACATTAACTCTGGTGTTGGTTCAGAGTTTGATGATGCTACGGTTTGCTGTTCTTCCACGATATCGTACAGCATGATAATCCTACAACACAAGATTCGTACAGTACGTGCCCTCGCGGCTACACCCCGACAGCACCAGCACCACCGACCCCCTCACCCTCCCTTCTCCTTCTCCTCTCCTCCCTCTCCTTCTTCCTAATCTCCCTCAAATCCGGCGGCGGTTCCACCCCCAACTCCCGCCTCAACTCCCCCACATCCCTCTCCAGCTGCTCCTCCCAGTACACATTAATCACCTCCTTCGCCCGCAACCCATTCCTGAGCGCCCAAGGGAAATACACCTGCCCAAACCGCCTCCTCTCACTCTTCTTCAGCGTCGCCGCGGCAAACACGCTCATCCCCGTCATCGGCAGCAGCGTATTCGCAAACTCAAACGCCTTGAGCGCCACCTCCCCCTCCCGCACCACCGGCAGCCCGGTCAGCGCGTGGTAGAAATCGTGACACTCCCGGTACCGCTGCATGACGTACGCGCACTCGGCGTCGTCGATGTAGCGCACGGACGCGCGCGTGTCGGGCGAGACGCCCTCGCGGTCCAGCCAGGCGACGTAGGTGCGGCCGACGGTGTTGGCCGGCAGGGTGCGCAGGTACGGGAGGTTGAGGGTGGTGGAGGTTAGGCGCGGGCGGTCGCGGAGGATGCGCCGGCCTGTGGGGGAGGCGAGCATCGCGTCGCGGAGGCGGTAGATGAAGTAGGGGGTTGCGGTGGCTTCGGCGAAGGCGGCGATGAGGTCTATGGTTTGGGAGGGCGGTGTTAGTGGGGGTTTAACTGGGAGGACGAAAGCATGCTTGCCTCCTCGTCGTGGGTCGCGAAGGGACATTAGCCCGGAGCCAATGGCCAGAGCGGCCTTTTCGATGCGGGTGAGAGGGACATGGCCCGGGTAGTTTGGTGGCGGGCGGGTGAGGCTCGAGAGGGTGAAGTGTCGGGAGCTAGGGGCGGGAGCTCCGGGTGTTGTGAGGGCGGCGAGGGCTATAGTTGCAGGCCGGAGCCCGTTGCGGCGGGCTGGGAGAGCCGTTGTGCGTCTGAGGCAAACCTCCATGGTGGATTGGTTCCGACACACCAGACTCGCATCCTGATGTCGGGTTGCGGAAGGGAAGGGCGGCGTCGGCCGAGCGTGGTTCGATCTGGATCTTGAAGCTCGGGCTTTCGGTCGAAGTCGGCCGGAGCTTGCAGGGAAGAACGGACAGACCCTAACCCTGGGCTACTCGCTGAGTCTGAGACCCTGATGTACCTGACTTATCCTGGGTTGAGGAAAGAGAAAGGGACATGCATGTTTCGGATTTGAACGACGGTATGAAGGGAGAGGAAGCCCGTAAATGCCGGGAAGGGAGGGCAATGTCCAGCCGAGAGAAGAAATTCAGATAGGAAATTGAGAACTTACCAACCTACCTGAAAGATTCGCACGGTAAAGTAACCGTTACCATTGTTTGACCTTCCTTGACCGGAACAACCAAACCACCCACGGAATTTGTCACACCTTCACTTCCCTTGACGCTGTTGACTCACACTCACTTCATCACGGGGATCTCCCACCAAAACCTTCAACTTTCAGAGGCTTCCGTCAGAGAAACCAGAAACAAACCACATCATGGAGGCCTACGATGAATTCCTCCGCTGGGCCCAAGACCGCGGCGTCGAACTGCACGGCATCGCACCCCGTTCAATTCCCGATCGAGGCATCGGCATCGTCGTGACGAAGCCAGTCAAGGTAAGTACGGAATATCTCAACAGTCACACCTATCTAACCACCCGTCCAGGCCAACGAGAGGATCCTCCACGTGCCCACATCCGCCCTCCGGACCATCGAGACAGTCCGCCCCAAAATCAAAAAGGCCCTCCCAGAGGGCACCAAAGTCCACGCCATCCTGGCCGCCGAGCTGGCCATGGACAAGCCCAGCTCCAAATTCAAACTCTGGAATGCGGTCCTTCCTTCCCGCGGCTCCATGTCCGCCAGCTTACCCCTCGCTTGGGATCCTTCCCTGCACGCCTACCTCCCCAAACCGGCCCTCACCCTCCTCCGCAAGCAGCAGTCCAAGTTTGCGCGGGACTGGGCCGCCATCCAGCAAGCCTCGCTCGACTCCTCCTTCACCCGCCAGGACTACCTCTACGCCTGGCTCCTCGTCAACACGCGCACCTTCTACCACGAGACCCCGCGCACCGCCGCCCTCCCGACCGACGACCGCATGATCATGCAGCCCGTCGCCGACCTCTTCAACCACGCCGACGCGGGCTGCGAGGTGGCCTTCAGCGCCGCCAGCTTCACCGTCACGGCGGACCGCGCCTACGACGCCGGCGAGGAGGCCTACATCTGCTACGGCAAGCACCCCAACGATTTTCTGCTGGTCGAGTACGGCTTCGTGCTCGCGCAAAACCGCTGGGACGAGGTCGGGCTCGACGACGCCGTCCTGCCCGAGCTGAGCGCCGAGCACAAGGCCCGGCTGGATGAGCGTGGTTTTCTGGGCGGGTACGTGCTCGACGCCAAGACGGTGTGTTACCGGACGCAGGTCGCGCTGCGGTTGCTGTGTGTGCCGGCGGCGCAGTGGGAGCGGCTGGTGTATGAGGGGGAGGATGGCGGGGAGGCGCTGCAGGAGAAGGTGGATCGGTTGTTGTTGAGGGTGTTGAAGAAGTATCGTGGGAAGGTGGAGGCGACAGTGGAGGAGCTGGAGGGCGTGGAAGTCGAGCAGCCGGAGCAGCGGGAGATGCTGTGTATGAGATGGCGTCAGGTTCTGGAGGTGGTAGAACAGACAATTGAACGCCTTGAGTCGTGATCTTGGGGGGGTGGGTGTTCCACCGCATCATTAGTAGGACTGCGCCGTCTACCCCCGAGACATGATGGCACGCGGGTCTTCGACTGTACAGCAGAGCGCTGACATGGGGACAACTTCCCTCCCACACGGTGCGCCAAACTCCAGACTCGAAACTTCTCAACAAAGAGGTATCTATGTGGGACTCGCAAACACTCCCAACTCCAGGCGACATACATAACCAAAGACCCAAATCATCGCACCACAGCAGGGCCAGACACATACATAGGGCGTCAAATACGGCCAGATCAAGCAACGAGTCACGCAGATCCTCTGGATCCAGCGCAAGACACCCCTTGCGCCCGGCTGGCAACTTTTACAACACACACCCAAACACCAGGTAACATTTTGCCCACAATCATCACCATAACACCACAAGCCCATAAACAAGCCAAAACGGGATGGTTGATTCCGAAAAAAGAGAGAGGAAAGAAATAAATAAAAAATATCTGACCCCATGACCAAAAGACACCACACCGCATAGCAGGTTGAGAGCAAGAGAGAAATCACTGGAGAACGAATAACCGAGAACCTTCAAATCCCACTTTGCAAAGCCCCCAACGCCAAAAACAAAAGCAACGCAGCCAAAAGTCAAAGTCAAAAAGTCACCGTGCACCTCTCCCAACCGAATCATACAAACTGGTAAAACGGATCTGCCCTCCCGGGGTTTTGTTTGGTATTGCTGTTTTGCAGTAACCGTTAGATCGGGCGCTGTCGGCCGTCGACCGTCGTCCGTCCATGGCGTCGTCGTTTCATCCGGCCGTTATCCATGTGTGGTGTGAGAGGAGCGGGAAACCAAGTCGGCGGCAGCAGCGGGCGAGGGCCAGTCAGGACCAGCCCCACTAAAGCACGCCGAGTCCGCGCCCCTCCGCCCCCTAGAAACGCCGAGGAGCTCCGGCGTTGTTCTACTCGCCGCGAGCGCGCTTGGTGCCGTGGGGGTTCTGCCACTCGTTGGACTGGTTGCCGCCGCCGCCGCCGCCACCACCACCACCGCCGAAGAAGCCCGGGTTGAAGCCTGGTTGCATGCCTTGGAAGCCTTTTTTCACGAGGGGGGTTGGTTAGCTTGATGTACACTTTGAAGGGTGAAAAAGGGGTATGGATTGGGGTTAGGTGGGACTCACCAGGCATGCCGCCGCCCATGCCGCCGCCCATACCGCCACCCATCATGCCCATACCACCCATCGGGCCGCCCATACCGCCCATGGGCATACCGACGCCCATCGGCATGTTGACGCCCATGCCCATACCGCCGCCGCGACCGCCCCGCATGCCACCACCGCGCATGCCGCCGCCCATCATGCCGCCGCGGTTGAAGCCACCGCCAAAGCCCGCGCCGCCGCCCATGGGGTTGTTGAAGCCCATGTTGCCCGAGTTGAACGACGCCATGTTGTTGCCGGCAAAGTTGCGGTTGAAGCCACCCTGGTTCATACCGCCGCCACCACGGGGACCGTTGAAACCACCGCCACGGCCGCCGCCGCGGAAACCGCCAAAGTTGTTGGTGTTGCCGCTGAAGTTGTTGCCGCGGTCGTTGAACACCGGGCCGCTGCCGAGCGCGCGGCCCTGGCCGTCCTTGGAGCCGCGGCTCGGGGCGTCCTTGGGCAGCGTGCGGAACGGGTTGTGGGTGGGCGCCGAGTAGATGACTGTGTGCCGCTTCAGCTGGCCGGGCTGGCTGTTCTCGTTGGACTGCGCGTCGATCCGGTGCTTGGTGGCGGTGGCAGCCTGCTGGGAGGTGAATTCGATGTAGGCTTGGCTGTCAGTAGCAAGTCAGCGGGTCTCGTCCGTGATAGGTTGGATTTCGTGAAGGTCTGGTTTACCCCTTGCTTTTGCCGTTGATCTTGTGCTCGCTGAAAGTGATGTCCTTGAGTTCGCTCTCGCAACCGGCCTGGTTGACCCAACCGCGGATGTCATCGTCCGTATTCCACCAATTGAGCTCCGACACCATTAGCGCCGTGGTAGCACCGGGGTCCACGGGACGCTCGTCAGAACCTTCCTTGCGCTTCACGCCCTGCTGGGGACGCTGGGAGGCAGTGCCGTGCGAGTCGTTGTGGTCGGCGCTGCCGTCATCCATGGTGTCTTCTCTATCGTCGTCGTCGTAGCGCTCCTGGTGGCGGTCGTCGCCGTTGGCATGATGGGCGTCCTCCGCGTCATAGCCGTGATGGTCGCCGTGGCCATGGCCATCGTCGTCGCCATAGACGTCGATTTCGAACTCCTCCTCAGTCATTTTGACGGAATGTCGTGGACGGTGTGTTCGACTGGTGGTGGTCTAGGGCTGGGAACCTGTTCTTGCGTGATAGTTCAAGTCTGAATTGAGCACCTGGCTATGGATTAGAAATACAGGAACGTCTATTGCGCATGATCCCATCATCAGCCGGTGAGACGAAAATTTCAACGTCAACCAAATCAGGGGTGGTGATTTGGACGAAGCCGAAATCGAATGTGTTTGTTCATTCGACAATAGTCCGGACGAGGCCGGCATAGATGCGACGGCACGCCGGAAGAGACGGAAAACAAGAAGGGAAGAGACGAAGCAATGCCAAACAAGAAGATGAAAACAACAACAGGAACAAGTGGAAAGCTCGTCATACGTACATTCCAATCCCCAACACGCGACGATGTGCCCCAGGATAGAAGGTTGGCCCTTTGGACGAGAGGAAAGAATCCAAGATGCAGCTCTGTGCTGGCAGTCTTGTGGACAGGAGCCGGGCTTTTCTTGGCTTGTGCTTTGCTTGCTTTCTGAGTTCCTCCCTTTCACTCCCCAAGGTCTTGTTTGTCCCTCCAGACAGTACAGGTGTCGGCGCTGAAGGCCTGTCTCTGTCGCGAACGAGATCGCGAGCACCAGAATCTTTCTTGGATCGCGCGACACCCAGGTTCACAGCTGTACCGCCGTACCTGTCTGTGCTGTTATTCCCGCTTCTCAATCAGTTAGTAATCACTAGCCAATGGCCAGATAAAAAGGCCGACAGCGAAAACGTGGCGCGGATGACTGTTTCGAACGCCGAGATGGTGTTGGAATTGGGTGGACCGGGGCCGACCGGACGAAACAGAATTCGGGCCAATATCAGGCAATAGCTAGGCCGTGAATAGTATTCGAGATTGTCGTAGTGAAATCGAACGGTGACCCGGCTGTCGGAGATCGAACGGTTCGGACAGGTCGGTGTTGGAGGAGAGGTTGCACAAAGGAAAGAAGGATTGGAAGTCTTGAAGCTCGGTCAACGGCCCGACAAGGACAAGGCTGAGGCGCAAGTGCCAAGCCAAACGGATGCAACCGTGCTTGCACGGGTGTTCACCCCTGATCAAAAGGGTTAGGGTTGAATCATGACTCAGGGAGCGAGCCCTTGAAGAATCAAGACACTATTGAGCCCAATCTTTTTCAGAGAGGACAGAGCAGTAGGAAATTTCAAGCAGAAAAGGATTCATAAGAGTTTTAAAAAAAGATCAAGAAAGTGCCTAGCTTGAATGTTTGGACCCAGAAAAGGGGCGCCACCAACCCTGTCCTCTTGTATGGACATCTCGAAGCACCTGCCTGCCAATGACCACACGTTGATGAGGATCTGTTTACAGTTTTCAATCATATGTTGCGCATAAAAAAGCTTTGCTTGCAACATCCAAAGCGCCTGATAATACGCAACACATTCAAGCCAACCTTCCAATTTGCAACCAGATACCTAACTCCAGCCCGACTCCAACCGACCAGACACACCTCGGATACATAACCTTACATGGCAACCTTGAACCGACCCAAATGCAATGGCAAGATCCAAAACCCCATCTCCCTCACCAAAGCCTCACCAATCCCCCTCTTCCTCTTCCTGAGACTCAGAGAATGGCTCCAGCTTCTCGTTTACCAGCAAACCCATCATCGGCAAACCCTCGTCACTGCCACTCTCGTTGAACGAATGCACCGACGCGGTCCCGCCATCCTGGTCCGGCCCGCTCCATGCGGAGGCTGTTCACAATATCAGTCCTGATCCCTAAGTCACCTCACAGAAGCCAGCCACCGGAAACTTACCAACCAACATGGGCGCATTCGGATGCCAACCAACATCGCGGACCATCGAGTGCCAGCCGCGGGCGTTCCGATGGTGCAGACGATGCCGCCTCTGAGAGCGCGGCCGGAACGCGGCGGCGCGCGTGGCCGTCTTGACGTCGATCTTGGCGGCGAGGGTGGCGTCGAGGTTCCAGACGTAGACGAAGCCGTCGTGGCTGCCCGAGTACACGTAGTGCGAGTTGGTGCTGTTGGGCGGCGAGAAGTGGCAGCGAATCAGCGTGCGCTGCACCTTGTGCCCGCGGAAGGTGACGAGGGAGTTGTCGTGCGGGTGCGGGAACCATTGGTAGTCTTCGTAGTCCTGCCAGCGGTAGTCGTAATCGTAATCGCGGTTGCGGGTGGCGGCGGTTGGGTCTGACTCTTGGAATTGGGAGGTGGACATGGCCATGCGCAGATCCCAGAGTTTCATGCTCTGGTCCTTGCCGTTGCTGAGAATGTACCGCCCGTCGCCTTTGCTGTCGATGTAGGTCAGCCCCTCCGTGTGCCCGACAAACGCCCCCGCTTCCCGTCCGTCGCCCATGCTGCGCGTATCCCACACCTTGATGGTGCAGTCGTCGGAGCCCGAGTAGAGAATGTGCGGGGAGAGCTTGTCGGCGAAGCACACTGCGTTGACGTCGTCGGTGTGGCCCCGGACGTGGTGCAGAGACCTGCGCCGTTCGATATCGTACACAACGATCGAGTTGGCGCCGGTGCCGGCGACGATGTGGCGTCCGTCTCCGGAGAAGCGGAGGGAGAAGATGGCAAACTCGCGAAACATATATTCGTTGCCCCGGCGATGAGATCCGTCTGCAAGGTCGAGAGTGTAAGGGTCGCCCGTGTCGTTGGGGTCGGTGGCCGCGATGCCCACGTGAGGCTGGAGGGAGGAGAAGGCGAGCCACTTGTTGTCTGGGCTCAAATCCGCATCGGTCATCGTCCATTGTCCAAAAGGGTAGTGTACTGTCTTGTAATGTTTCCAGTTGTATGGACTTGACGTGTCGTAGAGGCGAACTTTGAAGTCCTAGTGGGCAGGGTGTCAGAAAGAAGGGGGCCACAGTCGTATCATCAGCATCACAGCCCATGAATGGACGTACCTTGACACACGCATAAAAGAAATTGCCGTCGTCGGAGAATTGGCCACAGCAAACGGGATCCTCATAGTGGATGACCATCTCGGGTTTTGTCGATGGTATCATCGACTACACACATGCTGTCAGCCTTCAGCACCTAGAGCATGCCGACGCGGTGCTCCATACCTGAGCCATGAGCCCCTGATTGCGCTGCTCACCGATTGGGTCGCGCAGGCCCAGCTCTCGGTCCAGAAGCCTGCGAGCCAAGGCCTTGCGGCTACTCGTTGGCTCCCTCCTGTCGTAGGCACCAAACATGCCGGATTGCATCAGCTTCCTACCCTCGTCGCTCGGGACCTTGGGAAATCGGCTGGGGCCGGCGACGTCTCCGATGTTCCAGGAGAAGTGGCGACCCTCGCCATCGTCGTCATCGACCATGGCGGGGTTGAGATACTGCCCCCGGAGCAAGGCCAGAAACTCGCGCTGGGTCAGAAAAGGGCGCCCTGACCGGCCTGAGAGCGATCAGTACGACTATGCAGCCACGGAGTGGGTTGCTTGGTTGGACATACCACCGCCTATCCTGATAACCCGACTTTGGGGTTGTGTGGCGGGTTGCGCCTCGTCATCGTCATGGGCGTGGGAGTTCTCTCCGTGGTCGTGGGGCCCCATCAGTTCTTCGATGAGAACCTCGAGCTCGATGCCACCCCCTGGACACATGGTCAACATGTGTCGCATGGTTTCCAGGCTTTTCCCCGCTCACCTGCATATTCGTTGTCCTCATCCTCGTCCTCATCCTCATCCTCATCCTCGTCGTCTTCCTCGGCGTCGCCGTGGCCGTGGTTGTGGTCATTGTCATTGTAGTCATCATCGTCGTCATCATCCTCATCGTCGTGCTCATGTTGTTGCAGCCATTCCAGCCAATCATTTGGAGTCTGTGTGCCGTGATTCCCATCGCCGTGGCCACCGTGGCCGGCGCTGCGACTGCCGCTCATGGCGGTTCCGCTTCGTTGGAGGAGCGCGCAGTAGCGAAGCAGCGGTAATTGATCACTCTGAAAGGGGAGGATCCAGGACTCCGAACAAAGGTTGGTAATGGATGATCTTGCACAACAAGTCCGAATCGTATATTAAGCGGCGTTTCAAGAGGGGGATTTGAGACACTGAAGAGAACCTCGAGGAGATGCACGCAGGCAATCTGGATTCAATCAAAACCGAGATTCCGGCTCTTGTCTGGACAAGTTCAACCTCTTCTTGTCCGTCGACCATCAACCCCGCGGGGGATCACCGCCGGGCAAATCGGAAAGCGGAGGGGCCTTACACACGACATCGGTGGCGGGCCAGGTGCGAGCACTTGGCGGACTTTAGAGAGCTGGTCCGGAGTTAACCGTGTGCTGGTGAACCCAAGCCCGTGCTGGCTGGCTTCGGCTGGCAGCAACAGAGCCAAACCCTAACCCTTATTCACATGTTGATGGATGGCTTCAACCAGGAAGAGGCATCTCTTCATCTCTCTCAATCGCTCTCTTGAAGAAAAGGAGGAAAACAGCTCTGCGGTCTTTGTACGTTCGAGACAGACTGACGCCAATCCAATCCTGGACGAGTCGGCTGTCGCCGGAGCTGATGGGGGGGTTGCCCCCCGCTCGCGCGGGCTGGGCCCAGCAGCGAGCCCGAGCCGAGGAGGGCGGAGCGGGGGAAGGGACAAGGACAACGCCGGTTGTGAGGAATGCTGGACCTAGATTTGATTTAGCTAGCTTCTTTATACACTGTATCACAGACATAGGTACAGGTTAAACCACCTAGGCATGTAAATCTTCCCCGCTGCTGGGCCGCGCTCTGTTCTGGGGAAGCTGGAGCTCCAAAACGCCAAGTGCGGGGGCAGTTCGGCATGCCGCGGCAAACATCTGAAGGGTTCCGCTCGAGCGGCCTAAGCTTTGCATTGAAGAAGGGTTACGAGCTGCTCGAGAGACGGCCTTTTTTTCTTTTTGGATTTCAGGAACACAGGTCTCTGCCGTCTCAATTGACACCCTAGGAACGGTGCAAGAGCAGTCGCAGCCCCCCCCAAAGCATCATGTCTGCTGTCAACCGCGGATTGCGCCAGGCGACTCGATCTCTGCGCCTCCACCGCTCGTGCCCGCCCTCGGCTCTGCGTGCGTCGAGCTTCCTCAAGAACGCCGCCGTCCCCCTCTCGGCTGCTGCCCGACACAACACACGCTCCAGCTTCTCCATCATGGCCGCCCTCCAGTCCGCCCACACGCCCGCGCCGTCCAACCAGGCCTACGACCCCGAGATCCTGGACATTGCGGGCTATGTCCACAACAAGCCGATTGATTCGGACCTGGCCGTGAGTGCCCACTTTTCGAGTCTGTCGATGCCCAGCTGACACGACCTCAACAGTTTGACACGGCGAGGTGGGTGTTCCTCGACACCCTCGGCTGCGGCCTCGAGGGTCTGCGCTTCAAGGAGTGCTCCAAGCTCCTCGGACCCATCGTCCCGGGCACCACCGTCCCCTCCGGCACCAGGGTGCCCGGTACCGACTTCGAGCTCGACCCCGTCAATGGCGCGTTCAACATCGGTGCCATGATCCGGTGGCTCGACTACAACGACTGCTGGCTCGCCGCCGAGTGGGGCCACCCCAGCGACAACCTGGGTGCCATCCTGGCCGTGGCCGACTGGGCCACCCGCACCAACAAGGCCGGCAAGCGCACCGTTGCCGGCGGCAAGATCTTCACCGTCCGCGACGTGCTCGAGGCCATGATCAAGGCCCACGAGATCCAGGGCTGCCTCGCCCTGCTCAACTCGTACAACAAG